>Ga0115000_10000591_pt1 | contig 33470 bp, 30 predicted proteins | sample ArcticOcean_MG_C_6_FD_89690 | JGI IMG/M metagenome (GOLD analysis project Ga0115000, IMG submission 89690) | Marine microbial communities from western Arctic Ocean - ArcticOcean_MG_CB8_128 | ecosystem: Environmental > Aquatic > Marine > Oceanic | place: Arctic Ocean: Canada Basin | collected...
CAATGCCTAAGATAAGTCCGAAGTGCATCCCGATCGGGGCGTTTGCGGCTCGGGCTTTTCGGAAAAACCGCTCTTTGGAGCGATCGGCCATTCGAACTATGAGTAGGTCATCCATCTGTTATACTTTTACGATATTTTTACAATAGCGCAGAAGCGGGGAATGTCCATCGGGATATTGCCGCACGATTGGGTAGGGGGAAGCCTCGGGTAGGATTGACTATTTGCGTTGCCGCCTAGGTTTGTGTTTAGGCTCGACTTTTTAAGGTAAGAAAATTCTTTAGAAACATGCGATTGGATCCCGGAGAGGAATGCGGCGAATCCAGAATCTCAACCCTAGAAGCAACGAGTGAAAGACGGTAAGTACAAGGGAGCCCATTGGGAAACGCGCCGTGAAATCCTCAACAAGCTTAAGATGCGAGGTGCCTTGTCGAGCAATGTCATGGCTGAGGAGTTAGGGATTTCGTCGATGGCCGTACGTCAGCATCTTCGAGAGTTGCGTGATGTTGGAGACGTTACTTCGGAGGACTTGTCTAAGGGGAAAGGTCGTCCGACTAAGTACTGGGAGCTCACTGAGAAAGCGAATCGCCACTTTTCGGATCGCCACCGCGATTTGATTCTCGATCTGCTGAGTGGATTGAGCGAGACGGTTGGCCAGGAAGGGATGGATGGGTTGTTACGCCGTCGTGGAGCCGCTCAGATTGACTTTTATGCGAAGAAAGTGGATCGATCAGCGTCCTTGTTTCGGCAGACTAAAGCTCTCGCGAAGATGCGTTCGGAGGAAGGGTATATGGCCGATGTCGAGCGGGGAGAAGCGGGAGTTTGTTATCTCGTGGAGAATCACTGCCCGATTTGCGCTGCGGCGGAAAGTTGCGCTGGACTTTGCGCTGCGGAATTAAGCGTATTCCAGCAGGTTTTTGGGAATGAGGTGAGCGTCGAGCGAACTGAGCATTTGATGACGAATTCGCGTCGCTGCGTGTATCGGATCACTCCGAAACAGGATCAGCGCATTGCCTAGCCAAAGATTGGGTATCTTTGCGGGCCAGGTCGCAGAAGCCGTTTAGCTGCCCGAGAGAAGCAGGTCAGCAAAGATGGGAAACTCGTCGACTTCGAAAGAAAAGCGGAATTGATCGTTGGTTCCTGATGTGTTGATCGCCATGCGTTTGCCTTGCATGACAGTCGGAATGGTCGAGGTGGACGGCAGTCCGAGGTCGGCCAATCAATTCTTGAACGTTCCGGCGAACATATTGGTGAGTTCTCCGCAAACGTCGCGTACGGTGTATTCGTCGAGCTCGGCGTCTTCGATGCCGGTAACCTTTTTAGCGGCGTGGAAGGCGAATCGATTGCCCATAAAAAGGTAGCAAACGCCGTTGATTTCTCCCGCAAAGGCTACGCAGGAAGCTAAAATGTGGGTGCTAGGATCGCGGCTAGGGTCGATCGCGGGGCTGAGAGTTTGACTGCCGTTGTAGGCTTTTTCCCCGAGGAATTCACATTTGGCGTGGGCTATCGTCTTAAAGACTTTGATGAGCGAGTTACTCAGATATTTATGAATTTGCTCTACAGGTACGGAGACGGACATGGGAAAAGAAATAAAATCAGCGCAAAAGGCTCGTATTGGGTCGCTTGAGTGCGTTCCAATTGATGGAAGCTGTTATAATGCGCTGAGTTAGGAGAGTTATCGGAGTAATGGAATACAACTGAGGTTAGGCGCGTGCGATTTTATCGAATATTTACGCGCTGGTAATCACTGAGTAGTCCTAATGTCCTAAACGCTTGGTGAAAGGCCTAATAACGGCACTCTCGTTGATTGGTTTTCTAAAGACTGAATGCATTGATCGCCAAGGTCGCGAGGCTTAGGAATATAAAAAAGCCAATAACGTCCGTGGCGGTTGTCACCATGATCGATGAAGCGAGAGCGGGATCGATTTTTAATGAACGAAGGGCGAAAGGGACTAATACTCCGGCAAGGGCTGCGGCGATCATATTAAGCAGCATCGCTAGGAACACCACTAATCCCAGGATAGGTTTGCCTATCCAAAGCCATGAGGCGAGTCCTGCGAGGGTTCCGATTGCGAAGCCAGTTATGCAGCCGGTGATGACTTCTTTTAGAAGAAGGGGTTTCCATTCGTCGTCGTCGATTTCGCCTAGCGCGAGAGAACGTACGACGATGGTAAGCGTTTGGTTGCCTGCATTGCCGCCGAGCAGTCCGACGATGGGCAGGAAGAAGGCTAGAATTGCGTATTGTTCGATAGCCGGCTCGAACATCGAAACGACCCAAGCGATGCAGAATCCAGTACACAGGTTGACGCAGAGCCAAGGTAAACGGTTGCGGACGGATTTTCTCCAAGGCGTATTTACGGATTCGTCGCCCGAGATGCCAACCATGCGTTGCATGTCTTCGGTGGCTTCCTCTTGGATGACATCCAGTACGTCATCGGAGGTCACGCGGCCTACGAGCTTGCCGAAATCATCGACTACGGGCAATGAGCTGTAGTTGTATTTTTGAAAGAGATTAGCGATTTCTTCTTGGTCCGCATTGACGCTGATAGAGCGGACTTCGGTAACCATCACTTTGCTGGCCTGGAGACGAAGATCGCGAAAGAGTAGGTCGCGCAAACGCAAAACTCCCTTCAGGCGCTCGGAATCGTCAATGACATAGACGTAGATCGAACTTACGTCCTCTTGGTCCTCGTCCTCGTCTCTGCGAATAGCTTCTCGGGCTTCGGCCAATGTGAGAGAGTCTCTAATTGCATGGACCTCTTTTTGCATGATCCCGCCCGCAGAGTCTTCGGGATACTCCATCAAATCGGAGATTTCCTCGTACTCTTCGTTTGGGAGCTTCTCCATGATGTCCTGGAGTCGCTCGGGCGAGACGTTGCTTAGGGCATCGGCCGCTTCGTCGGAGAGCATCTCAGGAATGATCTCAGTGACGCGTTCGAGGCGCATGTTTTCCATGAGCTCGGTCTGGAGCTCTTGGGGCAGTTCGGGAATGACGTCTGCAGTTTTTTCGTCATCCAAGTCCCGAAAAATTTTGCGGATTTCGTCGAGTTCTAGGTCTTCGATCTCAGCGGCGATATCACTTGGATGCATCTCTACCAGACGCGCGCGCTTCCGGGCGTACGCTTCGGACTCTGTCGGATTCTGCATTTCCCGCTCCTGCATGGGGGTAGTTGTAGGGCTTAGCGTCTGGGCTTCAAGTAGCCTATTCGACAATTTGGAAAAAAATGCTGATTCTTGCTCTCTTGAGACCATGAAATCGTTGGAGGGCGAAGTATGACCTAGCGATTATTGAGATAGAACCGAGGCATTGGCGGGAATCGGTGCTTGCGAGGGGGGCGGTTGATTCGTTTCTTCACAAGCTGTGCCATTAATCTTGGAATCGACGTATCGCTCGCCTTGGTGGATTTCCAATCCGCATTGGCAAACGATTCTGCCGAATATCACCAGGAGGCGACTACGGATCGAATATCGTCGCGAGCGATTCGAAATGCCTGACAAGGATTTCGTGGACGTCGATTGGGTGAAGTCAAAGGACCGGACCCCCCGGTCGCGTTGCTGTATCGTGATTCACGGTTTGGAAGGAAACAGTCAGGCGCCTTATGTAAAGGCAATGGCCCGGGCATTCGACCGTTCAAATTATGCGGTAGGGGCTTTGAACTTGAGAGGTTGTAGCGGCGAGCCGAATAGACTAGAGAAGTTCTATCATAGCGGGGACACCGTGGGACTGAGCGAGGTGTTGGAACGCGTGGCGGAGCGATATAGTGAAGTTTATGTAGTTGGTTTTAGCTTGGGGGCTAATGTTGCTCTGAAGCATTTTGGGGAAGCGGCATTGCGACTTCCCGAGTCGGTCCGCGCAGTCGCGGCGTTTAGCGTTCCTTGCGAATTGAAGGGAGCTTCGGATCGTTTAGCGGAACGAGGCAATCGATTTTATATGAAACGTTTTATTCGGCTTTTGTGCTCTAAGCTTCAAGATAAGAAATCTCGGTATCCAGATTTTAGGTATGCTAAAGGTTGTTCGGAAATGAAGACCTTCTACGATTTTGACGGAACATACACAGCGCCGCTCAATGGGTTTCGCGATGCGGTTGATTATTGGACGCAATCAAGCTGCACGCGATTCCTGGATAAAATCGATCGGCCGGCATTGATAGTGAATGCGAAGAACGATCCGTTTCTGTCGGAGGATTGCTACCCCATCGAGATTGCCCTTGCCCATAAGTGGTTACATTTGGAAACTCCAGAAAGCGGCGGTCATTGCGGCTTCCCTGGGAAAGGAAACTCTGGTGGGTATTGGCATGAGCTTAGGGCCTTGGCGTTTTTCGAATCTGTTAGGGCTCAATCCTAGCGGAAACGATTGGTTTTGAACGATTTATAAATTAATCGTCTAACATTTCTGTTGGTGCGAATGCCCTCGGATTTAGCGCGATCCTCAATTTATATAGATCGCCGCTTGACAGAGGATTACGTTTGTAGTCTATTAAGTCCTACTTTTGTAAGAGATGTCGAATGCCCCAAGAATATCGGATGCGGAATGGGAGGTTATGAAAGCCTTGTGGGACCATGAGCCCATGACCGCCGTGGATGTGTTGGCTCGTTTGCCGCACGACCTTTGGAAGCAAAAAACGGTTAATACGTTTTTGGTTCGTTTGGAGGCGAAGGGAGTTGTTGAGTCGAAGCGCGAAGGTCGGGCGAATGTTTATCGCTCCTTGCTGAGCGAGAGCGAATGCCGTCGGGTGGAGGGAATCCAATTCCTTTCTAAAGTATTTCGCGGCGAAGTGGCTCCAATGATGCTCCACTTTATAGAGAATGAGGAATTGTCGGGAGACGATATAGACGAGTTGAGGCGCATATTAGAGGAGAAGGGTAAGTAAGGTGGCGGATCTATTCTGGGCATATTGGGATGCGACTATACGATTCGCTCTTCTCGCGTTGATTCTCCTCGTGATCACGCCACTCCTTAAACGGATGATTGCAGCCGAGGCTGCTCTGTTGGGCTTGGGCTATATTGCTTCTGAGGTTGGCCCTCCCGTTTTCATTGCCCTTTAGTGGCAGCATCTTCAATGCCCATGAAAACTTGCAACCTTCGACTTGGACGGAAACGATTCGTCGCGGTGTCGTTAACGCAGGTTTGGGCGAGACGATTTTGCCTGATATGCGTGACGAGGATCATCTTGTCATTGCCACGCGAATACCGGTTTCGTGGGAGTCGGCTTTGATGGGCGTGTGGTTGCTTGGGGTTGCCGTGATGGGAACTCGGCTATTAATAAACGTTTTGCAGCTTAAGCGTTTCTTCGCTCGAGCCGAGCGATGCAACGGTGGTGTATTGCACCAGTTGTTCAAGGATACCCGTCAACGAATGGGCATATATGCCAATGTGCCTTTACTGGTTTCGGATAGCGTGAAGACACCTGGAATCGCGGGTGTATTCAATCCTCGGATAATCGTTCCTCGTCAATGCGCTGAGAAACTCAGCGAACAGGAATTACGCTGCGTGTTTATGCATGAGTTAACGCATTACCGTCGCGGCGATTTATTTTTGCATCATGCTTTGCTCATCCTGTGTTATGTTCACTGGTACAATCCACTGGCTTGGCTGGTGTTGAAGCAATTCAAGGACGAGATGGAAAAGGCTTGCGACCTAGAGGTCGTAGAGAGTGTTTGTGGTGGATCGGCCCAGGCATATGGATACACTTTGCTACAGGTGCTTCAGTTCTCGAAAGGCGCTCATTATGCTCCCGGAGGAGCGCTTTCTCTTTTGGGCAGTCGTAAATCGGGAGCTTTGAAGGAGCGTATTATGTTGATCGCCCATCAGCGCCCTCCAAGCGCGATTTTAACAGGCATTGGTTTAGCGGTATTCGGTTCGTCTTTCATTTTTGCGATGACCGGGGAAGTTGACGGAGTGGATGAGGCGGAGCGACTGGTTAAGCTGACTCGAGTTTCAAGGCCATTTGCGGAAGAAGCAGCGTTCTCGAATGTGATTGTCGATTTCGAGAAAAACTCAGATGAACGGTTTACCTTGTCGAGCGAGCGTCGCGAGTGGGTACAAATCGTAGATGCGTCGAAATACGAAGGCCGAAGGATTCGAGTGAGAGCGCGAGCGTTTTTTGATCAGGAGATAGGATTGGTCGACCTTTGGGCGAGCGTTAACGACATGCGTGATCGTGCGTTGGAGACGGAATCGGAACCGATTTCAAGTGGAACAGGCAGTCGGGAGTTTACCCTTTATATCGATGTTCCTAAGCACGCGGCTAAATTGAGATATGGTTTAAGCTTTCGTGGAGAGGGAATGGTTCTGGTTGATCAATTCGAATTTGAGATTGTTGACAGCGACCTATTGGGGTTCTGATTGAGACAGGCTTCGCTGGCAGGTGTGGGAGAGACATAGGCTTGGTGGGGCCTGTCTGTTTATGGATCAAAGAGCCTCGACGAAATCGATGAGGATTTTGCGCTGAGCAGCGCTAAGATACATGAAAACGCGCTTGCTGGATTCAGCTTCGCCTCCGTGCCAAAGAATCGCTTCTTCGACATTGCGGGCCCGTCCGTCGTGAAGCAGTCGGCTGTGTCCGTTGACTTTTTGGATCATTCCGAGTCCCCAAAGCGGCGGCGTGCGCCACTCATTGCCATTGGCTTCGAAGTCAGGGCGATTGTCGGCTAGCTGCTCGCCCATGTCGTGGAGTAGCAAATCAGTATAGGGATAAATCCGTTGGTTCGCGAGAGCAGGGATCTCGGTTTGTATTCCGGTTGTGAACTCGGGTGTGTGACAACTTGAGCACTGACTTTGAACGAAGAGTCGATGGCCATTCTCGTAAGCGTTGTCATCTTTGAATCGGCTGGCAGGGGGCGCGAGAGTCTTGAGGTAGAATACGATATCTTCCAGGTCGCGCGCGTTCAGTTCAGGCGATCCACCGCTTGGGAACGCGAGCGCGTCTACTTGGGTGAGCGAATGGTTTTCTTCGGGGAAGAGCGCCGAGGTGATTCCTAGATCGCCTTGGAAGGCTCCAGCGGTTTGGTCCTCGATGGTGGCCTTGTTCGCTTTCCATCCGTACTTGCCCAATTGGCGATCACCTCTGCTTGGGCTCTTGACCCAATTAGGGCGTCCGGAAATGCCGTCGCCGTTTTGGTCGTTCGGGTCGGCTTGAGCTAGGATGATCTCGTCGGGTATCGCATCTAGTAGACCTAATCCGAATACGCTGGGGGCGACTCGAGGCGACATGAGGAGAGAGGCGTCTGGGGTTCCGTATCCCCAGTCGTCGATAGTGTACTCTGGTTGTTGGATACGGAATTCATTTTCATCGGGATACTTACCGACGATTTCTTTATAGGAAATTTCGATTGTCGCTTCGGGGAGCAGTCCGGGAAGCGCTCTGACGCTTAGTTGATTGCCATAAACCGGATGGGCGCGAGGAGCTGCATTTCGATCGTTTTTAGGCAGACTGATTCGAATGAGAAGTCCATTTGAGATTTCGCCTTTTTCTGGAGGGCGTCCTCGTCCGTCTTTGAAATGACAGGCGGAGCATGAACGCGTATTGAACAAGGGACCGAGTCCGTCCCGACCGTTGACGACCGAAGCCGCGTTGACCCAATTGGTATTGAAAATCGTATCGCCGGAAAAGAATTGGGCGAAACTCCGTGGGTTGAGATTGCTTGCTGGCTGAGTGAAGGCTTCGCGTAAGCGTTCGAATGAGGTGGTTGCTCCTCCTGGTAAATTGGGGTCAGCTACGAGTGATGAGCAGCTGAGGACGAGCAGTACCCAAATGCGGGAAAGGTTCATCGTCCTTTAGCGGAAAGCTGCATGGCTTCTTCCGCGTCGGAGAGCGTATAGACGAATTCCCAAACGGCGGCGACAGCGGTTTGGATGGCTTGGCGCTCGGGTCCGCCTTCCTCAGCCATTACCGACTGATCGAAGGGGGTGGGGATGGCAGAGATCAGTTTTTGAGCGTTATGGAATTGATTCTTAACGTTCTCAGCGATTTCGGAATCAGCCGTTGCAATGAGATCGTAGAAGCCCGCTTCCTCGATCACTACTTTGCCGGAGGCGCTCGTGAAGGTTCCGAAGAGGACGGATTCAATACCTTCCATGTTGGATACTAGATCGTTGTGCGTGGTGTCGCTGAAACAGGAGTGTTCGTCTTCTTGGGATCGACTACGCAGGGCAGTGGCGAGACGTTCGCTTGCGATCTCTCGACCGGCAAGGGCGGAGAGTCCGCGGAGAACGGTGCGAATTATTCGAGAAGGGCGCCTTAGAAAGAATTCGCCGGGAGTGCCGTCGTAGTTGAATGGACTCCAGGAGTCGGCGATTGCAACGAGGTGAAAGCGCAGCACTTCGGTGATTGTTACCAAATAGGTCATACGTCGATCGGCGTTGGTCGCGGTCGTGTAATCGGTCCAAGATCGTTCCCCGGGGCCATCGGCATTGAAATCCTGCCCCCAGAGAAGAAACTCAATCGCATGCCAGCCGGTCGCAATATTGGCCTCGCCGCCGGCTTCGTTGAGTTTGGGTATGGAAACGCTGTTCAGCTTCGGATATTGCTCGGGGTGATTGATTATGCCGGAGTTTGGATCGGAGCGGGTATAGTCGATATAGCTTTCGTCTACCGGCCAGGCATTGATGAAAATTTCTAGTTCGAGCTCGTCGATCGCGGTTTCGGAGAAGCGAAAGGCTTCTGTTTTACCATAGACTTTGCGAGCTTGGATCCAGAGTCGCTTAGCTTCCTCGAAAGATTCAGGACCGGGATCTTTCCGAAAGGCGTAGATCGCCATGTTAAAACGTATGATTGCGCGGACTGAGTCCGAATACATTTCCCAGGCGAGATCCGAGTAGTTCGACAAGGTCTGATGAGCGACCTCATTTGAGTATGGCTGTCCAGGGGGCGTCGGCGGGAATGGTTCGAAGTCGGCGAAGGTCGTTGAAGATGCTGCGAAGCAAAAGGCCAGGAAACTGATAAAACGGGTATTCATGCCTAAATAAGCGACCATCATTTGAGGGAAGCGCCTTTCAGGCAATGGAAATTGTTTTGGAACTCGCGAGTACTCGGCTTTTACAAGGAAGCGAGGAAGGTTTCGGGCGAAAGGGTGGTGGGTATGCTCTTGATTCGGTTTCCGTCGCTATCGAGGGTGAGCAGATTCGGAAATCCACGGAGTTGGTGTTTTTCCATGAAGGCTTTACCTTCGTCGGTTTCATATTCGATTCGGGCGAAAATGTAGTCGCTCTCGATCTTCGCTTTGACGATTTCGTTGGAAAGAACGTGATTGTCGAGTTGGCGGCAGGATGGGCACCAAATAGCCGAAAGGTCGGCTAAAACGGGTTTTCCGGTTTCCTTTGATTTCGCGAGCGCGGTCTCTAGGGACAGGACTTCGAGGCCGGTAGCATCGATCGCTTTTTGACCAAGATGGGTCTGGTAGGCCGTGTTGGCAAAGTAGACACCGATCGCGATGACGGCGAATGTTACGAGCGAGCGAATGATGGATTTGTTTTTCTTAGGCATGGTTTTGTAGCGTGTTGACGAATAGGAAGCGGTCATGGTTGCGATTCAATTGTCGTCGGAAGGGTCGGCGTTTCCCCATTCATTGCAACAGGATGCGTAGATAGTGTAGCAATCGTCGCAGACTGGAGGATAGTCGGGCTTGGCTTCAATGGGCGTTCCGCAACGTTTGCATTGAGCGGAATTTACGGATTCGTCGGTTTTCATCTGCTTTCCTGATGGAGATTGGTATTTTGTCTGAGATCCCTATGGGGAAGGCAGCGCTATTTTCGAGGTATTGTAAATCGCTCGGCTTACGCAACTCGCGTATTGAAAGCGCGGAGAAATTAAGCAGCGTGATTAGAGTCTCGTTAACTTATGTCTCTACTTTCCTTAAAAAACATTTCGAAACGTTATTTGTCGGATCGAGGCGAATGGACTGAGATCGTTCGTATCTCGTCATTCGAGCTCAATTCAGGGGAGCAGGTATTGCTTCAGGGCGAAAGCGGTTCCGGCAAGTCTACTTTGTTGAACATGATCGCCGGAATCGTGACAGCCGATACCGGGGAGATCTCGCTCGATGGAGCGGATATGCGTTTGTTGCCGGAATCGGCTCGCGATGCTCATCGAGCTCGCTCGCTGGGTTACGTGTTCCAGAACTTCAATTTGCTGGATGCGTATTCGTGTATCGAAAATGTGGAGTTAGGTATGGCCTTTGGAGGGAAGACCGATGTTGAGTTCGCTCGGAAGCTACTTGAGCGAGTTGGCTTGAGCGAGCGTTTGAATTATCGCCCGGATCAATTGTCGCAGGGACAAAAGCAGCGAGTGGCGATTGCCCGCGCTTTGGCTAATCGTCCGAAATTGGTTTTGGCGGATGAACCAACGGGTAATTTGGACCCGAGCAATGCGGCGATCGCCCTTGATCTGATCCAGTCGCTGTGTAGGGAAAACGGAACGGCGTTGCTCTTGGTGAGCCACAATCCATCGCTTCGAGATAAGTTTGAGCGGACGATCGATTTAATGGAATTGAATGAGGCAAGCGTATCGCCGACAGAAACGGGAGGACTCTCATGAATTCGGTATCTATTGCAATGCGCGGTATTCGGGAACGGCGAGTTTCCAGCGCGATCACTATCGCAGCAGTGGCGCTTGCCTGCAGTCTCTTGATGTTAGTGTGGGCTTTTAAGAAGGAAGCGGAGCAGAGTTTCGCCGGAGCGAGCGGCGGTTTCGATGCGGTGCTCGGGCCGCGCGGGTCGAAGCTGCAAATCGTCTTGAATGCGCTTTATCATTTGGACGAGTCGCCTGGGTTGATGCGTTGGGCGGATTACGAGCAAGCGACCAAGTTTCCTGCAGTGGAGGCGGCGTATCCTTTGGCGGTGGGCGATAACTATCGCGGTTATCGCTTGGTTGGCTCTATTCCTGAATACTTGCAGAATCATGCTTATGCGGAAGGTCAATCGTTTGAATTGGAAAGCGGCGGTTCGCTGTTCGAACCGCGCTCGATGCAAGCAGTCGTCGGCGCGTTCGCAGCACGGCGTCTTGGCCTGGGTATTGGCGATACGTTTCATCCGTATCACGGGTTGGTTTACGACGAAGGCGCCAAGCATGAAGAGCTCTACACGGTTACGGGAGTGTTGAAGGCGACTGGTACGCCGGTCGACAAAGTGATTTGGATTCCAATAAGCGGGATTCAAACGATGAGCGGTCACAATCCGAAGGCGGCGACTGACGTGAGCGCCGTTTTGATTAAGCTGAAGCAAGGGGCCAATATGGCGGGTTTCCAGCTCGATATGATGTATAATAAGCAGGGGGATCGTCTCACTTTGGCTTGGCCGGCGAACCGTACGATTCTACAATTTTTCGATAAGATCAGTTGGTTTGACAAGATCTTGCAAGCGGTGGCGGCACTGGTGGCGATTATCGCAGGCGGCTCCATTTTGGCGATCCTCTACAATGCCATGAATGAGCGAAAGCGCGACATCGCGGTATTGCGAGCATTGGGAGCGCGTAAGAGAACGGTATTTATGATTTCGTTACTTGAAGCTGTAGGTATGACATTCGCGGGAGTGATTCTCGGCTTTGTCGTTTATGTCTTTCTAGGCATGGGAATTGGGGAGATCGTGCAGCGCGAAACCGGTGTGGCCTTGAGCCCATTTTCTGGCAATGCAGCGATGGTGTGGGCTCCTTTGGGGATGTTGGGGATTGGTTTGCTTTCGGGCGTACTGCCCGCGATAAAGGCGTATCGGACGGATGTGTCTCGGAATTTATCATGAAACTACAGATATTGAATTTCAAATGGGCGATTGCTGCAGTTATCGCATCAGCGTTGTTCGGGTGCTCGGATTCGGGCGAGAACCAAGCGAGTTCGTCGCAAGGCCATTCCCATCCTGCGCCTCATGGAGGGGCTTTGGTGATGCTCGGACAGCATGCGGCTCAGATCGAGCTAGTGCCGGAAGGTGACGGGAAAACTTGGGCTCTTTACGTACTAGATGGGGGAGCGCAGCGCTTTGCGAGGGTCGAGCAAGCGACGGTGTCTGCGACTTTGGATGGACGGTCTGCGACTTTTCATGCTGTCGAGAACGCCGCGACTGGGGAATCTGTAGGTAATACGTCAAAATTCGCTTTGAAAGCGGATTGGTTGGATCCTGCTGGTCGCTTCCTGGTCAAAATCGATGAAGTCGTTGTTTTTAGTCAGTCGTTCTCAGAGATAGAATTTATTTTTCCGGAAGGGAAACATTGAGTTTGAGGGAAAAATCGCTAGAGTGATGCGATAGGTAAGGAGCTTTTCGATATGAAATACCGTGTATTAGCAGGTTTAACTGCGTTGATTTTGGGCTTGGTTTCGCCTTTGGCGAACGCCGAGGAGCTTACGATAGAATTGAGCGATTTGAGTGCTTTCGATTATCAACCGGAAGTTCCGGAATCGAGCGATCGCGTGGTGCGGGCTGATAAAGAATACCTTCTCACATTTCTTCCCGAGCCGATTCTTAAGCTGGATCAAAAGAGTATCTCGATCACTGGTTACATGATGCCGATCAAGTCGGACGGTCAGATCGTGCAAGAGTTCTTGCTGGTTCCGAATACGATGGCTTGCTGCTTCGGAGTAATGCCTTCCTACAACGAATTTATCTATGTGAAGATGACCGGTCCGGGGGCCTTGGCTGTTGATAATGTTCCGATCACTTTGTACGGAAAATTGTCGATCGAGGAGACTTGGGAAAACGGATTTTTTAGTCACCTTTATCACATTCGCGGGCAAAAGGTTGAAATCGGGAAGTTCTAGCGAGCGGTCAATCTAGCCGTTTCGAGCGCGTTTTGTGTCCAAGAGGCTGGAAGTCGGCGGAATGTATGCGTAGCTTCATCTTCTTTCGAATCTCATATCCCCATGAAATCACCCCTTAACAGACGACACTTCCTGCGGGCAGTTGGCATGACGCTCGCTCTGCCGGTTCTCGAATCGTTGCCTGTCGCAGCTTCTGCAGTTTCAGCCGGCCGGAAGCTAGGTTCTGCGAAACGATTGGTCTGTGTAGGAGCGAATCTCGGGCTTCACGTTGGGTCGCTCTATCCGAAGGAGACAGGAGCGGATTACAGTGTTACGCCGCTGCTCAAGCCGTTGATGCAGCACAAAGACCGACTTACAGTGGTTTCTGGACTGGATCACCGCGCTGGAAACGGTCACAAAAACTGGGATAATTTTCTTTGCGGAAAGAACGTCGGCGATGTGTCGCTCGACCAAATCGCCGCTAAGCACATCGGTGCCGATACGCGGATTGGTTCGCTCCAACTAAGTGCGGGCCGAGGTAGTTTTCGACAAAAGATGGTATTTAACGAGCAGGGGATTCCTCTGCCGATGACCGAGCGCCCGAGCGTGGTTTATCAAACCTTGTTTGGATTACCGGATGATGTCGATCGAACCGAGTATTTGATCAAGAGCGGGAAGAGTTCGTTGGATGGCGTTTCAGGCGATGCGAAACGTCTGCAGGAAACGGTGAGCTCTGCGGATAAGGAAAAATTGGGCGAGTATTTCCAATCGGTGCGGGACTTGGAGCAACGAATGGAACGTCAACTGAGAGGATTGCGCGAGCCGCGTCCGAAAGTGGATTATCAGTTGCCTGAATTCGATCCGATCGCGCCGACTTTGATGTTGGAGAATCAAGCGTTGATGTACGATTTGATGGCATTGGCTCTCGAAACGGATTCTACGCGGGTTATTACGATGTTTCTTCCGGGACTTGGAGAAGTCTTTACGATTAATGGAGAAACGCTTTCAGCAGGTTATCATGCCTTGTCTCACCACGGCAACAATCCCGGTTTGGTCGACGATTTGATCAAGGTCGAAAGTCAACATATGGCGCTCTTGTCCGGTTTCTTGGATCAGTTGAAGCGTAAGACGGACATCGAAGGGAAGTCGCTCTTGGATTCGACGCTTGTTTTGTGGGGAGCGGGTATGGGTGATGCGAGCCGTCACTCCAATGCGAATTTGCCAGTATGTCTCGCCGGCGGCGGCTTGAAGCATGGGTCGCACATTGCGATCGATCGTGATGCTCCGGATGCGCCGCTTTTGGGGGACCTTTATGTGACGATGTTACAGCAGCTCGGAATCGAGCAGGATCGCTTTTCGAATGCGAGCCGTAATATGAACCAGTATTTGGTTTAAAGGGTTGTTCGAAGCATGTTGAAGATGACTTCCATGGCATTGGTTTGCAGGGGCGCCGCTTACGGCGATCCGCGCCAGCAGTTACTAGAGCTTATCCGCTGCGGATCGGCGCAAACGACGGCCCTACGTTTGATAGGTCTCTTTGTTTGTATTCTAGGAATAAATACGAACAGCTTTGGAGACTCGGAGCTCCAGCCTATACCTGATGCGTCCTATGAGTTTCTCGAAAATTATTGTTTGGATTGTCACGATGACTTCGAAAGGAAAGGGGAAATCAGCTTCGAAGACCCCGAAATCGATTGGAGTAATCAGGAGTCGCTGGAATTGTGGGAACGGGCTATTGGCGCTTTGAGATCGGAAGAGATGCCTCCTAAGAAAGGACTCAAGCCTTCGCCCAATGCTCGAGCCTCGATGGTCGATTGGTTGGATCGATCGCTTAGCGAGCACGCTCCGATAGGAGGGTCGACGCTGAGACGATTGAATCGGCGAGAGTACGTAAACAGCTTGAACGAGCTGTTGGATACGAAGTATGAGCTGCCCGATGGTTTTCCGGTCGATGGTGAAGCGAACGGTTTCGATAACCAAGCGTCAGCTTTGATGCTTTCCGGTCCACTTTTGCAGTCATATGCTCGGGTGGCGAATGATCTCGCTGAGAAACTCTTTCCTCCAGCTCGTAAGCCTCTAGAACCAATTACATCGGAAGTGTTGGGGAAGGATTTTACGTATGCCTATTCATCGGGATTGGTAGTTGGCGAAAGGATGCGAGTAGTCTCAAGTTCGGATGCGCTGTCCGCTAGCGCGACCTGGCCCAGTCGGTTCGAAGCGAGCGCGACAGGACGTTATCAAGTGGAGCTGATGCTTTCCGCGTTTAATCCGCCCCCGGGCGAATCGGTCGTTTGCCGTGTTTATGCGGTGAATGCCGTGGAAGCCCCAGGAGAAAAAGTGGATACAGTTCGCCAGTTAGGCGAAGTATCCATTCAATCGGGACCGGTTCAACAATATCGCTTCGAAGGAATTTTGGAGAAAGGGGAGACGATCGCATTACGGTACGATAACGCTTCGCTCGCTGAAGATCAGGAAAAGTTGGCCGCGCATGTGAAACGTCTCTTTCAAGAGGACCCGCTTCTTGCGGCGGCTTACAAGCAAGCTGATGGGAAGGTCGAGCGCGGGCGCTTGGGTTGGTACCGGCTCAAGGCTTTGATGAAATCGGACCTGTTGCCCGATCCACCTTCTGAAGAGTCTTTGGATGAATTGGTTTCGGTGGTTATCAAGAACCGGCGTGTCACTACCGAAGTTCTTGAATACAAACATTTCGAAGAAGGACCTGCTCTCGAAGTTAGTAAGGCTACCGTTTTCGGACCTATAGAATTGGTAGACGGTAAGGAAGAGGCCTACTGGAAAGAACGCGCCTCGAAATTGCTCGGTCGAACGAAAGGGAAATCGGATGAGGAAATAGGTCGCGAATTTGTTCGTTCATTTTTGCCAGTGGCATTTCGTCGCCCGGTAAATGACGAAGTTTTCCAAGAATATTGGGAGCTCATGGAGAATGAGATTTCGAAATCGGGTCGACTTGAAGATGGTTTGCATATGGCTCTTCGCACGGCTTTGAAATCGCCTTATTTCTTGTATCGCGGTTTCGAGGAAGGCTCGCTTGATGGGTATGGCTTGGCGGCTCGTCTTTCCTATTTTCTCACATCGGGACCTCCCGATTCGGGATTGATGGTCGCGGCGGCTGATGGATCGATTCTGAAGGAATCGGTTTTGAGGCAACACGCGATTCGGTTGATCGATTCCAAAGCTTCGAAGATGTTTATTCGCAGTTTCTTGGATCAGTGGCTGGATCTAGCCGCTCTAGAAAATTTGACGCCAGACAGCACGCTCTTCGACAAACCTAGGGTGTTTAAGTATACTGACGATGAGCGCTCGGCGTTTGTTGAAGAACCGAATATGTTCTTTAGGGAAATGTTGGATACAAATCGACCAATGGAGGATTTTGTCGATCCGGATTTTACTTACACGAATGTTTCCGTTGGTAAGAATGTGTATGAGTTTCCTATGAAAAGTTCGTCCAAGAAAGATAAAAAACTGCAACGCGTTTCCTTTGAGCGCGGAGGACGCTTCGGCGGCGTGCTTGGGATGGCTGGCGTGATGACTGCGACCGCTAATGGAGTCGATACGCAACCGGTAGTTCGTGGTGTTTGGGTGCTCGAGAATATTCTGGGAAATCCACCTCCGCCTCCACCAGATGCGGTGCCAGCTTTGACGCCGGATACGAGTAAGTCCGAGACTCCTAAAGAAATGCTGGCGGCCCATATGCAGGAAGAATCTTGTGCGGCTTGCCATAAGAAGATCGATCCTGTTGGGTTTGTATTGGAGTCTTTTGATCCGATTGGTCGCTGGCGGACGGAATATCCGAAGAGGTCGGGGAATTCTAAAGACAAGAAATCAAAACTGCTTGCGGTCGAGACTGATGGCGTAATGCCGGATGGAACGAAGCTAAACGATATTCGGGATCTTAAAGCGTATCTAGTTCGAGATATTACCCCGTTCTCGGAATGTCTGTCTGAAAAATTGCTAACGTATGCGACGGGTCGTCACATGAGTTACGGCGATCGGAAATTGATCACTGAAATTGTCGAGGATACCAGCGAAGCGAACGGTGGCTTTCGAGATCTCATGCTTGCGTTGATCGAATCCGAGAGTTTCCGAATGAAGTAGAGTTCATTTAGTTGGTTCATCCCGCAGAACGCATACGCGTCAACTTAAGCTATGAACCTCAGGTCATAAAAACCTTAGAATCCTTTTTTGACTTTTGATAACGATTGAAGGGCTCTCGATTTCGAACAACGCTCGTTCCTCGCTTGTTGCCTCTGCGAGGCAAATAGGCGTCTCTTCGAGACAATAGGTTCGAACTGATTGGAGTGTACTCGATTCGGTGTAGCTTGTCTACGTCGACACTTCGGGTGGTGGAAGAACTTTTGAGTTGATTCGTTAATCTTGCCTGAAGAGTATCCTTAGAGTTAGAATCGCTTTACGATGAATGGAATTTTTAATCTAAGAAAGATCGTCGTGATGGCACTGATATTGATAGTGGGACCAAGTGCGTTCGCGAAGCCGATAAACGTTAAGCTCTCGACGACGGTGGGTGATGTTCGATTCGAGCTATACTCAGATAAAGCTCCTGCGACGGTTGCCAATTTTCTCAAATATATCGACGGCGGACATTTTAAGGGTGGTCACTTTTATCGTGTGGTTCGGTTGGACAACCAGGTTCAGAACACGATTAAGATCGAAGTGATTCAGGGCGGTTTGGATCGCGCTGAGAACGCTCAGTCGTTTGACGCGATAGCGCTAGAATCTACGAATAAGACGAAGATAAAACACCTTGACGGAACGTTGTCGATGGCACGTTCCGCACCGGACTCGGGTACCTCTGAGTTCTTTGTTTGCGTTAACGATCAGCCCAGCCTTGATTTCGGGGGTAAACGCAACCCCGATGGTCAGGGCTTTGCGGCTTTCGGTCGTGTGATCGAAGGAATGGACGTTGTTCGTCGGATACAGAATATGAAAACAGATACGCCAGATCCGGATAAGCTCGCTTATACAAGTGGGCAATCGCTACTGGATCCTGTTAGGTTTATTTCCTTCAGGCGCGAATAAAGGCTAAGCGCGATTATTTATCGCCAAAGTCCATTTTATTCCCTCGTAAGGCGCAGGATAAATGCTTCGTCGATTATCGTTATATTGCGTTCTTGCGCTTCTTTCAATTTGGAGCCGGGGTTGGTCCCGAGAAGGAGATAGTCGGTTTTTTCGGTGATCGTATCGCGGACGATTCCTCCTAAGGACCCAATGACTTGGGTCGCTTTTTGACGGGAGAGAGTTGGAAGTTTTCCGGTGAGGACGAAGTGTTTGTCCGAGAGGATCGATTTTGATGGTTTCGAACTGAGCGAAGGTTGAATACCCGCTAGGATTAATTGCTTTACTAGGGTTCGGTTGTCGGGGACCGAAAAGTAATCGAGAATCGCTCTTCGGATAACGGCTTCGATTGAATTGTATTCGGAGGCACCATCAAAATCGACTTTGGAGATCTCGCTTAGAGATTCGAGACTGCCGATTGTTTCGGCGAGTATATTGGCTCTTGCTTTTCCAATACCTGGAATACCGATGCCGCATATGACGCGCCAGAGATCGGCGTGTTTGCTTCGTTCAATCGAATTTAGAAGTTTGTTAGTGGATACAAGGTTGGTTTTCTCCGGCGATAGAAGTTTCGATGATTCGAGCTTATACAGATCTGGAAGGTCTTTCACTACCTTGCTGGCTATGAGCAATTGAATGGTTGCGGGGCCTAGACCGTCAATGTTCATGCACTGACTGGAAGCGAAGTGTTCGATTCGACGTTGGAGTTGGGCGGGACATTTTGCATTGTAGCAGTAAAGGTTGGCTTCGTTTGAGAGTAAATTGATTGCGGAGGAGCATGAGGGCCACTGCGTACTGCGTTCAGATTGTCTCGGCTGTAGTAGTAGAGCGCTTCGTAGCCTGATCGGGCTCCGAGTTGGTCGGACAGAATTGGCCAAATGTCATGGCCGTCTATGATTCGATCGCTTGGAGCTGAGCTTCCTGCCAGGCGTGCGAGTGTGGGAAGCAGGTCCATTATGCTGGTTATTTCGTCGGTTTGGGTTCCTGCTCCGATTCGACTGGGCCAGCGAACGATGCAAGGCTCGCGCATGCCCCCTTCGAAGGTGCTTCCTTTTTTTCCTCGTAGTGGTCCGGCAGTGCCAGCTGCGGGTCCGTTGTCGGAGGTGAACATCACTAGTGTGTCATTGTCGATTTCGAGTCGCTTTAGTGTTTTAAAAACTTCGCCTACGGACCAATCGATTTCTTCGATGGCATCTCCCAAGATGCCATTTGAGCTTTTACCTTGGAATTCTTGGCCGGCGTGCAGCGGATGGTGGACCATCACATGAGGCATGTAGAGGAAGAAGGGGTTGGATTGGTTTTCTTCAATGAAACGGAGAGCTTGGTCAGTCAGGTTTTTCGTAATTGTATTTTGGTCGGTTATCTCTCCGATGACCTTTTCATCGCGCATTAGAGGATAGGGAGGGAAATTACGACTCTTGCCAGTGTTTCCTGGATACATATCGTTGGAATAGGGAGTTCCGTAGAATGTATCGAATCCGTTGTTTGTCGGCAGGAAAGCTGGCTGGTCTCCCAGGTGCCATTTTCCGATACACGCGGTTGCGTATTCGCGATGCTTGAGGATTTCGGCTATGGTGATTTCGTCGGGGTTGATGCCATGTTCGTCGCCAGGCATTAAAACGGGGTGCCAGGAACCGTACATGAGGCCAACGCGTTTGGGGTAGCAACCGGTCATCAAGGCTGCTCGAGAAGGGGTGCAGACGGGAGCGGCATAGAAACTCGTGAGACGCATTCCTTCTTTGGCCATTCGATCCAAATTAGGCGTTCTATTGAGCGTTGATCCGAAAGGACCAATATCGCCGTAGCCCATGTCATCGATAAAGATCACAATGAAGTTTGGAGGGCGGCTATCAGTTTCGGCGTTCAGGGGAAAAAGACTGCAAGAGATGCAGAATAGGATGATGTTCGTTAGGGCGCGTGGGGTCATCGTTTGTTTAGAGACTGTTAAATGAGTTGAATTTCCTAGAGCAGATCAACTGTAGGGCGGGTCGCTGACCCGCCGCTTGGAATGAGATGTCGCCTCAGCGAGGCGACCTACAAAACCGAACTATTCAGAATTACCGTATTGGGATAAACCCGCTCCTACACTGACTTATTTAACAGTCTCTTAGAGATTGTGCGGATATTTGAACGAATGGCGATAGGAATTGGGCGCGTTCCCTTTTCGCTTGCAGATGAAGGTCGTTATCAGCCGTACTACAATTTGCTTTTCACTCTGTTTTAACCCAATTTGGAGAATTTTCATTGTATGACTTTAGAAAAAAAGACCGCAGTTGTGATGGCGGGGAGCCCGGCGATTAATGGATCTTTATATCGGAGAATTCGCTTTTCGGTGCTTGATTCGGTGGTCCTTATCGAACTTGAAGGTGATGTTCGAAGCGTTCTCATTTTACGCGACATAGAAATGGAGCGAGCAGCGAAGCATGCTCGCGTTACCGATGTTCATTGCCCTGCGGATTTCATGCCTTCAGGTGGATTGTCTGGCGATCGCGAAACGGCAACCGCTCAAGCTGCGGCGGAATGCCTGCGTCGCTCGGGAGTGTTGCGTGTGATTGGAGATCGGACCTTGCCGCTAATTTACGTCGATATGATTCGCCGAATGGGAATCGAGGTTGAATGCGATGCTGATCTAGGAGTTTTGGATCGGCGTCAGAAGGACGAAGAAGAGGTTGCTTGGTTACGGGAATCGCAGCGCATAACGGAAAAAGCGATTGAGATGGCGTGTGGAATGATTGCCGGATCTGATGCGGATTCCGATGGGAATCTTCTTCACGAAAGTGAGATTTTAACTTCCGAGAGGGTTCGCTTCGCGATCGATCAATACCTGCTTGCCGAAAATTTCGCCAATCCATCGTCGATTGTTGCCGGTGGCCCAATCGCCGCCGATTGCCATAATTTCGGATCTGACCGTCTCAAGACCGGTAGCCCGGTGATTGTCGATGTATTCCCGACCAGTAAGACGACCCGTTATTGCGGCGATTGTACCCGAACTGTGGTTCATGGGGACATTCCAGATGAAGTGATCCGAATGCACACAGCGGTCGCAGAAGCGAAACGAGCTGGCATAATGGCGACCAGAGCAGGTGTAACTGGCGAATCGGTTCATCAAGCGACGATAGCATCGATTGGTTCAAGTGGATATTCCGTGGGTTTACCTGGTAATGAAGAACTCGATACGTATTGCTCGATGACGCATGGGACGGGACACGGAATTGGCTTGGATGTGCATGAGCCGCCTTTACTTGACTTTAGAGGGCCTGAGTTGCTCGTAGGCGATGCTTTGACGATCGAACCTGGGTTGTACTGCAAGGCGATTGGGGCAGTCCGCCTCGAGGATATGGTGATCGTTCGAGAGTCGGGTTGCGAGAATCTGAATACGCTTCATGAGGGGCTCGAATGGAAGTGAGCTTCTTTGGTTGGGATTTTCTGTCGATCGTCTTTTCATGTTGAATGAAGGATAGATTAATAGATGGCGACGATTTTAATAATGTAATTAAATTTTGGATTTATACCTCTTGTGTGTAATGAGCTTTATTGGAAATATATTTATTTCGTTATCTATTTCGATAGTTGGACTTAGTTTCTGCCCCGGTCATCGATAAGGTTTCATGCGATGGGAATCCCGGACTGCTTTTAGCCAACCGTTTTGTCGCCATTGTTGGTAGTAGGTTTCCGATTGCTAAGAGACTTGAAATAGCGCGTCACATTCGGACGTTGTTTCCGAATATGCTGGAGCAAGGCACTGCTTGCAGCGTCCCAGTCTTTTTTCAAAAGGGCATTTAGAATCTTACGGTGTTCAGCTGCTTTTTCCTCGATTAGCGATGTGGCGATAGTTGAGTAGGAAAAAAGATACGAATAGTAGATTCCGAATTGGGCGAAGAAGGATTGGATGTAGCGGTTATCGGACTTTTCGATCCAGTATTGGTGTAATCGATTGTCGAGTTGCGGATTGCCTTTGGCATCGGGCGAATTGGTTACGAGAAATTGTTTTAGCTTGTTTGGATCGAGACGTTTTCTGGCGAGCTTAAGGGCTTTCAGTTCTAGCGTCTCTCGGATGTCGATGTAGTCGAGCATCTCTTTCTCTCGAAATGGGTGCACTCGCCATCCTCGCCGCGGAACGCGTTCGAGCAGGTTGGCGCCTGCCAATCGATTGAAAACTTGTCGGATAACCGTTCGGCCCACTCCGTAGCGTTGAGCCGAAGATTCTTCTCGAAGGTAAGCGGGCTCGCCTCGAATGCCTAGGCGGATGATGTCTTCCGTGATGATTTCATCCCAGTTGCGGTGTGGAATTCCTGAATCGGCCTTACCTTTCTTGTGCGGCGTTTTGGACTTCCTTCGCGAATTGATGCTTAAGCGTCCGTTGTCGCCTTTTAGGATGAACTTCGCTTCGATCAGATTCTCAAGCGCCGCTCTTATGGGCGTCAGGCTAACATCATACTGCGCGGCTAGAGTAGCTAGCGTAAGTTTGGCCGGCAATTGATCTCCGCTCCGGATTTTTTCTATTAAGTCGTTTTCGATGTATTGGGAAATATTCACGCGATTTTTAGATCATGGGGCGTTGCGGTCATTCCACCAGCTGAAATTGAGACTAATTTGATTTTTGGGAACTGATAATCATATCGGAATTCGATCTTTTTCTAACGTAGGAGCGGGTTTATCCCGCGATAGCTCATGCTCTCGTGAATGGAAAAAAGGAATCGTGGTCCACGGTTCCCTTGCGTCTGCAAATCGAAAACGTTGCCAAAATATCGATACGTCGGCACGAAAAGCAATCGACGCTCAGCGGATTGACCGAAAAACTATCTTCCGAACGCTATCGTTCCGCGACCGAATTGAAAACCCGCGATCCAATCGCGAACGGCGGATACAAGGAGCGCAATGCAAAACGCATAATAGCATAACGGGCGCCAACGCTAAGGCCCGCGGCTTGTTCAACCTTGGGCGTACCGAGGCTTTAGCCGACACGGGACGAAGGACCAAGCATGCTCAGCAAGCTGAGAAGCGCCATTTATTGTTGGCCGTTATTCCGTTTCCGCAATTACTGGATAATGTTTGGCTATGTAGTCGAAATCGCGATCCTTGTGAAGTATCGTCGCCCCGGTTTCAATTGCGGTGGCTGCTATGAGGCAATCTATGATGCTTCTTATCCTGATGCCTTTTCGTTGGAGATCTTGATAGATTTCTGCAGCGAACATGATCGTTGATCGTTTTTGTTTTGCGAGTACTAGGTCTCGGAAGCTTTTTTCGATTTTATCTCTATCGGCTCTTTCTCGTATTCCTTGGACGATTTCCAAGAGAATTATATCGGTGTAAACCAGTGATTCTCGGTCCTCTATTTTCAATTTTAGACGTTCCTTGGTCCAGTGGGAGCCTCCCTCAAAAAAGTCGATCCAGACGCTAGTGTCGACTATGGTCATCTTGAGAAGCGGGCTTTACGAATTTCGTCGAGATTTCCTTCCCAGTGGAAACTACCTTCCAAAGAGAGGATGCTTTTTTGGTCTTCTTTTCTGACTAGTTCGCGCAGGGCGAGATCGACAAGGTCTTTCTTGGTTCGTAAGCCTGTAATCTTGAGGCCCTTGCTGACGAGGGTGTCGTCTAGATTAATGTTTGTTCTGCCCATACACCTTATCTTTCATTTTTGGTGTACGTGGTCAATCCCATTTTTTGCGGCCAACGCCGAGGTCTCACGATTCAGGACGCGCAGCTTCCTGAATTGTGAGCACTGTTTTGTTCTCTCTATTATTTTTCTAAAAGATCACCTTCGACGTATTGGTGAATTAAACCTGATATTAGCGCTTGATAGGGGATCCCTTTCTTGAGGGCCTTCCTCTGTATGCCTGACAGGTCGTGGCTACTGAGTCTAATGTTGATTCTTTTGTCTTTCTTGAAGGTGCTCTCGCCAGCAAGGGCTAGCTTTTTCAAGAGATCTGTAGACGGCTTTTGGAGAGTGGCGTTGCCGCTCTCGTAGCTGTCAATAATTTCGTTTTCTTCTTCGATCATTTTTACTCCTCCAGTTCTTTGCGATAATCCCGAGTCGCTTTCCTATTGGGGATTGCGGTTTTCAGGAAGAATGCGTCTCCGTCCATTACGAATGGGACGAAGTAAATGTAACCGTCGACTGGAACCAGGAATACCTGCTGATTCGGGTACTTATCTTGGTTTGGGTGATCCATCACTCTCCAAAGATGTCCCTCAGTCAGAAGTAAGGCTATGTCCTCGAAGGAGATGCTCTTTTCGTCTTTGAGCCATTCGTTCTTTTCTGGATTCCAGTCAAACTTCGCAGAAACTAAAGTGTGCCTTTTAGGCATCCTGTCAATTCCTTCTTTCAGAGAACGCTGAGGTCAGACGGGGCGAGCGCTTGCGCTCGTTGCCTGAAACGATTGGTTCTCTATCGTTTATATACTTCCCGTCTGTGTGCTACTTTCACGACTACAACAGTGATAACTTCATCGTAGATTTGGTAAAGCACTCGATAGTCACCTTGTATAATTCTGTACTTTTCTTCTCCGGAGAGCTTCTTGGATTGTGGTGGTCGTGGATCTGCGGCCAAAGCCTGGATCCTTTCGATGATCCTATCTCTATCCTTCTTTTGGATCTTTTCTAGTTCCTTGGCTGCCGATTTTTTGATCTCGATCTTAAAGTCTGCCATCGCTCTTCATGCTTTTCAGGAAGGTTTCGAAATCCATAGTTGGTTCGCTTTCCCGATCCCTAAATGCTTGAAGATCATCGAGATCTTCGGAAAGTGCCTCCCTAATTGCTTGGTTCACTAAGTCTGAGACCGAGGAAGAAGCTTCGGCGGCTTTCATTTTCAATGCCTTGTGCAGGTCATCTTCGAAGTAGACGGTTGCTCGTTTCATGGGGTATGGCTAGCGTTTTAGCGCTAAAACGTCAACTCTTCTTTTTTTTAGAGAACGCCGAGCTCAGGCGACAAGGCCCAAGCTATGGTTAAGTTTCCTGGGGTGGCTGGATTTCCTGGGGTCGTGGTGAAAGGGGCGAGCGTTTGCCTCAGTTGCCTGAAGTGACTTGTTCTGATGAGTTTTCATATTAATCAATTTTCACCTTACATTCCAGAAGGAGCTCCTCTGCCCGGGCTTCTCCGTATTCCTTCAGTATCATATCCCACATTGGTGATTTTTTGATATTCTTCCTATATTCTTTTTCCATTTCTTCGATTTTCTCGGGAGTTGGCTTCTCACCTGCGTGAAGGGTGAAGGGTGAAGGGTGAAGGGTGAAGGGTGAAGGGTGAAGGGTCTTTTTACTACTGAGCAACTGAGGACGCTGATGGGCGGATAGCTCAAATCCTAAATCCTAATTCCTAATTCCTAATTCCAAAATAAACCTCTGGGGTCTCCATGCCTCTGTGGGCTCCGTGGTTTTGAAATCGGTTGTTGTGGCGTTTGAGCTGCGGCCTCGGCGATGCCGCCCTACCTTTTGAGGGGTGTTTGTCTTTTTAGTGTTATCAGTGGTTAAAAATCTGATACAGGAATCTTGATTGAATTGGCTTTGGGGTTGTGCGGCAGGCCGGGACGTCCTTGCCCTACCTTGCTTGGGGAATGGGGACCAGGCAAGGGAGCGACGAGGGAGAGGGCGTGGCTTTGTTGATCGATCTGTCTATTGAGGAAGCGGGCCTGGCTTTACGTGGTTCATTAGGTACCAGGTTTTGGTTTTCAAATTGTGAGCGGTGCCTTGTCCGTCGCCGGCTGTGCTGATGTTGTGGGAGCCTCGGGTGTAGGGGACTGCGGTAAACAGTTTATTGTGGCGGATCAGTTCCTGTACGAGGTTTTCGAAGTTCTGATAGTGGCAATTGTCGTCTAAGGTGCCGTGGTAGATGAGGAGATTGCCTTTTAGCTTTTCAACGTGAGTCATGGGCGAGCCATCGCGGTAGTTATCGGCATTGTCATCAGGCAAGCCCATGAAACGTTCCTGGTAGATGCTGTCGTAGAGGAGCTGATTGCTGATAAATCCCCCTGCCATGGCGGTGCCGTACAACTCCGGGTAACGGAATAGCAGATTCAAACTCATCGATCCGCCTCCACTAAAACCAGTAACGGCGATCCGCTCGCCATCGATGTATGGATACATCTCCTTTAATTTTCGAACGGCGGCAGCTTGATCGAAGCAAGCGAGTATTCCGATCTTTCGGTAAATGAAGTGACGCCAATCTCGACCAAGCGGTCCGGCTGTGCCACGATTGTCGATCGATATAACGATGTAGCCTTGTTGGGCGAGGTATTGGAGCCACAGATTTTTGTCGTTCCAGCTATCTCTGACGGTTTGGCCCATAGGTTCACCGTAGATGCTGAACAGCACGGGGTACTTCTTGGAAGGATCGAAGTTGTACGGTTTTATTGCATAGGCCGGCAGCTTGACGCCTTCCTCGATTTCGATGTTGAAGAAAACGGTTTCTTGGAAATTGAGCGTCTCCATCTTTGCTATGGCCTCGGCATTGTCTTCGTTGGTTTGGATGATCTTGTGGCTCGGCAATTCGACAAGCTTGTATAACGGAGGCGTATTCGCGTTTGAGAATGTGTGGAATGCGCGTTCCGCGTTTCCAGAAAGTCGATACGAATGCGTTCCCGACTGATTCGCTGGGCTGAGCTGTTCAGCATTTCCTGTACCGTCTAGCTTTTCGCGGAAGAGATAGCTTTGGGATGGGTCATCGGGTGATGCCATGAAATAGATCCAACCGGATTCATGGTCGAGCTTTACGAGTTTAATGACATCGTAGTCGCCTTTCGTAATGAGCTGCTTTTGCTTCCCGTCGCGCGAAATACGATAGAAGTGCCGCCATCCATCGGCTTCGGTTTGCCAAAGGAACGACTTGCCTTCGTCGAACCAAGTCAAGTGATTATGTATATAGATCCAGGTGTCTGCTTTCTCTTCGAAGAATGGATCCAGTTTGCCGGACTTCAGGTTGGCCATCCAAAGCGTGCTTGTGTTTTGCAAACGATTCAGGCGTTGGAAGACCACTTCTTCCGAATTGCCAGCCCAATAGAATCGAGGGATGTAGTGTTGGCGCGGATCTCCAGGGAGGTCGTCGAACCATTTGGTCTTTCCTCCTTTAGCGTTCACTACGCCGATGCGAACGGATGAATTGGTCGTGCCGACTTTCGGGTAGGGGAGTCGAATTACCTCCGAGTAGATGCCCGCGAGGTAGTCGGCCATTTGAAAGGTGCCGACGCCTTCGGTATCGAATTGAAAGTAGGCGATGGACTTGCCGTCGGGACTCCACTGGAAACCGTCGCGAATTTGGAATTCTTCTTCGTACGCCCAATCGGTCGTTCCGTTGACGTGCGTGTCTTTCTTTCGAGTAGTCAGCTTTTTGATACGTCCGCTGTTGAGATTTTCGACGTAGACGTCGCGATCCTGGACGTAAGCGACGGATTGGGAATCGGGAGAGAACTTGGCGAACATCAAGGTGGAAGGATCGAATTGTTCGCCCAGTTGCTTGAGGCGATTGGTATCGAGGTCCAGAATCCAGTAGTCGCCGCGCGAATTAACCCGCCAGACTTTCTTGGTGTTCGTGTAGATGAGAAGTTTCTTTTGATCGCTCGACCATACGAGCGTGTCCCGGCCACCCAGCTTGAGAGGTTTCTCAGCGCCGTCCGGGATGAATCTATCAGCAGAGATTAGGAGCTTTTTTTCGTCGGTTTCCGGATTCCAATCGAAGACGTCCTTACCCTCATCGATAGTATCGGACTTTTCGAACAAAAGACAGCTGGCGTCGGTTTCTCTCCAGGCGATCTGGGCCTCCTTTTTCGTCGGGAGAGCTTTCTTGTCGATAATGTCTTGGAGAGAGAATAGGGCGGGGTCGTTTAAGGCATCCGCATTTTCCTCCCATTGAAGCATATTGCCTCCGGTTAGAGTATTGGTCGTCATGGTAAGGGCTATCGCGAGAATCGATAGGGATTTGATTTGGGCGGGTTTAAGCATAAAATCTAGAGTCGGAAAATATTTATAGACTCGAATGAGTAAAGATAAATTGACTTTGTGTGCAAAATAAAAAAGTTTCAACTTTTATTGCTTAGAATAGGTTGAATGATCAAGCGCAATGCAGCTATCTGGCCTATTCATAAATTGAATTATCAAGACTGACGTAATGACGAGTCCACAAGAAAGTAAAACCGAAGGTCGTTGGACTGGGGTGTTCCCGGCGACGACTACTCAATTTGGATCGGATGGTTCGCTCGATACCGAGGCGACGTTAAGGCATTTGGATGTGATGCTTAATGCAGGGGTCCATGGGTTTGTCATGCTGGGAACGGTAGGGGAGAATTCTTCTCTTGATACAGCGGAGAAATTCGAACTTTTGCAAGCGACGGTGAATCATATTGGGGGAAGAGTTCCAGTGCTCGCGGGAGTTGCGGAATACACGACGGCCCAGGCTTGTCGTTCGGCTGAGGCGGCAAAGCGGGCAGGCGTTGACGGTTTGATGGCGCTTCCGGCCATGGTTTACAAAACCGATGTTCGCGAAACGGCGGTCCATTTCCGCGAAGTTGCGAAAGCGACCGATTTGCCGATCATGATCTACAATAATCCGGTTTCTTACGGGGTGGACATCAAGCCCGAGACTTTCGCCGAATTGGCGGACGAGCCGCGCTTTACGACGATCAAGGAATCGTCGAATGATCCGCGACGCATTACGGATTTGCGAAACCTCTGCGGCGATCGGTATCAGCTTTTTGCAGGCGTCGACGATCTGATATTGGAAAGCTTGGTTTTGGGCGTTGATGGCTGGGTCTCTGGATTGGTGAACGCCTTTCCGGTTGAGAATCGGCTTATTTGGGATCTTGTAGAAGCGGATCGGTTTAAGGAGGCGAGAGAGGTTTACCGGTGGTATACGCCGCTCCTTCACTTGGATACGCTTCCCAAGCTAGTGCAGTACATCAAGCTGGCAGTTGCCGAGCGCGGTTATGGGTCGGAGCTCACGCGGGCGCCGCGATTGCGGATTGAAGGAGAAGAGCGAGAGCGGATTTTGGCAATAATCAGGCAGGGGATTGAGACGAGGCCGAATCCTGCTGATTATCGGATTTAACAAGTAGAGCTAAAAGGCCTTTTCATTTGGGCCATGTAGTGTCAGAAACGCTGAATCCCGCGATATCCTGAATGAGTGAATCCAATCACATCCCTAGTATTTTCAATGACGTTCTTGGCCCCGTCATGCGCGGACCATCGAGCTCTCACAGCGCGGCAGCCAATCGTATCGGGCGACTTTGTCGCGACTTGGTCGAGGGGGATTTACGGCGAGCGGATATTTATTACGATCCCAATGGCGCTCTCGTTACGACGCATAAGTCTCAGGGTACCGATATGGGGCTCTATGGTGGATTTTTGGGTTGGGAGCCAGACGACCCACGGCTTCCGGATCACGCCCAGCACACTCAATCGGCTGGGCTGGAAATCGAGGTGCATTACGAGTCCTACGGGGCAACGCATCCGAATAATTACAAGTTGGCGATAGAGGGAGTGAATGGTTACTGTAACACCATACAGGCGATCTCGACCGGTGGTGGCATGATCGAAGTAACTGCAATCGACGGCACTGCTTTGTTGATGGCAGGCGACTATTTCGAAACCCTCGTGTACTTGAAAGTTGGAGCAGACCGCGAAAGCGTTCAGATGGAGCTGTTCAATTTGTTGAAATGCGAAGATAGTCAGGCTCTCGGTGGAGAAGCCAATCTGCTGCGGTTTTCATCGGTCGAAGAACCGGAGGCGCGTATGCTTTCAATTGTTCGAGAGAACGCAGCGGTTCGTGCCGTGAGGGTTTTGAAGCCGGTTTTGCCGATTATGTCCCGCAGGGATTTGTCGGTTCCTTTCCAAACCGTTGAGGCCATGATGGCTTTCAATGAAGGGAAAGACTGGCCGCTTTGGGAACTTGCTCTCGAATACGAAAGCGTACGGGGAGGCATCTCTCGCGAAGCGGTAATCGAAAAAGGTCGGGCTATTCTGAAGCTAATGGAAGACGCGGTGAAAACCGGCTTGGCAGGAACGCAGTACGCGGATGGGATCTTACCGTGTCAGTCAGTGACTTTCGTTAAGCGCGAAGCCGAGGGTCGATTGATTCCTGGCGACGTGATGAATCGGGTCATCGCTTACGTGTCGGCAATATTGGAAGTGAAGTCGTCGATGGGAGTCATCGTAGCGGCTCCCACGGCGGGCTCTTGCGGCGCTATGCCGGGGTCGATGTTGGCGGTTGCTGACACGATGGGCATCGATGAGGAAGGACGGATTCGAGCACTGCTCGTTGCCGGATTGATTGGAGTTTTTATTACGACCCATGCGACCTTCGCGGCCGAAGTTGGCGGTTGCATGGCGGAGTGTGGGTCGGGCGCGGGAATGTCGGCCGCGGCCATGGTTGGGCTGGCAAACGGTTCTTTGGAACAGCAACTCGCTGCGGCATCGGTGGCCTTGCAAAATTCATTTGGAATGACCTGCGATCCTGTGGCCAATCGCGTCGAAGCGCCATGTCTCGGCAAAAATGTATTGGCCGGATCGAATGCATTGGCCTGCGCCAATATGGCTTTGGCCGACTATAAGCACCTTATTCCTTTGGATGAAGTGATCTATGCCATGAATGAAGTCGCGAAGGCTATCCCGCATGAACTTTGCTGTACCGCTAAAGGCGGTTTGTCTATCACGCCTAGCTCGAAAGCTATCGAGCGGCAATTGGCTAGTATTGAAAAAAACGCATAACTGAATGACAGAAGAAACGAGCGCTCCAAAATCCTGGTTTGGTCACCCAGCCGGACTATCGACACTATTTTTCACCGAGCTTTGGGAACGCTTCAGCTATTATGGCATGAGGGCCTTGCTCGTCCTCTTTATGGTCGATGCGGTGCAGACTGGCGGAATGGGGCTCGATGATAAGACGGCCAGCGCCGTTTACGGTTTGTATACAGCATTTGCGTACCTGGTCTGTTTGCCAGGCGGGTGGATTGCCGATCGACTCTTGGGGGCTCAGCGTTCCGTATGGATTGGAGGACTGATCATTGCGGCTGGTCACTTCACGTTGGCTATTCCATCGACTGCAGCGTTTTTCCTGGGATTGGTTTTGGTGGTTATTGGTACGGGTTTCTTGAAGCCGAATATCAGCGCGATTGTCGGACAGCTTTATCCTGAAGGCGGGGCTCGTCGCGATGCGGGTTTCACCATTTTTTACATGGGCATCAATATGGGAGCTTTTCTGGGACCTTTGATTTGCGGTTACCTGGGGCAGCAAGTAAACTGGCATGCGGGTTTCGGCATCGCGGGCGTAGGCATGTTGGCGGGCGTTATTCAATATCGATTCTCAGTTGGCCGCTTGGGCGATGCGGGTCTTCACTCTTCCGCTCCAAAGCGCGAAGGAGGCGGAATGGACAAGGCCTGGTATCCCGTTATTGGAGGGTTTTTGGCCATCGCGGTGGTCGTGGCTCTTGGGCTATCTGGGGTTATCCAATTTAACGCCTTGGCGCTCGCTAAAAACACGACCTTTGTGATCGTCGGTTTGGCCATCGCTTTTTTCGTCTATATATTCGCGTTTGGAAAATTGAATCCGACAGAGCGAAAGCATACGATCGTGATCATTGTACTGTTCATCGCTTCAGCGATCTTCTGGTCGGGCTTCGAGCAAGCGGGTTCCTCGTTGAACTTGTTCGCGGATCGGCATACGGATAAATTTGTATTTGGGTTTGAAATACCGGCACCTTGGTTTCAGTCGCTGAATCCGTTTTACATCGTCGTATTGGCGCCTATCTTCGCTACTTTTTGGGTTCGCCTGGCGAGGAGAAATATGGATCCATCGATGCCGGCCAAGTTTGCGATTGGGATGATAATCCTTGGGCTTGGGTTTCTCGTGATGGTCGGAGCGGCTAAGCTCGTGACAGCTGGTAGTCAAGCAGCTCCTTATTGGCTTATCCTCACTTACCTGCTCCATACGATGGGCGAGCTTTGTTTGAGTCCCGTAGGCTTGAGCTCGGTGACCAAGCTAGCTCCCAAGCGTTTTGTTGGGCAAATGATGGGTATTTGGTTTCTGGCGGCATCGCTTGGAAACTTGATGGCAGGGCTCATGGCAGGACGATTCGACCCTGAGTCGTTGAATGAAATGCCCGGTCTCTTTATGCAGATCGTTCTGACCACGGTAGGCAGCGGATTACTGCTGCTAATGTTTACCAAGCCTATCAAACGATTGATTGGAAAACTGGAGTAGGAGTGTGGGCTTGATGGGTTCTTGCCCACAGATGTGCGCAGATGTTGAATAGTGTTTGGTTAATGGTAGCGGCCGATCTCCGAGCGGCCATATCAAGCTGATCATTACTCCGGTGGCCGCTCGGAGATCGGCCGCTACCATTATTCCCTTTGGGTCTAATACCCCGAAGCTTGCTTCGGCTTTTTGTAAACGCGACCGCTGGTCGCGTGGGCGATCAGCGATCGCCCCTACAGTCTATAAATCAGGAATACCCCGCTGCCGCTTCGGCAGGCGACGAAGTCGAGAGCTTGCTCCGAAGATGCTTTATTAACAGGATGCGCTTCGCTTGATAATACCTCCGTTGTCGGCAGCATGATGTTCTTCTAGTTCTCATCTTGCTGGCGTAGCCATCATCTAGGCCCGACTTGTCGGGGCGTATCCTGTTCATACTTATTCGTTGTGGGAATTGACTACGCGGTGCGGTCCACGCTGAGCGGGACCGACCCTACTATTTGGTATTGATTGAATGTCGGCGCTCTATCTTGTCCCGTTTGCGGCTCTGATTTTCGCTAGGCGTTGTTTCATTGCTTGGGCGATTTTAGGGTGGTCTTGGATGACGTTGGTGGATTGCGATAGGTCGGTTCGAAGATTGTAGAGCTGTTCTTTTGGGGCGTCGGGTTTGAGTTTTCCGTCGGCCATGTCGCTGTTGGTTTCGCCTGCGAAGTGAATGGCTGCTGGGCCGCCGAAGGGGTGAGTTCCTAATTCGGGACTTGAGAAGCCGCCGCCGGCCTGGGCGGGGATGTACATCCAGTCGCCTTCGCGGAGGGATAAGTGCGTTTCGCGAAACGCAGCCAAAACGAGATGATCGCGGATGGGGTCCTTTGGCTCATTGGTTAAGGCGGGCAGAATGTTGAAGCTATCTGGGCCTTCGTCCTGCTTGAGATCTTGTCCAGTGAGAGCGGCCATCGAGGCGAGTAGATCAACATTGGAAACGAGTTGGTCGGAGGTAGATCCGGCTGGAATCTTGCCTGGCCAGCGGGCGATGAAGGGCACTCGGTGTCCGCCTTCCCAGGCGTCGAATTTGAAACCGAGGAGTTCGCCGTTTTGATTGTGACCGAGTCGCCAGGACTCTTGCCCTCCGAGGTTGATCATGCCGCCGTTGTCGCTGGTGAAAATGAGGAGGGTGTTATCGGCGAGACCTTCTTCTTCAAGCGTATCCATGACTTCGCCAACGATCCAGTCGAGCTCGTGAATGAAGTCGCCGTAAGGTCCGGCTTGGCTAGTGCCTTGAAATTGCGGGTGAGGGGTGAATGGGTGGTGTATGTTGGTGGTCGCGAAGTAGAGGAAGAAGGGATTGTCTTTGTGTTCGCGTATCCAATCTGTGGATCGATTGGCTAGGGTGGTTCCGACGTACTCGTCATCGTAGAGTGCGTGGGCTGCTTTGGCGCCGCCGATTTCGTCGATCTTCATCTTCTCTTCGAAGATGCGTGTTTCG
>Ga0115000_10000592_pt1 | contig 33462 bp, 26 predicted proteins | sample ArcticOcean_MG_C_6_FD_89690 | JGI IMG/M metagenome (GOLD analysis project Ga0115000, IMG submission 89690) | Marine microbial communities from western Arctic Ocean - ArcticOcean_MG_CB8_128 | ecosystem: Environmental > Aquatic > Marine > Oceanic | place: Arctic Ocean: Canada Basin | collected...
AGCAGCCGGGACGCGTCGGCGCGAGGGATTGAAACCGGCCGGTCGCCGACTTACTGAGATCGAGCACTGTCGGGTTAGCCGCCCGGAAAAACAGGCAGTCGCCCGCACCGGTGAGCGTTCCGCAACTGTGGCCCGGCCGTTTCAGGTTCCAGTTCGCCGGCATGTCCAGCGGGCCAAGGCGTCTGCCGGTGGCCAACTCGTAAATCGCCGGCTCGGCGATCAGCCGGTCGCCGAGGATCACCGGGTGATGCACCTGCTCGCCGTGCGTGAACGCACCTGGCAATCCCTTCAAATGGCTAGCCGACCAAATCTCCCGACCCGACTTGGTCGAGTAACAATGCACGCGGTACGCCGTGTCGTTGCCCGCGCCGAGATGGCTGCCAACGGCGATCAACTGTTCCCCCGACGCCGCCAAAAACAGAATGCTGCGGCTCCGCTCCAGGCCTTTGTCCACTGGCCGCGCCCAGAGCCGTCCGCCGGTTTCCGCGTCGAGACAGACGATTTGCAGGCCGGCTTTCCGGAGCACGTCAAGCGAGTGCCGGCCGCTGCCGTTCACCGGCTTGGCCGTCTCGACGAAAAACACGCTGCCGCCGCTCAGTGTTATGGTCGGGTTCAAAATCGTCCCGCCTTTGTGCGTCCATTTGCCTTGGCCAAGCCGCCCACCGTCGAGCGGCGCGGAGAACAGGTGCGTGCCAGTCACCATCGACTGGTTGTTGTTGTAGTCGGCGCTGACCATACCGCGGCTTGGCTTCGTGCGCGAAGCAGTCGTGCGCTGTGCCGTGCCGAAAATGCGCTTGGCCGTCAGCACCACGTGCCCCCAGTGCCGCCGCTCCCCCGGCACGAACGCCGACACGGGAAACGTCCGCTCCACTTCACCGCTGGCAAGGTTGATCAGCCGCGCCTCGTCCGCCACCGCCACGCAGAGCCGGCCGGCGTTCACCGACATGTAGCCGGCGTCGTATGGCATCGAGTAACGCTGCGAGCCTGGCAGCGGCAGCCGCCACAGCTCGGTGCCGTTGTAGGCGTCCACCGCGATCACGAGATTCTCGCCGGGGATGATCAGCTTGCCCTCCGCGGCGAGCGGCGCGGGCGCGCGCAAATGCCGGTCCACCATCGGAGCCGCGCCGGGGCCGCCGAACCATTGCAGCACAAGATCACTGTGTATGATTGAGTCGCCGCTGTTACAGGTGTTGGCCGGGTTGCCGTACTGGTGCGTCCACTCGCCCGCGCCGGCCAGGCCGCTGGCGCGGTGCGGCGCGGCGTCCGGCTCCAGCCAAGCGACGCCGTTGTGCGGCTGCAGCAAACGCTCCCGTTCGCCCTTGGCCAAGCGGCTCGACCCTCGGCCAAGCCACGCCGACTCGGAGACGATGAGATTGGCAAAATAATCAGTGAACGGCAACGCACCGCCATCGACGAGATGAACCGACACTCGACGGCCGTAAAGCCCGCGCTTGGCTAATCGCTCCCGCGCTGCGGCGATATTCCCGGCGTCCACACTCACACCGATAATGCTCAACTGCGTCTGCTCCGCGAGGGACGCGCACAGCCGGCCATCGACAACATCGGTGACCAGTGCCCAGCCTTGGGTCGTGCTCGACTCCTTCGCCAAGCGCTTGGCCAAGCCGGTCTTCAACGTCGCCGGTGCTGTGTTTTTAGAAACCGTTTTCACTGCGGCAGCGGTGGAGAAACAGTGAAGCGCTCCGTTGTCGGTGCTGACGAGCAACCGCCCCCCGGCGAATGCCAAACCACGCGCCACGCCATCGACCTTGGCCGACCACTGCACCGCGCCTTCCGCCAGCGAGCGCGCCTCGACAAGGCCGTCGCCGCCCAGTACGACGCAGTTGGCCAAGGCGATGATGGAGCGCCGGCCCGGCGCGCTCAGTTTCCATTGCTCCGTCGCCGCCTTCGACCGCTTGGCGTCGTCGAGCGTTCCGCCGAGTTCGCCCAACTGGCGTTGCAACCCGGCGCGGCGCTCTCGCGACAGGCCCGGTTTTTTAAGTTCGGCCTTCAGCGACTCGATACGCTTGGCGGCGCGCTTGGAGTCGGCGCTCGCGCGGCGATACGCCTGCCGGTCGATCGCGCTGACGCCGTTTTCATCCAGCAAAAAACTGTCCCGGGGCGAGGCAGCCAAGGCGTTACCCTTGAACGTGGCAAGGCTGCCGGACGACTTAACCGGGTTGGCCGTGAGCGTGCCGTCGTTGCCGGTGCCAGAGAAAAGCTCGTCCTCAAGCAGCACCGCGAATGCGCCGCCCGCGCCAGCGAAGGTCTTGGCCAAGCGGCCTGTTTTGCGATCGAGCCCGATGGGGTTGCCGCGGCCGGTAGGGACGAAGAGCATCGTTTGCGACGCCAGCAAATAGCCCTGCGGCGAGACGTCGAGTTTCTGCCGCCAAACCGCCGAGCCGTCCGCCACGCTGAGCGCGGCAGCGTGCACGCCCTGTGACGGATACAACCCAGCGGCCGCGTATACGACACCGGCATCCACCACGAGACCGGTGCGCACCGGCCAAAGCGAAATCATCCGGCCATTGCCGGGGATGCGCCAGTCGCGCGGACCAAGCCGCTCGCGCCAGGCCAAGCGGCCTGTAGCAGCCTCAACACAGTAAACGCTACCGTCGTCGCTCCCAAAAAAAAGCCGTCCGTCCGCGAGCACCGGCGCGTAGCGCACCGGGCCGTCCGCCGCGAACGACCACAGGAGCTCGCCGGTCTGCGCGTCGAGGCAACGGACGGTGTCGTCCGCACTGGAACCAAGCCACACGAGTGACTCGTCGGCCACGGGATGGTTGGCCCAGTCCCCGGTCACGCGCGGCAGGATGCCCTCGAGTTGCTGCCAATAGCTGCGCTGGGCCGGGCTGGTCCAGGCCGGGCTGGGCGCCGGCATGTCGCGACGCCAAGTCTCCGTCGCCGAAAAGGAGAGCACCTGATTCGAATAACCGGCGCGGCCCATCCCGGCGCGGTAGCTTGGCCAACCGACCGGATCGGCCGCCACGGCAATCACGGCTAAAGCCAATGTAATCATTGGAACCAGACGAATGATACTCACCGGCAGCAGCCTACACGGTGGTTAGAGAAAAAGGCAATCCGCTTGGCCAAGCGGCCGGGCGGACGAATTTAAGAAGCGGGAGCTGGGTTCGTCCGCATCAGTTCCAGCGACAGAAAACCGGGATTCTTCCGGCTGATCTCCAGCGATTAAAAGAACTTGGCCAAGCGGTCAAACGCTTGGCCAAGCTGATCAAAATATTGCCGCAAAGTCAGACTTTACTGACGTTTGGCACTTGAAACCCGGGCCGGTTGTTATCCTTCAATAGCGCGTTCGCCTCGACCGCATGGGCGCCGGTGTGGATTTCCTTGTCCGCATTGAACGTCAGCCAAGGGCCAACAACATAGTTACTGCCGTCCTCCGGCACTTCCACCCCGTTGCTCATGACGCTATGCAGACTCATGAAATGCTCGTACGCGTCCTTGTTGTCCCCGAACCGCCCAGACTTGGCGTTGAACGGCATGCTCTTGCCGAGGCGGTACGAGTTGTTCATCAGGTGCCCGGCCACGCAGCCGTAGTGCGCGTCGTACACATTGCCGTTGGCCATGCTTGGGTCATTGGCCCTGCAGGCAGCAATGAAGCTGCCCCAGTTACCGCCCGGTGTCACCTTCCCGTTGGGTATCGATAGCTTCTCACCCTTGTCACTGCCCTTGGCATAATATTGGCCGCGGACAATCCTGCCGCCATCCTCGAAGTAATACTCGTTCTCCACCTGACGCTGATACCCGTTATAGTTCACGTTGCGAACATTGAAAAACAGGGTCTGCCCGTTCGGGTACTCGGCGATACCAAACATGGTGTTCGGCGTCTCGCCCTGGTCACCCCACTGGAAGCGGCCACCGATCGCCATCGCGCGCACCGGGTTTGTCAGCGACGGATCCATCGCCCAACGCGCCACGTCAAGCTGATGCGTTCCTTGGTTGTTCAGGTCGCCGTTGCCGGTTTCCCAGAACCAGTGCCAATTGTAGTGCACATAGTTCTCGTGATATGTGTCAATCACGGCCGGCCCACGCCACAGGTTCCAGTCCAGATTCGGCGGCGGGGCGGATGGGCTCTTGAACCCGATGCCGGTACGCGGCTTGCAGCAGTAGCCGTAAGAAATCTTAAGCTTACCGAACTTGCCGGCGTTGATCATCTCATGCAGGCCGGCGACATTCGCGCTGCTGCGCTGCTGCGTGCCGTGCTGAATCACGACGCCATACTTGCGCTGCGCCTCGACCGCCACGCGGCCCTCGTGCACGTCGTGGCTCATCGGTTTCTCGACGTAAACATGCTTGCCGGCCTGGGCGCCCCAGATGGTCATCAATGAGTGCCAGTGGTTCGGCGTCGCAATCGAGATCGCATCCACCGACTTGTCAGCCAATGCCTCGCGTATATCAGCGACTCCCTTGGTGTTGAACTGGCCCTTGGTCTTTTTGCGGACCTCATCCATCTTGCGGGCGACCGCCTTTTCGTCCGGGTCGATGAGGTAGGCGATCTCCACGTTTTTCTGACCAAGCCAGCCGTTGATATGGCTGCCGCCGCGCCCATTCAGGCCGGCCACCGCGATGCGGAGCCGGTCGTTCGCACCATGTACGCTGACCTGTCCCTTGGTTCCGCAAATCAATGCCGCCGTGCCGGTTGCCAGTGAGGTTTTAAGAAAACTGCGTCTTGTCGTTGTCGTTTTTATCATAAGTTTATCCTTTTTATTATTGAACTTGGCCTAAGGCCAGCAACGGGAAAACAAGCTTCCCACTCATCGGATCGCCGGGGAGCTTGGGCACCTTGGGCGGCATTGTCAACCACCCCCCTTGGCCAAGCGAACGGCACTACCGGGCCTTGACGTCAAACGCGAAGAGCAGTTCCTGGTCGCGCAAATACATCACGCCGTTGGCCACGACCGGGTGCGTCCAGATCCGGCCAGATCGTTTGCGAAGTTCCGTTTGGGGTTCGAGTTTGAATCGACCGTGCTCCTTCCATCCAGCTGTGTTGGCGCCGGCCAGCGCCACCGTCCCTGAACTTTCCGCAAGGCAATACAGTCGATTATCTGCATAAAAGACACACCCCTTGCCGAGCTTCTTTGAATCCCAAACCACGTCGCCACTCTTCAGGTTTTGACAGGTCCACCCGCGTCCATCGGAGTAGCCGTATAGGTGGCCATCGAGCAGCAGCACGCCACCGTGTTGATTTTTCATATTCTTGTTCGAGTAATCCTCAGTGACCTTGTGGGCATCTCCAATAGTAACCTTCCGGCAGCCTACACCGTATCCCGAGGAAATGTAGACCTCGTTTTTACGAACGATCGGGGTGGGAATGACCGCCGTGCGCCCCGGCCAGGCGTTACGCCACAAGACCGACCCATCGCGAGCGGAAACACTGGTCAGGGTTTTCTGCGTAAGCTGGATGAACTGCCGCTGGCCGTTGAATTCGGCCGGCACCGCCGAGGCATATTGCGCCCCATCTGTCCAACCGCCGCTGCGCCAAATAACCTTGCCCGTTTTTTTGTCGATTGCAGCCAACGTACCACGTTTGCCACCCGGCGTGCAGATCACATGGTCGCCGTCCACCAACACCGACTCGGTGTATCCCCAGCCGGGCACTTTCCCTCCAAGATCCTTCACCATCTCCACCCGCCAGTTCACCTTGCCATCTCCGACATTGACGCATATTAAACCGCCCTTTGCCCCCAGCGCATAAACCTTATCGCCGTCCACCGTCGCGGCACCGCGCGGCCCGTCTCCCCAGTTGTTGGAGAGGATGCCGCCCATCGGGGCTGTCCAGAGCGTCTTCCCACCCTTGGCCTCTTTGGCAAACAACTGCTCCTTGCCGTCCTTGGTTCCCAAGACAAACAACCTGCCCCTGGCCACCACCGGCGCCGAGTAGCCGATGCCAATGTCGCGGCTCAGCCAAACACGCTCCGGCCCGGCGCTTGGCCAAGCCTGCAAAAGGCCGGTCTCACGGCTGATGCCGTCTCGGTTGGGCCCCCGCCATTGCTGCCAATCGTCAGCCGACAATCCAAGGCCCACGGCGAAAAATAATATGGAAATAATAACCTTCTTCATGATTTGCTGCGAACGGCGGACAAACTACCGACCGCACTTGGCCAAGGCAACCCGCGATCGCAGCGGACAGACAGCGCCAACCACCTAAGCGGCCGTAAAAAGGAGGTGAAATAGGAAAGCTAAAACTGCTTGAGGAAGCGGTGGGGACGCTTTAGATCTACGTGGAGTTGCACACGTGTTTTGCCAGGTTGTTTGCGATGTGTCTGTTCGCTCCCTGTGTCCTGGTCGCGGAGGAAACGAGCTTTTCCCGCGACGTGATGACTGTGCTATCAAAGGCCGGTTGCAACGCCGGGGCATGCCACGGGAACCAGAACGGCAAGGGGGGATTCAAGCTGTCACTTTGGGGGGGAAATCCGGGGTCGGATTTCAAGGCACTGCAATCCGGCGGGCGAGTGAACATCAACGAACCCACAGCAAGCAAAGTCCTTCTAAAGTCCACGCTTCAAGTGAAGCACGAGGGCAAAAAACGCTTCGAGACCGGGTCAGCGGAGAATCGGATCCTACTAGACTGGATCAGGGCAGGCGCCGCTGAGGATTCGAACGAAGTCCCCCATCTGGAGTCGATCTCTGTATCACCTGGGATGGCGATGCTCACCGCTCAGGGGAACTCGTTGGAGCTGAAGGTGACGGCAACTTTCTCCGACGGCGAGCCGGTGATGGAGGTTGTTGCGTAGTCGGGTGTTTCGGGCACGTGTCCCGGCCACGGCTTGGCCTGCTTAATCCTCCGCCTTGGAGGAACGGGTGGTCAGGTCGTGTAACGCTTGGCGCAGGTCTTTGCCCTCGTGCAGCATCGCGTAAACCTCGTCGATGATCGGCGTGCTGACGTCTCGCGTGCGCGCAAGGTTCCACGCCGACCGCGCGGTCGGGTACCCCTCCACCACCGACACCGAGTCGGCGAGGATGACCTCCGGTTTTTCGCCGTGCCCGATGCGCAGGCCGAATTGGTAATTGCGGCTCAAACTTGAGAAGCACGTCACCGTCAAATCGCCTAGGCCGCTCAGCCCGGCGAACGTCTCCGCGCGCGCGCCGCACGCCACGCCCAAGCGCCGGATCTCCGCGATCGCGCGCGTCACCAGTGCCGCCTTCGAGTTGTCGCCAAAGCCCAGCCCGGCCGACGCTCCTGCCGCTATGGCGATCACATTTTTCAACGCGCCGCCCAACTCGACGCCGGTCAAGTCTTTGCTCGTGTACACACGAAACGTGGGCCGGTGGAAAATCTGCTGCACCGTCTCCGCCACCCCGGTCGCCGCGCTCGCCGCCACCGCCGCGCTGGGCATGTCGCGGCACACTTCCATCGCGAGCGTCGGGCCGGACAGCGCCGCAACCTTGGCCAACGGCATCGTCTCTCCGAGGACGCCGCCCATCGTCAAGCCGGTCTCAAACTCAATCCCCTTGGTCACGCTAACCGCCACGCCGCCGAACTTGGCTAAGCGCGTGGCGACTTCGCGAAACGCGCGCGACGGAACCGCCAGCACGACACAGCCCGCGCCGTCCACCGCCTTGGCCAAGTCGGCCTCCGTCGGCAGATCGCGCGGCAGCTCGACCCCCGGCAAATAACGCTCGTTGCGTCCCTCGCGGCCAAGCGCCGCCAATGCGTCGGCGTCGCGGCCCCAGAGACAAACATCGCCGCCGTTCGAGTGCGCCACCTTGGCCAACGCCGTGCCCCAGGCACCCGCCCCAATCACTGCCGTCTTCAATTCATCGCCTCCTTTTTGCCGCCCCAAGCGCGTGGCTCCGTGCCGTCCATGAGCCGTTTAATATTTCCCCGATGCTTCCAAATGGCCATCACGCCGAGAAACAGAAAAATCCAAAAGAGCAACCCAAACCGTTCGCCCGGCAATAACGCCACGCTAAGCGGCAGCGCCACCGCCGCCGCGATCGATGCCACCGACACAAACCGGCTAACCGCGAAAAAAACAACCCACGCGCCAAGGCAAATCCCAAGCGGCACCGACGCAAGTGCCCCGACCACACCGGCGGTGGTGGCGATGCCTTTGCCTCCCTTGAAGCCAAGCCAACAGGGATAGTTGTGCCCGAGTATCGCCGACACACCGATTAGTAGTTTCACCGTTTCCAGCTCCGGCACGCGCCCCTCGGGAAACAGTCCTGCCACCACCCCCGGAAGAAACAAACACGGCAGCACTCCTTTCAACATATCGACAAGCAGCACTGCAACGCCGATGCCTTTGCCCAGCACGCGGAACGCATTGGTCGCGCCGATGTTGCCGCTGCCGACCGCGCGGATGTCCACGCCCTTGAGCCGGCCCGCGAGCAAACCCGCCGGCAACGAGCCGGGCAAATATCCCGCGAGGACCACGACCAGCCAAGCAAGCGCCTCCATGCGCGGACTGTAGTGGCTTCGCTTCATGGGCAGCAAGCCGTTTCACCCGCTGCACGCGCGGATTGCCTTTGGCGGCCCGTGGCCGTTAGGTTCGGGGCGGCTTGAAGACGGTTACGCCAATGATTGAGGTTGAAAATCTGACCAAGCGCTACGGGCAACACGTGGCGCTCGACGGTCTGTCGTTCTCCGTGGACTGCGGCGAGGTCGTCGGTTTCCTCGGACCGAACGGCGCGGGCAAAAGTACCACCATGCGCATCCTAACCACCTTCATGGCTGCCACCTCCGGCTCGGTGCGCGTCGGCGGCGACTGTGTTTTTGAAAACCCGATGCGTGTTCGCGAGCGGATCGGCTACATGCCGGAGAACAACCCGCTGCCGACCGACTTGCGGGTCGGCGACTACTTGAAATTCCGCGCCCAGCTCAAGCACCTGGCCAACGGCGACTCCGCCAATCGCATCGCCGGGGTAATGGAGCAGTGCGGCGTCGCCGATGTCGCCGGTCGGTTCATCGGCCAGCTCTCGCGCGGTTACCGGCAACGCGTGGGCTTGGCCGACGCGCTCCTGGCCAAGCCCGAGTTGATCGTGCTCGACGAGCCGACCGCCGGCCTCGACCCAAACCAGGTTCGCTCGGTGCGCAGGCTGATCCGCGGACTCGCCGGCGGTCACACGGTGCTTATCTCGTCGCACATCCTCTCCGAGATCGAGATGACTTGCGACCGCGTCGTCATTCTGCACGAGGGCCGACTTCTTGCCAGCGGCGCGCTGGAAGAGTTGATGGCCAAGGCCAACGCCGTGGTGGTCGCCGAGGTGCGAGCGTCGTTGATCGATGCAAAAAAGTGGGCCACCAAACTGGCGCTTGGCCAAGCGGAATGCGCGGCGCAGCCAGACGGCTACGTCCGCTGCCAGTTCGCCGAAGCAAAGAGCGCCGACGCGCGCGAAAAGATTTTTGCCAGCGCCAACGAACGCGGCTGGCCGCTGCGCGAACTGTCACGGCAGGCCCCGTCACTTGAGGATCTGTTCGTCAGCCTGACACACGGGAAGGGGGGCCCCAAATGAGCGTCTTTCGCGCACTAGTTCGCCGCGAGTTGTCGGCATTTTTCCAGGGGCCAACCGGCTTCATCATTATCGCCGCCGTGCTGTTTCTGATCGGGCTCGGCTTCGTGATTGTGCTCTCCGGCCTGAACGGACAGGCAACGCCGATACCGGTGACGCAGGTGTTTTACAGCACATATTTTTTCTGGCTGATCCTGCTGCTTATCGCGCCAATCATCACCATGCGCAGCTTCGCGATGGAGCGCGCCAGCGGCACATATGAAAGCCTGATGACCGCGCCGATCGGTGACTGGCAAGTGGTGCTCTCCAAGTTCGCCGGGGCGCTGATTTTTTACGCGATCCTCTGGGTTCCGCTTCTGGTTTGCTCCGTGGTCGTGCGGTTTTACGTCGGCGAATCGGCGGTGCTCGGGCTTGGCCCGGTGGTCACCTCGGCGATCGGCATTCTGCTCGTCGGTTGCCTGTACATGTCGATGGGGTGCTTCGCATCGGCGCTCACACGCAACCAGGCCGTCGCGGCAGTTAGTGGTTTCGCAATGGGCGCGGCGCTGTTTTTCACCGGCTTTTTCTCGTACTTCGCCGGCGACCGGTCGGACTGGATTTCGCAACTCGCCCGGCACGTGTCGCTTGCCAACCATATGGAGTCGTTTTCTCGCGGCGTGATCGATCTCAGCGCGGTGATCTTTTTCCTCAGCCTCACAGCGTTGTTCCTTTACCTCACGCATAAGGTGGTCGAGAGCCGCCGCTGGAAATAACTGATGAACGACCCACAAAAACTCGCCAGTTTTTCGCCGACCGTACGCGGTGCGATTTCGAGACGCGTCATCCTCGCGGCGGTGGTGGCCACGATATGCGTCGTTTTGGCCAATTTGCTCGCGCTGCAAAATCCCGCGCGAATCGTCCTCTCTCCATCGGCAGACCACAGCCTGTCGCCCCTCACGAAAAATGTGCTTGGAGCACTGACCAACGACGTGCGTGCCGTGGTCCTGTTCGACCGGCAGGCCGACCTCTTCGAACCGGTCAAGAATCTGCTCACCGAGTACGAGCGCAAGTCGCCGAGACTGAAGCTTGAGTTGATCGATCTCGCCCGCGAGCCCGCCCGCGCCGAGGAAGTGCAGCAGGAGTTGCAGATGCCGCTCAACTCACCGGAGAACCGCGTGATCTTCGCCGCGAACAACTCGGCGAAGGCAATCAGCGAAAGCGAACTTTCGATTCTAGATTTTTCCGAGTTCATCGACACGCGCGAGGCGCGCCGCACGCACTTCACCGGCGAGAAATTGTTCACGTCCGCCATCGTTTCGGTGACCGAAGGTCGCCATACCAAGGTCGGCTTCGTCACAGGCCACGGCGAACATAAATCCAGCGACACCGGCGGCCAATGGGGTTACTCGAAATTCGCCAAAATACTGCAACAGAAGGGCTTGCTCTTGCAGGAAATCCCGCTCGCCGGCACCAACAGCATCCCGGCGGACTGCCGACTGCTGATCATCGCCGGGCCGCGCACGCCTTACAGCGGCGGCGAGTTGCCCAAGCTGCGCGAGTTCGTCGAAACCGGCGGGAGTCTGTTTACGTTGTTCAATTTTTACTCGCTGCAGCGCCCGACCGGCCTCGAGAAGTTTCTAGCTGACTACGATTTTAAGATCGGTATCAACCAGGTTTCCGACTCAAAAAACGAACAGTCCGGCCAGGGCGGCTTGTTGTTGGTCGATGACCTTGTCGATCATCCCATCACCAATCCGATCAGGGGCAGCCGGCTGCAATTGCTCCTCCCCCGCTCCGTCGGTATCCCCGAGGCAGAAAACGATGAGTCGCCGACGGTGTCGATCCTCGCGCACTCATCCGACGCCGGCCAGGCGGTTAGCCAAATCCGAGGCAACAAGGGCACCGTCGAGATGGAAGGAAAGATTCCGTTGATCGCCGTCAAGCTGCACACGAACGACGGCCAGCCCCCGGCGCGAATCGTCGTCGCCGGCGACTCGTTGTTCCTCGGCAACAGCGCGATCGAGGCCGGAGCCAACCGCGACTTCGCAAGCCTTGCCGTCAACTGGCTGCTCGAGCGCGAACACCTGCTCGCGATCGCGCCTCGAAGCGTTACCGAGTATCGCATCAACCTCAGCCGCGCCGAGATGACGTCGATCACCTGGCTTCTGCTTCTGGTGCTGCCTGGCGGCACGCTTGGCCTTGGCTTACTTTGGTGGCGGCGACAAATGAAAAGCTCATGAACCCGAGGGAACTTTTTTGGCTGAGCGGCTTGACCGTGGTGTTGGCGATCGCCTGCGTCGCGGACGGCCTGTTCTCGTCGGGCAACGATGCCACGCTTGGCCAAGCGGAGCGGTTGTTCCCGGAGTTCACCCCCGAGGCGATCGACTCGTTCACCGTCACTCGAGGCGACATAACGGTTGCCGCAAAGAAAATCAGCGGCCAATGGCGGGTCGTCGATCCGGATTACCCGGCGCACCCCGGACGCATCGAGCGCCTGGCCGATCGGCTAGCAAAACTCACTGTCAGTCAGCGGTTTACCGAGGAAGACTGGACAGAAACCGGCAACGAAAAAACATTCGGCCTCGACGACACAAAGGCGCTCGTACGCTGGAGCAACGGCAACACCGAGCGGTCGCTCGAGGTCGGCGCGGCGGCGTTGTTCGGACGGCAAACCTACGTGCGGCTGCCCGGCACGCGCGACGTGATTCTGGCCGCCAGTGACCTGGCCGACTGGGTGCCGCGCAATGCCGATGACTGGCGTGACCTGCGGCTCGTGCCAGAGCATCTCGAGTTTGATCGACTCCGGTTTTGGGGCCAAAGCCGCACGGTTGAGTTGGCCAGGGGCGGCGACGGCGCTTGGCGAATGGAGCAGCCGGTCGACTCCGCCGCCGATCAAATGGTCATTCGCCAATTGATTCAGCGGATGCAGTTGGCGCGCATCGTGCAAGTCGCCGCTGCACCTGGCGAAGGCGAACCAGCGGCGACCGTGCGCCTGGCCAAGGGCGGCGACACGGTGATCGATCTGGAGTTTCGCAAACCGAACGACGAAGAGCCAACCGTGCTGGTGAACCATTCCGAGCGCGGCACAGTGGGGATTCAGGACGACGGGTTGCTGACCTTGCTGCGACTGCCGCATGATCAGTTCCGCGAGCACACGGTTTTTCGGCGGCCGCTACACGAGGTCACCTCCGTCACCGTGGACACGGTCAAAAAATTCACCGTCGCAAAAAAACCGGACGGCGCCTGGCAGGTGACCGAGCCGAGGCAGTTCCCCGCCGACACAATGCTCGTCAACGTCATGCTCACCAACCTTCGTAACGCACAGGTTGTTGACTTTATAAAAGATGACGCCTCAGCGGCGGACTTCAAAAAACATGGCTTGACCAACCCGTGGCTGAATCTCGAGATCAATGGCGCTTCAGCGGTTGGCGATCGATGGAAAGAGACGATTGCGTTTGGCACGGTGGACACGAAGCGCGCCACCGCCCGCGCCAACGGCGAGTCAACGATCATAGGCCTCCCCCGCGAGCAGGCAATCCTGCTGCCCAAGGAGGCGTTCAAGCTGCGGGAGCGCCGTCTGTGGTCGTTTTCCACCAACCAAGTTGCCAGCGTCACCATTCAACTCGACAGCCAGCCGACGCAGTACGTACGGCTGCCGAACTCCACTTGGCGCACCGCCGACAATGAAGCGCTCGACCAAATCCAGTCAGCGATGCTGGAGGAAACGGTTTACCGAATGGGCGTGCTATTCGTCGTCGGGTGGGTGGCTGAGGGTAAACCGGCGATGGATGCCACCAACATCAAAGTTGGCGCAAACCAACTCACCGCCGAAGTGGACACAGCCGATGGGCCAAGGCAGCTCCAGCTCGAGTTCGGCAACAAAGGCCCGCTTGGCCGCACGCGGGTGATGACCAGCCAATACGGCACGCCGACCATCTTCTCCGCCCCGAACGAGTTCACCAACATCTACTTCGCCGCCCTCCAAACCCTCGGCCTGGCCAAGCGCTAATTGCGTTGCCGCACAACACCAAAAGCACTCTAACCCTATTGATGTTATTTATGTTTCCTTTTTAATTGATAATCCTCTAGGCGAAAATAAAAGTCATAACAATGGGGAATAAAGAGAGCATGAATGAAGAACACAGTCGCACATGGGAAATCGTGGTCAAATCAACACCCCGCACACTTCGGTTGAAAGTTCCGGGGGGATGGTTGGTGACAATCTCGGGTGGGTTTAGTTTTCCCGTAACTTACTATCCCGACGCGGGACACAAATAAAATCCCCACATCAAGTTGCGCGGGGCATCCGCTTGGCCAAGCGTTAGTTCAACTCACTGCGCTTGACGGTGTGCTGGAACACCTGCTCGCCGTCGATGGTGTGGATGCGGTAGGTTACGGTCGGGTCGGCGGCGGTTGTCTCGAAGTCCACGGTGCCGAACGACTGCTTGGCGTTGTACGAGAAAATCGCCGCCTCCATCGTCTTGTGGACGTGCTGGTTTGTCAGCCGACTGCTGTTGAACTCGTACAGCGCGTAGTCGCCGGGCCGGTCGATTTTCCAAAGGTCGGAGCGGTGGCGGTCAGCGCTCATCAGCACGACGCCCTCGATTTTGTTTTCAGTGAGGAACCTGAAAATTTCGTTCCGCTCTTTTTTGAAACCGCTCCACGTGTCCCTGCTGTCGCCCTTGGCCTTGAATACCCACGGCACCGGCGAGATCAGCACCTTGAATGTGCCGCGTGATTTCTTGATCGTGCTGAGCAGCCAACGTTTTTGCGCCGGGCCGAGCATGCTCGACTCGCCCTTGGTTTTCTTCGGGTCGGTGCGGTAATAGCGACCGTCGACACAGATAAAATGAACGTCGTTGATGTAGGTGTCCCACCAGATTCCCGGTTGCTTGTCGCCGCCGCCGTAGCCCGGGTTTACCCAGTTGTCGCGGAAGATTTCGTAGACCGGCCGCTTCCAGCTTGGCGACTCAATCTCCGGCCCGCCGAAGCAGTCGTTGGTGCCGAAATCGTGGTCGTCCCAAATGGAAAATACCCCCAGGCCAGCGACGAGCGAACGGTATTCGGGGCGCGACTGACGGCGGTAGTAACAGTAGTGGTGCATGTCCATCACGTTGGTGTTGTCGATGTACGCGTTGTCGCCGAGTTGAAACAGCGCATCCGGCCTGGTCGCGGCGATGGTGTTCCAAACATGCTCATGCTGCGGCACAAATCCGGCGCCGCCGCCAAAGGCCAGGCGGAACTTCCCGGCCTCACCGCTCTTGTTGAAGGTCGTAAACTGCTGCCCCGCCCCTTGGTTTTTTTTGCCATCGATGATGACGGTGTAAGCGTACCGCGTCTTCGGCTTGAGTCCGTTCAAAACCGCCTTGGCCACGAAGTCGTGCTCGCGCCGTGTTTGCACCACGGCGGAGACTTTTCCGCCGGGCATCGGCGGGAGAGTGTTGGCCTCCACCTGCACGATGGCGGGTGTGGCGGTGCGCAGCCAGACGGTTGCGCTGTTGCCGCTGAGGTTGCCGATCATCGGCCCGTGTACCGGTGTTTTGCCGTGTTGCTCGAGCAGGCGCTGGATCAGCGGCCGCTTATGGATGGCGTCCAGCCCGTTGTGCGAGCCGCCGATGATCCGGCCGACCGGCAGGCCAAGTTTCAACGCCTTGGCGATACTCGCCTCGGCGGCGTCCACTTGGCCAAGCGTGCATTGCGCCACGGCGAGCATGTACTGCGTCTCAGCGTCCCTCGGCAGTTTCGCTTCCGCGAGAGCGAGAAACTCCACCGCCGCCACCGCCTTGCCGGTGCGGATCAGGTTCAGTGCTTTTTGGTGGATGCGCTTGTACTGCTTGAAGTCCGGCTTGTCCTTGGCAAAGGCCGCCGTTGCCGGAAGCGCCATTGCCGCGATAATGAACCATCGTATTGCAGGAGTCATGTCGCGGGGCAATGTGCCTAACGGCCGATGCGGCGGCAAAATAAAAGTGCGCCTAGCCAGGCGGAAAACCGGTTGACAGCCAAGCGGCGTTTGATACGCTCCGCAGAAGTGAGTTTTCATAGGGCGCAGTTTTTCGGGTTTTTTAGCGGATGGTATTTGTTTACCAGCCCGCGCCGTCTGCGTGTCTTGGGAATTTGTTGATGAACTGAAACAGAATTTACCCAGCCGCAGGCAGCCAAGCCTGCGGCTTTTTTTGTCCCAGGCACGCTTCCTCCGGCGCAAAAAATAAAACAAAAATGATAGTCGTACTTAAAAACAACGTCTCCCCCGAGGAGGAAAACGCCGTCGTCGAGGAAATCAAAAAACTCGGCTACCGGCCCCATGTCATGCACGGCGTCGCCCGCTCAGTGATCGGCGCGATCGGCGACGAGCACTCGCACCGCGACCTCAACGTTCTCAACGCCTGGCCGCAGGTCGAGTCGGTCACGCCGATCCAAAAACGCCACAAGCTCGTCAGCCGCGAGGCGCACCCGCAGGACTCCACCGTCAACGCCGGCGGCGTGATCGTGGGCGGCAAAAAAATCCAGGTGATGGCTGGCCCCTGCTCCGTCGAGAGCGAGGAGCAGTTGATGAAAACCGCGCATGCCGTGAAGGCGGCCGGCGCGAGCATGCTGCGCGGCGGGGCGTTCAAGCCGCGCACGTCGCCGTACGAATTCCAGGGACTCGGTGAGGAGGGGCTCAAGCTTTTGGCCAAGGCGCGCGAGGAAACCGGCCTGCCGATCGTCACAGAGCTACTCTCGCAAGATCAGGCTGAACTGGTCGCCGAGTACTCCGACATGCTGCAGATCGGTACGCGCAACGCACAAAACTTTCAGCTCATCATCGCCGCTGCCAAGACCGGCAAGCCGGTGCTGCTCAAGCGCGGCATGTCGATGCGAATCATGGAATGGCTGCTCGCCGGCGAATATGTCCTGGCCAACCGCAACGCGAACCTGCTGTTCTGCGAACGCGGCATCCGGACCTTCGAGGATTACACCCGGAACACCCTTGACCTCTCTGCGGTGGCCATCGTCAAGGCCGAGTCCCACTGCCCGATCGTCGTCGATCCCAGCCAGGGCTGCGGCAAGGCATCGCTTGTGCACTCAATGTGCAAGGGCGCGGTTGCCATGGGTGCCGACGCGCTGCTCGTCGAGGTGCACCCAAACCCGACTGAGGCCATCAGCGACGCCGCACAACAGATAGACCTGGAGGGTTTCACCGCGTTGATGGACGAATTGGCCCCCATCGCCGAGTCGGTCGGCCGCGAGATTTAGTTCAACCGGCCAAGCGCGATTCCGAAAAGATCCGCTAAATCGGAATCCAGAGATTTAAGATCATCCAAATCCTTGGGGCTCCCGGTGGCAGTCTTGTTTATGACTAGACTGGTTACAGTCTATTTTTTGAGTTTTTTATCCTGGGGCTGGATTGGTGATGCTTCAATAAATTTCCCCTCTGTGTCCGTGTTCAGGAAGTTGTCCAAACGCTTGCCACTTTCGGTGCCGGCTTTGACAGTGGAACCTGAGCGCTCCTGCTTGGTAAGGGAAACAAGGTCGTTGGGGTTTGCAACGATGAAAGGTGTCAGAAATATGAGCAACTCGGTTTTTGTGTCTTTCTTGACCGTACGCTTAAACAGTGATCCGAGTATGGGGATATCTCCGAGAAAGGGCACCTTGCGCTCAGTCTCGACCTTGTTGTCCTGCATGAGACCCCCTATGATTACAGTTTTGCCGTTGGGCGTGACCACCACCGTTTGGGCGGAGCGTGTGGCAAAAACCGGCAATTCAAGCCCTTCGGCAACGATGATTTTTTCATCGGTTGTTTCGGAGATTTCCGGGAAAAGGGACAGTTCAACCAAGCCATGCGGGGTGATGTACGGCGTGACGCGGAGACTGATGCCGATGGATTCATACTCGTACTGGGGAATCGCGATACCAGTTACGGAGTTAACATTGCCGCTTTGCGCGAATGGTACCAGACTCCCGACGGAGATGAGTGCCTCACGATTGTTCCGTGTAAGGATTGACGGACGGGAAAGAATCTCAAGCCGACCCTCCTCGGCCATGGCATTCATCGAAACACTGACATCATCGTAGTTGAGTTTCACCAAGCCGCCCGACCCGCCGAGGTCGAATGCCGTTCCGGCCGTGAGCGCATTCCCTTCTCCTCCACCGATCGAGCCATTGAAAATGGCATCAACACCTAAATCACTATTATCGTTATGGGTCAATTCGACGAAGGCGACCTTGATCAACACCTGGGATTTCGGCTTGTCTAATTCCTCGATCAGACCACTAATCTGCAGGTTGGTTTCCTCGTCGGCGATGACGATTATCGATCGAGTCTCAATATCGAACTCGATGAGCGCATCGCCGAGCATGGTATTATTGAAATACTGGCGCGAACCCGTTCCACCTGCACTGTTGCTGCCTGTTCCACTGGATGACCGTCCGGTAAATTGTGCCAAGGCGTCCGGAAGCAGGCATCCAAATCCAAGAGCCAGGACGAGCAGCGCCCCCAAGAGATGGCGGAAGGTTTGATTACGGTTCATTGTTTGGTTTTCCTTTTTAATAATAGTAAAAATGATTCAAGTTTATCTGCCCTATCACCTCTGGCTACTAAAGCCACCGGAGCTCTGTGGGTCTGATACTCTCCTGTTATCCAGCGGGTTTTGCTGATCGCTGCTGCTACGGTTTCTCGTAGAATTGAAATTGCCGTTCTGCTGCTCGAACATGTTGCGGAGGATTTCGGAGACGCCTTCAACGTCTGCATTTTGCAGGGAATAGGTGTACACCTTCTGTTGCTTGGCTTTGTTGTCATCAAGCCGCTCAACCATTAATGTGATCTGGGCCATCAACTCGGCAGTGGCGCTGACGATGACCGAGTTGGTTCGGGGATCAGCCACGGCTACCACTTTTTTTTGCTGAAGCATCCTTTCACTTGAATTTCCGCTACTGCTACTCCGAGATCTGCTGGAACTGGAACTGGATCGTCCATACGAGCCAAAACGGTATCCTCCACGAGAACTCTCAATTTCGGCCTCGTCCGAAAAAAGGTTGGTGAGTACCTCCGCCATTTCGTAGGCATCGGCATTCTGCAATTTGAATACCTCAATTTCAGTGACATCCTCGATGGTTCGATCCATCTCCTTGACCAATTGTTCTATGGTGGGGATAACGTCGCTTGGAGCACTGACCACGAGGGAGTTTGTTCTTTCTTCGGAGATGGCGACCACCCGGGACGCCGCTGCCAGCGCGGCGCTGCTGCCGCTGCCGCTGCCGCCGCTACGGGAGGAACGGCCACTACTCCCGCTGCTTCGACTGCTGCTACTTCCTCCACCAAAGCGCGCACGCATCATCTCGGCGATGCCAGAACTGCCGGAACTACGACTACTCGATGACCTGCTTGATCCGGATGAACTGCTCTCAAACAACCCCTTGATAACGTCGGCCAGTTGCTTCGCATCGGCATAGACAAGCGGGAAAACCCTGATTTCAGAAATACTGGAGATGGAGGTATCCAGTGCACTGACAATTTCGGCTATCCGGTGAATATTCTGCTGGGTATCAGTAAGGATGATTGCATTGCTGCCATCATTCGCGGAGATGGTGGCATAGTCTGGCAACAACTCTTTGATGTTCTCGATCAGTTGCCCGGCATTGCCGAATCGAATCGGGATGATCTGCGTAACCATCAAGTCATTCTTCGGGATATCCTCTGGGTTGGCTCCAGACTTTACCGGAAGGTCTTCAATCAGGGCCTTGTCTTTTTCGACAATCTTAAGCATGCGTTCACCGCGACGAATCGCGGCATACCCATTCTCATTCAACACTACGATCAGAAGCTCGACTGCTTCCTCGCGATTTAACGGCTTCTTGGAAAGAATATTAACTTTGCCTTCTACTTTAGTTTCTCCGAGGATAATGAGATCGGCGGCTTCACTCATGTACTCCAATACAGATTGAAGTGGCACACCCTCAAAATTCATCGTGAGATGCGGATCCTCAGCGATTGCTGAAGTACTTGGTTCGCCTGTTTGCGGGTCGGCCGTAATTTTGTTTTCCCGCTCTTGCGCAAACAGGGTGGTGGCACCCATCAGGCCAAGTGACATGATCCACTTCAATCCTATTAGGCTTGTTCGGTTTATCATATTTATTTTCATTGTATGTAAAGTATTTTTATTCCCCGACCTCTTGCTGGCGACGCTCCATCATTTTGCGAAGAAGTTCCGCGTCAGAATCCTCTGAACCGTTCGATTCGTCTCCTTTGTCTTCGGAGTCTTTTGTTGAATCCTTATTATCACTGCGAGCCGTTCCACGACTGGAATATTGACTCCGTGAAGAACGGCTCTCGGAAGCCGCTTTTACTAGCTCGCTGGATTCTTTCCAGTCACCACCATCCACACGTCTCAAGCCGGTTCCAATATCCACTCTAAAGGTGGCTTCGCCTTCGGCAAACGAGACTGCTTTATCATCCAGGGAAATCAACTTTAGGTTATCGATCTGATCATTGAGCTTGAATACCCCATTGTATTCCGAGGAGGACCCAGCCAAGACAGCAATTTGCCGGTCAGTTTCAGAAGACTTGGGAGATGCGTAAACCATGAGACCGATAACGGTGAATGCATCAATTTTAGGTTCCGGCTTGGGATAAGATCTGGGCGTTTCCTGACTGGGCGGCTTCCGGTATCGGTCGAAGATGTTGTTGGTATGCAGAATGGCAAAATCTTGGAGTGAACTTGGAATTGGCTTTGTCACCTCAATTTCTTCCTCCTCTAATGCTGCAGATTCAACTTTTTCAGAGGGGGTGGCAGCTGTTTCTGAGGGCTTGGTAGTTGTTTCTGGCACTTGGGCAAGCGCCTGGCCAAGTGATGCGTAAAGCAATCCAATCCATAGCAGAACTTTAAATCCCACCTTCGGAAATTGGTTCTTATTTTTAATGTACTTCATTGCAAGGCCTCTCCAAGCTGGAGGCCTGTAAAATGGACGCTCACACTGATTAATTTGCCGGTCTTTTCACGTGAGGCCAATTCGAGTTTTTCAATTTTCAAGGGAAGTTCATCCGACTCAATGGCATGAACAAATTCGACCGCTTCCTGCATCGTCCCCTCTGCCACCAATCGAACATCATAGGTCCTGTAACTATAAGTTTTGTTTTCGGCAATCTCGTTGCCAAGAAACTCATACTCATGATTCTGCCACTGCGGCTTGATTGACGTAAGCAATATCCGTGAATCAGCCGTCCAGGTCTCAATGGCACGCAATACCTCATCCTCCGCGATGGAGTTAGTACTATTCAGATTCCCCTCCCAATACCGCTTCCATTTTTTCGTGTTTAACTTTGCCCGAGGTAGCAAATCGTTGCCATTGCCAACATTCCCCTCCAATTCAATTATTTTTGCAGCACGTGTCTGCCAACTGTTAACCAACGGCCCCAACACCAATCGATCTCCTGCAAGGATTGCCACCGCAAGGATTGCAAAAATCGGCAACAGTTTTTCCCTTTTGTTTCTCATAATTGAGCCGGAGCCAAGACGCCTGTTGGATTCCAGTCGAACTCAAAGGAAAAGGAAATCGGCTCCGATCCTTGTTGGGATTTCAATTCCAAATTGGAGATACCGGATGTACTTCGAAGCTTGACCAATGTAGCCAAAAGGCTTTTTTGATCCTTGGAAGATCCGGTGGCCGTGATCTTTGAATCATCCCTGATGCTCAATTGTTTCAACCAGATATCTCCTGTTGGAGGAAAAGCACGAGTGATTGCCCTCGCCGTGGTCAGGCTCGGAACGGGAACGGACGGATCAAACCAAGGCCGAAATTCGCGGATTTTCCCTTGGACAGTTTCAACGGCTGCAACCTTCTCTTTCATCCCGTTCCAATTCGTCTGTAACTCGTCCAGCTGGAAAAATTGGGAAAGAAAAGCAATGGCAGTCAGTGCCACAACGCTCATCGATCCCACCCACAGGTTACGCCGGGAGTTGAACTGACCATACATCTTGCCAAAGCGTGAAGTTCTGGAAGGCAAAAACTCAAGAGGCGAGGCCCCCTTCAGGAAAAACGATGAGGCAATGGGTACAAACAAGTCGGAGGTTTCAGCAACATTTACCACGTTCAAACCAGCGATGGATCGGTGTTCAGAAATCGGAACGTGCTGCTCTGAACTGACCCCTGGAAGTTTTGCCGTGCGAAGCGTGGTCAACTGGCGCTGTAAAGACTGTGGGAATTGCCCAAGGGTAATACGTAATTCCCTCTCAAGGGTGGCGGCATCCATCCCTCCGTTGGTCAAGTGGAAGTGGCGGAGACCTGTCGGCCCACCTTCTGCATGGGTGACCATGGTCAGACTCGATTGTCCCTGAATCAACTGGCAGCTATCCGCAAGCGAATCGTTGCCGTCTACGGCATGATCCACAACCCCAGCAATGTCGACCGTAATACTCGCCACCTGAAATCCATTGGCGATCACGGCTTCCTTGAGTTTGGAGACGGTATCCCTTCGCAGACCCATCACCAATGCATGGTCTTGGTTGCCGATTTGAAACTCATGTGTCGCCAAATGAATCTCGCTCAATGGCAGTGGCAACTGCTGCTCGGCCTGTATTTGAATAAACCCCTTCCGATCCTCGGGGCTAATGTCTGGCACTGTCAGAATGATAGAAGGCGCCAAATGTGCCGGCAAAACCAAAATGCATTCCTTGGTCGTTGAGGAAAGTTGACGAAACACTCCCCTGAGATCATCAACCAATCGCGCCGACTCTATTTGGTTTATCTGCTGGCCAAGTCGGGAATGTCCCTCCTCACGGAGCTTAACTCCCCGCCCACGCTTCCGGTAGGAGTAGGCAAAGGCATGATCCCCATCCACGTACAGGACGATCGCTTGGCTTCTTTTTTTTCTTTTCAAGGTCATCGGACCGCCTGCTCTTTAGTGTTTACCTGCTCCAATAAGGTTGGCCCCAAGGCCCACCCAAACCGTTGCATGTCACGCCGGTGAAGGACAACCGGCGTCTCTCCCGAGGTATCTACCACATATCTTACGCGGCGATAGCCGTTTCCGTTACTACCAATTGCAGCCAAATCAATGGTAAATTGCTGGGTTTTATCCGTCAAATAGGGCAGAGCCTGCTGAACATCCTCGCTGTCCACCGCTTCGCTTACCCATTCTAACCCTTCTGTGGGATCCGGGTTGGCCATACGATACGAGACGATTTGTTGAGCTGAGGCCTCATCCATACCGGGCAAACAAGCCAAAACAATTGCGCTGGCGGTGCTTACGTTTATCTGGAAAGGCACCTCCTCTCCCCCACCCGGTTCCTGCTGCGAGTTCCTGTTCCCTGGTTGATCTTCACTATTATTAGCTGAATCCGTGTCCTCTGGTTCCTCTTCTTCAGTGGGAATTTTGGAATAAATGGTGACATGCTCCAGGATTCCGAAATTTAGTGTCCCGTCCTGGTTGTCGAGAGGGGGCGTTTGCATCCCATCATTTTCGTTGGGGTCAAGGACTCCATTCTGGTTGGTGTCTTCGCCATAAAGCATTTCCACCGTCGCGCCATAAACCAACCGGAGTTCCTCCACAGTTTCAAACGGCGCATTCTTGCACCCATACGGCAGCGTCTGCAGCGAATACATCGTAGCCTCGGCACCGTTTTCGGTCACATCATCATCTTCATCTCGCCAGTCAATAATGGCTGCAGCAAATTCCGGGGTGATGGCTGGGAGCAACTCCAGCACCTCAAAGGGTGCGGTATTGATGTTGATCTTGGCACACTCGTCGATGACTCCAAAGTGTGGATCAGTCAGAGTGACGGTTTCACCAGATCGTCCCAGCATCCAGACTGTCGCCTGTCCGATCTGGATTTGCTCGGTTTGCATGATCAACTCACTCGGGAAATCTCCCTCTTTTTCCAGGGCGTTGTTCAGGGTATAAAAAAAGTATCGAAGAGCCCCGTTGTTTGCTTGTTCCGCCTGGGTGCCTGCAATGGATTGATTGGCTCCCTTGTATTCAAAAAACATCGATTGTCCGAAATAAAGAGTGATACTCACCAACCCAAACGCAATCCACAGGACAATGATCAAAACCGCCCCCGCCCGGGATTGGGAGGAAATATAATTCCTGTATTTTCTGTTGGGTAATTTCATATCTCCCTTTTAGCTATCCTCTTCCTCCTCACCTTCCTCCTCCTCGCTCTCCTCGCTTGGGGGCTTGATGGTAAGAATCGGGACCAGGACTTCCCAAATCCGGGTTTGGCGGCCGGTCGGTTTGGGGTTGTCGGTAAACACCTCAACAATGGCCCGAACTGCCAGCGGCACAGCCGGTTCGTTAACATTGGAATCCCATGTCTGAAGCCATTGCAATCCATCAAAAAACTCGAAGTCCATGGAACGAACATTATTCAGCATCAGGGTTTCAACCGGGGGTTCCTCATTTGCCTCAAGCGGCAGGGTGTTGAGGGACAAACGCATCAACGCCTGGCCAAGGTTTGTGGTGACCGTCTGCATGGGATCCACCCCCAGCTGGTACCCCACCTTCTGCACATCCCCCCATGGAAATTGGTCTGAAACGACTGCCGTCGTGGAATAAAACTCGAGTTGATCATTGGGCATATCCGGCGAACCCATTTCCGTGCAAATAAGCCCCTCTGCCATCAATCCACCGGTGACAATCATGCTCTCAAGGTCACGCTTCATGATCGTCATCGCCTGACTCAAAATCGCTTGTTGATCAACGCGTTTTTGGGCTCGATTACGCAGACCGAGCACACCGGAGAATGTCATCTGCATCACAAGCAGGATCAACGCAAACGCCATCGTCGCAAACATCACCTCCATCAGCGTGAACCCCCCCTGGTTCAGGCGTTTCCTAAAAAGAATTTTATGCGGCTTAAGGGACATGAGTTATTGGACTGAGTCGTCCACCAGGGTGGAAAGTTCGACTGCAAATACCCTGCCCTGAAGCGGATAGGTCACCTCCAAGGTCAGTTGCTGCATGTCACCATCTGGCCAAGCCTGCTGCTGCATTGACCATGCGTAACCGGGGTAATCCTGTTCAAATGTCCCTGACGCCTGTGCGGTTTGCCAAAGATTGCTGATACTGAGTTGGTTGAGCATGTTGGCAGCCAACTGCACCGCGATTTCTTTTCGCTCAGCACCAACCCCGGCTCGGTTGGCAATGGAAATCCCCTGCATGACCACCGGAATGACGATGGCCATGAATACCAGCGCGGCGAGCACTTCAGCGAAGGTAAACCCCGCCCTCGACCGTATCCGTTGACGGAATCTGGATATATTCGTTTTTTGGATCATCATCTCTTAACAAGTGAAAACGCAATTGGCCCTGAAGTTTTGCGACCCGATAAAACTCTTCACTGTTCTCCCGGTTTTGGAGACGCCAGGAGGTCGGACTGGTCTCCAGTAAGGATCCATCCGGTAAAAAAGTAACTGCATACAAATCGCTTTCGATAGGCTTGCCTATTTCAAATATGATCTCATGTTTTTCACTGATCCAGTAAGGTCGCGTGGTTTGGACCGTTTGGTTTCCAAGCTGCCCGGGTTGATAACCATCCTCACGTTGCACGTAGAGTACGTCTCGACTCATGTCGAACAGCAATTGCATAGGGGCTCCTGTGGAAATGGCTTCCCTTCGGGCATGCTCGGTAAGGGCCAACATACGCCGGGCCTCCTCAACCAGTGAGCGCGATTTGAAAAATTGACCGAGCGATGGCGCTGAAACAGTGAACACAACCGTCAGCAACATGAGGACGACAATCAACTCCAGCAGGGTGAATGCACCCTGCCAACCGTCACCTGTCCTCTGTCTGCCAGTTGGTAATGTCATCATCCGTGCCGGTCTTCATGTCTGGCCCACCCGAGGAAATATCATAGCTGCCGATATTCATCTTGCCGGGGTAATTGTAGACGTAGTCGTTCCCCCATGGATCCCCGGGTATCCCCTTCTTGAGGTACGGCCCCTGCCAGTCCTGGACATTGTTGTTGTTTGGTTCTGCAACGAGATCCCTAAGATCGTTTCCTGCCTTGGGGAAATAACCCATGTCGATCTCAAAAGAGTCGATGGCAATCTCGAGGTTTGAAATCTGGGCCTTCGCCGCAGTGACCTTGGCCTGCTTGGAGCGCCCCGCAAACTTGGGAACCACCACCGCAGCCAACGTCGCAAGAATCACCAAGACCAACAACATTTCCACCAGAGTAAACCCCCTTTGACGTGTTGCTGAATTCCGCCTTGTCTTTGATATATCAAGTTTCATATTATTTATCAATTATTTTATATAATCCTGAATGGTGAAGATCGGGATCACCATTCCAACAAAAATTGTCCCGATAAAAGCTGCAATGAAAAACAACATCAACGGTTCCATTAAGGCCACCGCGGTTTTGAGTTGTTGGTCCAGTTCCTTTTCCGTGACCTCGGCCAGACGGATCAGCTCCTTGTCAAGTCGACTGCTTTCCTCGGCAACAGAAATCATCTCCACCGTGGCGCCAGAAAACAAAAGACTGCAATTCCCCAGACTACGGGCCAGTGATTCACCTTTTTTTACGCGTTCAACGGAGTCTTCAATGGCATCGGTTAGGATTTGGTTGCCGATCGAGCGCTGTGCCACGTTGAGTCCGCTGACCAAGGGAACTCCCGCGTGAATAAGCGTGCCGAGCATCCTGCAAAAACGGGCCATGGCAAATTGGGAAGACAGGGGGCCAATCACCGGAGCCGTGAGTAGCCAGCGTTCATAGATACGCCGGCCTCCCTCTGATGTTATCCAGGTTCGCGCCAAATAAACCAAGAACGCCATGGCAATGATAATTAAGATTCCATAACGCTGGGAAAACTCACTGGTCGACACGATGACTTGGGTGAGCATTGGCAGTGCCGCGTCGAAGCCCTCGAACAAGGTCTTGAATCTTGGAATGAAAAACACCATGAGGAATATGAGCACGGCTATCGCTAAAAACATCAGCACAGCCGGGTAAATCATCGCGGATACCACTTTGCCTCGAAGTTCCTTATCCCGTGCCTGGAATTCGGCAATCTGCTCCAATACTAGGTCAAGAAATCCTCCCGTTTCCCCGGCCTCCACCATTGCGGTGTAAACGGTCGGAAATGTTTCCGGCGAACGCGACATGGCATCCGAAAGGGAAACCCCATCGATAACCAGATCATGCACCTCTCGCCATTTTTTACTGGCTGCGGGGTCGGTGGTCTCACGGTATAAAATGGTCAGAGCCTTGCTGAGCGGAACGCCGGCGGCTAATAGGCTGGACAATAGACGAGTGAAAGTCCCCAGCATTTTGAAGGAGATCCTCCTTTGCTTCCATGGCAGGGAAATCCCGTCCGATTTCGCAAGACCCGCCCCACCTTCTGCTGTTTCCTCCAAATGGACCAGCTGCAGTCCGAGTTGCTTGATCTTGTCAAAGGCGTCCGGCCGGTTGCTGGCTTGAATCGAGCCGGCGTCAAGCACCCCTCCGCTGTTAAGCGCCTTGTACTGGAAATAAGGCATAGGAATTAATCGCGGGTGACGTGTTCACTCTTCGTGACCCGCAGCACTTCGTCCGGGGTTGTGATGCCTTCACGCACCAAGCGCCATCCATCATCGGAGAGTGTTGTCATCCCGTCTTTAATGGCCAGTTCCTTTAACTCTCCGCTGGAACAGTTTTGAAGGATATGCTGCCGTAATTTCTGGTTGAGTGACATCATCTCAAACACAGCGTGACGGCCGTGGAAACCAGTATTCCGGCATTCTCCACAGCCCACCGGTTGGAAGATCGGCACCCCAGCCGGAATGTTGAATGTCTCCTTCAAGGCCGCGGCCTTGTCGGAGTGGTCCTCGGATTTGCAAGCAGGGCAGAGGACTCGCACCAAGCGCTGGGCCAGGACACCCTCCAACGATGAGGCAACAAGATACGGCTCAACCCCCATGTCCACCAGACGAGTCAGAGCACTAGGAGCATCATTTGTGTGCAGTGTCGAAAAAACCAGATGGCCCGTCAGCGAAGCCTGCACGGCAATACGCGCTGTTTCCTGGTCACGAATTTCGCCGATTAGGACCACATCCGGATCGTGTCGCAGAATCGAACGCAGTCCAACCGAGAAAGTCAGTCCGGTTTTCTCTGAAACCTGGATTTGGTTGATGCCCCTGACCTGGTATTCGATGGGATCCTCCACTGTCACAATCTTGCGGATCATGTCGTTGATCTCGCTAAGGGCGGTGTAAAGCGTGGTCGTCTTGCCTGAGCCGGTTGGGCCGGTGACCAGAAAAATGCCATGCGGTATACCGAGAATTTTGCGGAAGATACCGCGCTCTTTCTCAGCCATGCCAAGATTGTCCAAGCTGAGCACTGTGTTGTCCTGCGTCAGCAACCGCATCACTACCGCTTCGCCATGTAACATGGGAATGATGGAGACACGAACGTCGACCTCGGTACGTTTGACCCTTAGCTTGATGCGGCCATCCTGAGGCAATCGTTTCTCGGCGATGTCCAGATGGCTCAAAATCTTGATGCGGGAAACAATTGCCGGCTGGAAGCGCTTAATCTCGTTCGGCACTGGCACATCAAGCAACAAGCCATCCACACGATAACGAATCTGGAGTTCGTTCTCGAAAGGTTCAAGGTGAATGTCCGTCGCCCGCATTTCAATGGCATCACTCAATACCTGATTTACAAAACGGATGATCGACGCATCCCCGGCAGCCTGATCGAGATCTGTCTCTTCCAGATCGCCTTCATCAACAACCTGAAATGCTACATCATCCTTGAGTGTATCGATGGTATCGGCCCCGACCCCGAGGCGAATTTTGATCTCCCGCTGAATTGACTCCGAAGTGGCAAGAACCGGCTTTATATTCAGGCCGCTCAACGCCTTCAGCGATTCCAACCCCTGTGGGTCGAACAAGCGACTGGTGGCGACCTCAACTCCCTCGACGGATTGTCGCAGTGGCAGGAGTTGCTCCTTGATCAGGATACGCGCCGGAAACAGTGAGACCACGCCCTTGTCAATCTCAAGCGTCTCAAGGGAAGAGAATTCAAGCCCGTATTCCTTTGCCAGCCACCGCAGAGCATTTTCTTCCGAAGACAAATTTGCCTGGGATTCCAATGTGGGTAATGCAGCAAGTCTCTCCACATCCAGTGCCGAGAGACTGCGGCTATCAACCAACCGTTCTAATAGCTGGCTCAACAGCAGTGCTCCTTTTCGTAAAGCTGATAAGACTTAGTCCAAAAGTCCCGCCAAAACGGCCCGAGCCTCCTGCTTTATCGTCAACAACTGCCGCAGGCCCTCCTGGGCTTTCTTGAGTTTAGCCTCACTAGCCTTGCGTTCAGTGCGGTAGGCGGCGAGCTTTGCCTTTATATCGCTCTTGGCAGGATTTTCCTTTTCCAGAAGATCACGAAGTTCACTTGAGGGAGTCTTCTCGTCGGAAGAACTACCGCCCCGGCCTCTGCGACTACCACCAAACATACTCATCATCCCAGATGCGCCAGAGATGCGGTTGTCCATAACAGCCTGAACCTTGGGTTGGACCACCTTCCACTCGGCAACCGAAAAACCGAGGTTTTCACGGTATCGATCCATAATACGCTCCATGATTTGAGATCGATCAAACCCACCACGATCACCACCTCTTCCCCCTCTTTCGCCACCTCTTTCGCCACCTCTTTCACGATTCTCCCGATCACGGTTGCGATCACGCTCCTGGGCCGAAATATCCACGGTAACACTCGCAAAAACACAGGTTACCACCAACAACGACAATGATTTAATTAACGTGTTCATAATTTTCAATTTCCTACTTTTACACTTTCTAGATACACATCAAACTGTAGTTTAGTTACATATTTTTTTTTGGTTGGATGCCAGGGCACTTCTGAAAACCAAGAACTCTATGCTTGCGCCCGTCTTAAATTTTCTGATAATTAGTGCCTGTGCAGACTATGCAGGTTAGCTGCAAGTCGGGACTTTTTGCTACTCACTTTTGCAGTGGATTCCCTGTTGCAATAGCACCACAAAAAGTAGCACAAAGGGGTGTCGGGGTAGAGTTTAAGAAGCTACCTCACCTTTTATGAAGGTTTTTTTGGAAGCGCGCGTGGCGGAATTGGTAGACGCGCCGGATTTAGGTTCCGGTTCCCTCGGGAGTGAAGGTTCGACTCCTTTCGCGCGTACCATCTTCAATCGACTCTTTGTTTTCAGTGGTTAAGTCAGTTCGTCAACAAAACGAACGACATGATAAACAAGACCACAAAACAGGGTTGTGCCGGTAATTGTGCCGGTAAATCTTCAAACAACGGCTTTAAGACGCCGACATTCCAGAGAGTTAAAGACTCAAAAGGTAAACCCATTCGGGGTGTCTGGATTCGGGGTAAACAATTCTATGCCCGCCTCTTCATCGACAACGGATCAGGGCAAAAGATAGATAGACGTGTACCTCTTGAAGCGAAGACTGTTCAAGATGCAAGGCGTGAACTTGAGCAGCTTAAGTTTCTAGGTAAAACCTCAAATCTTTCGATTCGTCAGTCTCAACCATTCAACTCATTTCGCGATCATTATTTGGATTCGATTGCCTATATGAAAAGAAAGCGAACCTACGACTCAGAGAATCAACATCTCAAACAATGGAGTGCTTTCTTTGGCAACTTGCCGATCCATCAGATCAGTCGCGAAAAGATCATCAAATACCGAACAGTAAAAATCAAAGGAGGCTGGACAGGCCGAACCGCCAATCTCTCCATCACCATCCTCAACAACCTCCTCAACCATGCCAAAGACAATGGCCTGATCAAAACACTCCCAACCACCGGCCTAAAGCCCATCCGCTGGAAGCCCAAAAAACGCCCCCTGTTCGCCCCGGAACAAATCGAGGCAATATGTTATGCCGCACTCCAAAACTGCAAACACGGGCAGCTTCTGGCCGATTACGTGCGCCTCATGAAGACCTGTGGTTCTCGGGCAAGCGAAACGCTCCGCATCAAGTGGTCTGACCTCGATTGGGACAGGAAACAACTGACCATTGGCTCAGATGGCCTCACCAAAAACCATGAGTCCAGGGTGGTTGATTTTAACCCAGCATTGGAAACGCATCTGCTGGAAATGAACAAACGGCGCAATGGCTCTGCCTATCTGTTTCCAAGCCCAAAATCAACAACCACAGATAATCCTACCAAAACTCTTAAAGGGGTACACCACAAGGCCCGAGACATTGCCGGTGTAGAAGGTTTCGGCTTCCACGATTGCCGCCACTACTTCATCAGCCACGCCGTGATGAGCGGCATCGACTTCATGACGATTGCCAAGTGGGTCGGCCACAAGGACGGGGGTGTTTTGATCGGCCGGGTTTATGGTCACTTGAATGATGAACATGCCCGTCGGGCAGCAAGGAAGTTGAAGCTCGAATGAATGGCTGGAGGAAGGTTAGGCATGCCTATCTTTTTACTTCTGCAAGATACCAACCAAAACCTATCCAAATGAGCCCAATCCTCCCCTACCCACCCAAATATAAAATGGGTATCACCGCAATCGCGGGCCGGGGTCAGTGGTGGCTCTTGCCCAACCATAACCCAAAACCACTAGACTAAAGGCGGCCTTTCGTTCCGCCGGGTTTTGTTATTAGTTGACCACCACTAAAAGTCGCGCGCCGGGAGAGTGCCAGTGGGCTTGGCCCAGTGCCGCAAGTGCCGCGGTTTCCTACCTCTCTATATAATATACTCTTTTTTTTACTTAAAGGGTCAGAGATTGCGTCACTTGCGTCACTTGCGTCACTGTTTTATCACCCAAAAGTTGCGGCCATTTGACTTGCGGCGGTCGATTCGACCCGGCTGGGCCTTCTGGAGTCGTCGCATATAGGTCTGGAGAGCGTTGTTGAACGACAATAACTTGCCAATTTGACGACCAAAAATCGTGTCAGAGAGCAAGCGCGCCTCTAATTCCGACAAAGTGCCCTCGAAATCTCCACCAATTAGCACCGTGGCCTCGATTAATTCCAAAAGTCGCCTCTCTGGACTCATATCCTCCACAACTTTCACAAGATCGGGGTGGTGGTAGGCGCAAATCCCAAAACGCGAGTCGGTTAACTCCTCTGGAATTTCCCAATTTTGAAGAAAATCAATAAATCCCGGCAATTCCTTCAAAATCGCATCCCAAAAACTCGCGCGCTCCAGTGGACTATTACAAGGCATCGGCATATTGGCCTGCTGGACTTTAAACAGCATGATTTTGTCCTTCAGCGAGGCATCCAGTGGCGGCAGCATCAATAAATTCTCATCCTCATCGTTCAAGCTGATGGTCAAACGCCAGCACGGCATTAGGTGAATAGCATTTACAAATTTCCCGTGGCAAGTCTGGATGGAATTAACAGCAATATCCTTAATCTTCGACCCAAAAACCCGGCGACTGGCGAGGTCTTGGAATGGAACCTCATCCGCAATCATCAAGTGTTCGGCCTCGAAAAGATCGGCGTTAAAAGTGGTGCTTCCGATAATCCACTGGTATGGGCGCGCGACTCGGCCACCCAGCATGGCAGTGATTAGGTCTTGGACAAAATTCTTCCCGGCATTTCTTGGCCCGGCAAAAACCACAGCCTGACCCGGCATGGGGGTGGATAGGCGGACGGATTTCTCGGCCATTTTGAGCCACCCATAGAAATAGGCGCGTTGGTCGGCATCCTTTAGGCAAAGCATTTGCTCCAAAATATGGTCGATCATTGGGTGCGCGCCAGAGTGGATGGCATCCACAATCTCGTTATCATTCGACCTACAAAGTTTGTTTAATTATTAAAACCCTAAAACACTAAACTTTTTATATTTGTTCTATTTATTTCTTGTTATTTAATATTTATTTATTTAAATTTTGTGTGTTGTTATAAAAAAGAATCATATGAAACGTTATACAATCTTCTCTTTGGGGCTTCTTGCTGGAGCATTCATCCTCTCACAATCAAAAGCCTGCGCGCAGGATGCGGTAAAACAAGATTCTACTGTAAGCCAAGTGCAAAACAAACAAGCAGCAGATGCTTCGTTTGCGCACCGTATGAAGCTGGCCCAGAGCCCTTACTCATTTCTCGCCCTAGACTACATGGAAATAACTAAGGGCAAAGAGAAGCTTTATCTGGAAGTAGAGGCAGCTTGGCAAAAAATACACCAAAAGATGGCAGCCAATGGAAAGATTCTTTCCTGGGGTATCGCTAAGGCACGCAAAAACAAGTTTGATTATGAATACGTTACCTGGAAGCTACTGCGTTCACGTGGGGCTTTAGACAATCTTTACGATATGGACGCCATCAAAGAATCGATGGGGGAGGGTGAATTTGATGAACTAATGGCTAAAACTACAGAATCCAGGAGGATTGTTGGTAGTGAATTAATGGAACTGGAAGATTATACCTTAGTGCCGCTCAATGAGACTGGGCAAAAAGTAGATCCGAAGAATTTGTTGTTTCACATGGACTATATGACCCCGGCACAAGGGAAAGAGCACGAATATGCGGAGTTAGAGAAAAATATTTTTCAACCTAGACACCAGAAGAGCGCAGAGCTAAATCCTAAATTTAAATTCTGGCGTCTGTTACGTAAAGTTTCCCATTCGGGCAACGCTAACGAAGCATCTTATAGGACCGTGAACGTATTTCGTAAAGATGTGGAGCCTCTTTCAGATGTAGAAGCCGAAAAGGTAAACTCTCAAATTCCAGCGCTTCCTGATGGTTTGACATTTGATGAAGTCATGGAGATGCGCAAGATGGAACGAGTGACTTTTGATGTTATTTACATGCTTGATCCCAGTGCATCTGCTCAGGCTAGGGAGTGGCAAAAACTACAAGGGTCATGGAAACACACAAACCAAAACGGTAGTTACAGGATAAAACGCATAAGCCCTTATCGAGAAGTGCTGGAGAACTACTCAAAAGATGGCATAAAGCAGGGAAGTAATATGTCTCCAATGAAAATTGAAATTAAGAACGGTTTAAAGTTCTTTTACAGCATACATCCCAATGGAACATGGCGAAGTATTTATCACATTAAGGATGGAAAATGGTATGAACAATTAAGAGGAATTTTTGGTGAAACAAATGC
>Ga0115000_10000599_pt1 | contig 33286 bp, 15 predicted proteins | sample ArcticOcean_MG_C_6_FD_89690 | JGI IMG/M metagenome (GOLD analysis project Ga0115000, IMG submission 89690) | Marine microbial communities from western Arctic Ocean - ArcticOcean_MG_CB8_128 | ecosystem: Environmental > Aquatic > Marine > Oceanic | place: Arctic Ocean: Canada Basin | collected...
AACGAAAGATTGGACCCTTACTGTAACTGCAGATGGTTCAGATACCTTTGAGCCCCGTGATGTCCATGTTCGAATTCAAACTGTAGGAGATGTATTAATCGCGCAAGATCTTGATGGTAACACCATCACCAGGGACACGACTCACATTTACACTGCTGGAACCCCGAACCAATTCGTGGAAACATATCAGAACCTCTCGACTGAACCGCCTACGATTACCAACTCTACTTCGGGCAATGTCCTCACAACTTGGACGCTTCAAGGTAGTTTGACTGTCGATGCAGCGGACACAGCTAATGCAACCTATGGAATGCACGCAGAACTCGTTAACTTCACTCAATACGGTCCATATTGCACCATTACATGGCAAGACCCAAACGACCCCGAGGCAGAGGAAGAGGTGTATGAAAACTTCTGTGAGTCTGAAATGACGAAGGACGCATATCCTTCATCAGATGAGACTACAATTGAAGGATTTGCATCTATCTATCATGACATGCGCATCTCTCAGATTGCTGTTGTCCAAGGCTACAATGCCGATGGAACTGGACAAGCAACGAGCATGGTCTCTGACACCGATGATAGCGAACTTAACGTTGGCGCATCCTACCTCTGGGTCGAACTCGAACACCGTGGCAGTGAACCAGAATCAATCTACGAATGGGCAGTCAACTTCTCAGTTACAGATGCTGGAGGCGCAGTGATTCAGGAAAGCAATGTTACTACATGTGATAACGTCGAACCTGCATCCCCAGTTTACCAACCTCTCGGTGCAGGTTTGGGTGCAACAATTTTTGCTACCGCATGCATGATGGTTGATTTGAGCATGGATGGCGAACACACGTTCGCTGCACAATTGATCTCTACAGATAAGGTTGATGATGCAAAGCCTTCGAACAACAATCGAGGTATGACCTTGAATGTTCGAAACAATGCACCACTTATCACTTCACTCGATGTGATGAACGAAGGAGACTTATTCATCGGGCAACCCGAGATGCTTCAAATGACAGTGCAAGTTTTCGATGTCGATGACCCCTCTGCAACGAACCTTGAGGTTGAATGGACGAATCTCACTGGAGCCGATCTCCCAGGATGCGACAGAGCTGTAATGCAAGTTACTTGTTCAATTTTGATTCTTGATTCATACGTTACGGATTTCATAGTTACTGTTACTGTTTACGACGCTCATGGCGGAGAAACAAGCAAAGAATTAGAAATTAAGATTTGGAACGACGGTGCCTATTCAACCTCCACTGATAGTGGTTTGACCATGAGTTATAGCATGCTCTTTTGGGGTGTTAATCCGTTTATCTTTACAGTAAACGATGGTGAAGCAGTTACCAACCAACAACTTGAGGGTTATACCGGGCTGTATGATTCAGTTGGAGTAATCGACTACGTGCCTTCCAATATCTACGATTCTAATAATGTCTTGAGCCAATCTTTGGAAGTGGAAGTTAACAAGAGTCTTGGTGCAACTTCACTTTGGTATGTCCACAACTCAAATTGGCTCTTGCTTTCCGCTCAAGCCACTGATACGAGCGCACTCACCGAAAAGTTCTCGTACACACTCGCATCCGAACTTGGAGTTCTTGAAAGTGGAAGTATGGTGCTCTTTGGCGGCTCTTTGGCTCAGGCTGAAGCTCCATCGGCTAGCATCACTGGATTTAGTGCAGCGCCACTCGTGGACGGTGCAATTCAAATCAATTGGGACGTTACAGGAACAATGTTGAGTGGCGATAGCATTACTGTCACCATCTGTGAAGTCGTTAATTGCACAGAGTCTACTGAAGCCAGGCCAAGTTCTGATAGCAGGGGATATAAGCAGTCAGGTCAACAAACAACTCACGGTGTCAACTACTCAATTGTAGTTGCAATTTGTAATGAAGTTGGTTGTAATCCGACTATTGGCTCTGGTACTGTTATTGCAGACAACGCAGTCGACGGAGGAGCAGCAGCTACCGATTTGACCATCGCTGATAGTGGAACCGCATGGACCATCGCTTGGAACACCTCAGGTGTTCAGGACGATGTTGACTCATGGAGAGTCTGTTATGACCGTAGCAGCTTCACTGCAGCTCAAATCGGGGAAATCGTTTGTGTCCCTGTCAGTAACGGAACTTCAGTTGTCATCGACAACTCAAACCTCCCTGCTGGAACATACACTTACTACTTTTCTGCAATGCCAGTCGATGCACTGGGCAACACTGTAGACGTAGGTTCAATGAACCAAGCTGATTTCGACCGTGAAGATGTCATCAATCAAGATGATGGAACTACCGTCGGCGAGAAGGTCTCATCTGGTGTCCCTACATGGACCTGGGGCGTCATTGGTGGCGTCGTTGTTGTCGCTTTCATCGCCGGTGCTTTCATCCTCTCTCGTGGTGGATCTGGCGACGAAGGAAAAGACTGGGATTACTGATCTCCAGACTTAACCTCTAAGCAATCATCCCTCCAACTGAGGGAAGAGCCGCTGAGGGGGCTGTTTCGACGGCCCTCTCAGCCCCTTCATTTCTTATCCATCTCTGTAACTTTCGAGTGCGTGTTCCTTCATGAACACCTCCTTCTTCGAAGATGGTGTCGAACTTCTCTTACATTCTGAAACAACGAATGTATCAAAGCATAATTTTGGATACAAAGAAATATTTTATGTTGCGAATTTACTCTTTTGTAATTTTTACAAACAGTACGTACCACTTACTGCAGTGAATACGTTTCAGTATGCCGATTAGAAGAACAATTTCAAACCCCAAAATCAAACATTTCGCACCCCAATCCCTATAAGGGGAACAAGGCGTGGGATGCTTTGCATACAATCCGTATGAGGTGAATGACATGTTGGGAATAACAAACACAAAGAAAAAAACTGTCTTTAACGGAATTGGCGTAGCACTGTTGTTGTGCGCATTGATGGCCCTAATGCCTATGGCAGGGTTCGTCGATAACAACGCAGGTGATGTGGACTTTGTAAACACAAACGACACAACGAAGGAGGAATTCTTCGCTTTGCCAGATACCAAGAAGATGGCTGAATACGAAAATGAACCATCCGATGAATTAATCGGCATGAGAGACCAAACAACCAAGACGTTCGTCCAGGAAGATGGCAAGTTCGTGCAAATGACGCACGACAATCCAGTCCACTTCATGGGTGAAAACGGAGCATGGACGGATATTGATCTGAACATCGTCGCTACATCAACCGGTTGGGAAGTAATGGATAATACCTTTACAACACAATTCGGCACTGAGATGGCATACGGTGTTGCAGTTCAAGTCGACCAGTTTGTTGACCCAATCATCATTGGAATTAATCCAATGTTGTTGACCATCGATGAAACCGGAACTGCTCCTCAACCCTTTGTGACGACTCCATCAATGAATGAAGTCACTGTTGGTGGAAACATGATCCGATACCCTGTTGCTGAAGGATTTGCAATTGACTATTCCGTCGAAAGCACACAGCTTAAGCAGAACCTCGTGGTCAGTGAACGTCCGGTTCTTGAACCGAACGCAGCTTGGTTCGGTTTCTCTGAACTCATGCAAATTCCAACTGGATATGCGCTTTTCCTCGGAGAAGACATGCTCGGTGACGAAATCACACAAACTCAAGAATCCCTCGATATTCGAAACATCGAGACTGGTGAATTGCTCGCTCAAATCCCGGCTCCACTCGTTTACGAAGAAGGTTCTGATGAACCCTATACTGGAACTTACTTCATACAAGTTTCAGGCTCTCAAGTTCTCATTTCAACTGTAGTTGAATCTGAATGGATTCTGTCTGATGACCGCGTATTCCCGCTCGCCATCGACCCGTCCATCAAGGTCTACAGTAGCGGTGGCGGAGATTGCTACAAATACTACAACCGATGCTATGTTGGTTCATATCGATATTTGTATAAATCATACGGCACACACTACTACAATCCTTGGAACCGTTATACTTTCTCTTCATCAAGCGCTTTGCCAACCGGTGCTACCGTGGATGCAATTTCACACCACCAATACTGGCAATACAAGTCAGGGAGCTCGGCTGCAAACGGTGTCAAAGTTAAGATTCTAGAAAACTGTGGTGCAGGTTCATCCTCTTACGGATGGACTATCCCAACTGCAACTTGCTCTGGTGTTCTTGCACCATCCGCATATGCTTTCACCAGCACCCAGTACAATACAGCGAATGCCCGTAAGGTCATAGTTTCAGTTCACAACAGCGCAACAATTGATTCGTTTACACCTGGAACTGGCTGGAAGACTGCAGATATCTGTACTTCTGCCTCAACTTGTTCTTCTGGCACAGCTGCTGGATACGTCACAAGCGCCCAAACAGGTGCTTCGACTATTGGAATCGGACTTACGTTCCCTACGAGCGCCTACATGTATTCATACTCAAACAACGGCGGATCTACAAATTCCTACATCTCCATAACATACTCTGGTGGTAGTGATACTGATGCTCCAGTTTCAGAATTCGTACCCTACACCGGCGTTAGTTCATACATTGAAGGTTCTCGAACTTTCTTTACGACATTGACTGACATGGCTGGAATTGACACAACCACTGCAAACCAACCGACACTCAACTATGTTCTCAACAACGGAAGTACTTACACGAGCGTTGGAGCAACCAGTATTGGAACATGTTCCACCACGTCCTCTTCGTGCCGATTCAGCGCAACAATTCCAACAATTGCTGCAGGAGATTACGTTGAATATTATTGGAAATTCCAAGACCTCAACCCTACAACGAACGTTGGATATGACCCTGTTCTTACAGGAACACAGACCTCACCAACACCATACTATTTCGCTGTTGAAGATATTGTGAACGCTGGAAGTGACAAGAAACTAACAGTGCTTACAACAGACGTTCACCCAGGAAGTTACTTCTCTCCAAAGAGTTCTCAACTGATTGACCGACAAATGACACACTATGACGGAAGCGATGAATTCTACTTTGAATTCGATGTTTCAACGTGTGGAACTGGAAGTAACTCATGTTGGTATACCTCCTCGTACTATTTCTACAACAACTGGGTTCAGCAACACACAACCGTTGCTGGGTCTGGGTACAATGGAATGGCTTCATCTTCACAACGCGCAAATCTTGACGAGATGCACAAAGACGATGGTGGCTACCTCACAACTGATGCTAAGAACGGACCAGGAATGAACCTCCTCTACCTCTACAACGCTGGTGAAGATGCCTTCGCTATGGTTGGAATTGGAAGTTCACCTTCCATTGGCGAGAAGTTAACCGGTGGTGCCTCTGCTCCGAACTCTTACAATTATGGATACACCAAGTCATTCAAGATTACTCTTGGATCTGACTACGGTGGACACATGGGTAAGTTTGCATTCGGAAACGCCACTGGCGGTGCTGGAACTAATGCTAACCGACTTTGTGTTGCTTCGAATGGATTCACATACTTCATGCGAAGTCCATACAGCAGCCGAGACCAATGCTCAGGTGCATACTACTACGCAGGTTCTTACTCTGGTTCAACCACCTACGCATGGGCAGGTTGGGCTCTTGGAATGGGATACTACGGCCGAATGGCAACATCTGGTGATGTAGTCTACAAGGTCGGAGGAGTCGCTCCAACACCTGATACGTTCGCTCCTGTGATTAGTCACTCTGCACTTGCAGACTCACACAGTAAGTCTCGGGTAATTACAGCCTCAATCTCTGATGCTGGCGACCCACCTACTGGACTCAATGTAAGCACAACTGCTGGCGTTGGGCCAACAGTCGTATACCGTGTCAATGGCGGTAGCTGGGCAAATGAACTGCTCACTCCTGAATCAGGAATGACGCGAGCCGAGTGTGCTGCAACTTCCTGTGACTGGTCCTATGACCTCACTGGTCTAGAACGTGGAGATACAGTCGATTACAAATTGACTGCTCGAGACAATTCTACTGCCCCTGGTATCGCAGCTCCTGGTGTGAACACAGTGACTACTTCGACAGAATCCTTCTCAGTCGGTGACCCGACCAAGATGTTTATCGTCGAGTGGAGAGACATGCAATACTCAAACAACAATGACCGTTGTACCTACCAAGCAGTGTTCTATGACGTAACAAACGAAATCGAATTCAAATACGATGATGCTTGTTCAAATTCATACGATGCTGCAACAGTCGGTTTCATGGACCAAACTCGAACAAAGGGACAAACCATCCGACATTCAACCAGTACCGCATACATCACCGGAACAAATCCTCACTCGAACAACTACCGCATCTCGACAGACAGCGGTGACGGTTCTTGGGAATCTTTTGACCGAGGAATGACTGGACTGGTCAACGCCGATGCATCCGATATAATGGGTTCAACTGGCGGTACTCCATCAGGATACTACTGTGCATCCAGTTATTACTGGACCACTTGGAGTTCTAAGTGTGCAGATAACATCCCAATGCCTGACGGTTTCAACTTTACCTACTTTGGTACTGATTACAATTACACAGACTCGAATGATCGAGTTAACCTTGGCCGACATGGAAACATGCACTTCGTTAGTAACGGTGCAACATCTGTCGTGCGCAGTATGACAACCTGGTATGGAAACATGCCACAATTGCCATACTCCTCGAGCAGTTATGCTAGTGCTGGATTAATCGCTCCTTACTGGTCCTACTACGGAACCTACTACTGCTACCAAAACTCTGGTGCTGATTGTGGTGTTTACTACCGGACCGTGCCTTTCGAAGGTAAGGGAACAGACGTAACATCTGACATTACCCAAGACACTACTTGGGATTTGAAAGACAGCCCAGTCCGTATCAACCCAAGTAACGATTATCTTTCGATTTCCGCTAAGTTGACAATTGAACCAGGAACAGTTATCCAAATCGCTGCTGACAAGGGGATTTCCTTTGACGGTGCGTGTGATCAGATGCTTCTTAACGGAAACAGCTCAGAACACATTCTTTTCGAAGCACTTGAATCTGAATGGCTTGGAATGGCATTTACAGACTCCTGTTCAACAGGAACAGCAGACCGTCACGTCTTCTCGTATGTAGATTTCAAGAATACATCCAAAGCTGCAATTTCTGCAGGTTCTCGACACGGCGGTTCACCTAGTACCAACGACAACGTGGGTGACTTCAATATGAGTCATGTAACCTTCACAAACGTCGGTTCCGCTTTCGCTCATGGTAGTGGACAGGGAACCGTTTTGACGATGGCAGAATTTAGTGTTCATGAAGCATCGGACTCTTGTTTCAACTTTGCAGAAGATTCAGAAGTCATATTGAGAAACGGAAATATTACTGAGTGTAACACGGATGCAGGCCTGACTAACGGTGCAATTACCAATGTTGCAGGCTCAACGGCTGGTTCTCTCGTTCTTGAAGACACAATCATTGATAATTCATACATCAACTTGATTGATGTTGACTTCCAATTTGTCAACATCACAAACGTGACTGCTACTGCAGACACTGCACAAACTGGTAGTGCACTCGGTTCCGCTGGAGGTGCTGGCGCAGAAGTTAATTTGAATAATTTCGTCGCTGATACCTACAATTCAGTTTCGATTGAGGCCATGGATACAGTGAAGTTGATGACAGTTGACTTCGGTTCAGCATCAATGAGTTTCTACCCTGGTGGGAATCCAACGGGTGCAGCAACCGGTGCATTCGATAATAACGCAATCTTCGACACTGTTACTGCTGGAAACGTGCTTATGCGCAACCTCCAACCTGGAACATTTACAGATGTGACCATTGGTGATTTGTCTATTACCGGTTATCCTGCTGATTCCTCCGGAGTCAATATCGACACACTTGACGCTGGAAATATTCTGGTTGATGGCTGTGGATGGACTGTTATCGCAACAAGCGTGACTGCAACAAGTTTGAAATCCGAGGGATGTTCTGCTGCTTCAAACAAAGTAGTAGTAGCGAGTTCAACTCTTACTCAAGATGCGGCAGTTGGATCGTCAGGCAATGTATTGACTGCACGATTCTCTGACATTACTGTTGGCGAGACTGCTGTTGTGATGACCACTACTACAGGTGATCCTATCACTTCGAGCCGACTACTTGCACAAGCGGATACCAATTCAGACATCCGACTTATCGCTGTTACTCAAAACGGTGATGAATGTGCTGACGTAAACGGCTCTACAAATCTCTGCAACGTAGATGTTGCATCTTCATCCGGTGAAATCTGGTATGGTGGAATCGCAACAGTGAAAACTCATCGAATGGGATTGATTGGTTCAACGCTAACGAAGATCTACAAGGGCGGGCACACAGTCAGTGCTTCAGTAATGGACAGTTCTTCTACTCAACTGTTCGATGTAGGATCTCACATTACAGATTCGACACCCGGTGCAAACCTCGGTGTAACGAATGTATGGGTAATTACTGGTGATGAATCGGTTGGTAATATTTACCAATTCCACAATATCCGTGCGTTTGGTCCTGCTGGACAAAACGAAACGATATGGGACACTAATTTCCCTGCTGGAGACCCAAACAACGAGTCCTCTGATTGGTATCCTACCGAAGGATTTACCATTGGAAGTAGCATTGATTTGTTGCTTCAACCAGCGCCTGTCGATTTCGACCAAGCTGGGATGAACTGTTCCTGGATGGACCTCTATCTGGACGCTGAAACCGGTGCACCCCTCCCAACGAATGGTACTACCACTCATCTCGAACCGGACGGTTCCGTCTCGGGACACACTATCTTCGAATTTGATACAACATCATTAACGCTCTCTGCAGATTTAGTTCTGGATGGATGTCAAGTTAACTTGAAGGGTTCCGTCATGAAGGTGAAGAGTACTGCAACCAGCAGTCCAATCCTCACTTTGAGCAATGGAGGCTCTTTGGTTGTCAGCAATTCACCAGATAGTGGTGCTATTGGCTCACTTCGAGCCCTCTCGACTACATACGGCCTCCATTTGGATATCCTCGACGGGTCTCTGGTCCTCGATAACGGAATACTCAGGGATGTTGCTCAAAGCACAGTAAACGATGCTGCTCTCTATATTGGCAGTGGTGCTTCATTGGAAATGCTTAACGGTGGAATAATTTACGGTTCCTCTGCAAACAGCGACGAGATGGCAACCGTGAAGGCAGTTCTTGGTGGATCCATCAGTATCTCGGATTCCTCCATTATCAATAATGGACAAACAGGAACCGCACTTTGGGTTGAGGGTGTTGGTGGTGCTGACACTCAGATTAACAATATTATCGTTAAGAACGCAGCAGTAGGTATTAAATCCTTCAACGCTGCTCCTCAAATCGATGGTTTCACTGCTACAGACAACACCATTGGTGTTGATGTCTACGGTGGTATGTCTTTACCTACCCTTTACCGAAGTACTCTGCTCAGTGGAGTATCTACAGGTTGGAAAACACACAATATCTCAATTCCATATGCAGCCGGTGATGACTTCGTCCAAGTTGGATGGAACAGTATCTATGGTGGCGGAAACGCTCACCCAACCTACAACTATGCAACAAGTAAGTACTACATGATTACCGACGAATACAGGGTTAAAATGCAAGATTCAGCTAACCCTCCAAACGTATGGTACGTAAACGCTTCCACTGATGCCGGGTATTACCCATACGGTGCAGCCGATCCAGCATCTGGAGTCGGTGACACTGCAACCTATACTACTGGCGCTGCCGGTGGTGTTCCAAATTGGGACTGTAACGCATATGGTTACAGCTATGGACCAAATTATCCTTCATCTTTTGATGGATACTTCTACAGCATATACTCAGCAATGGGACTCTCAAACCCTGGTTATCCTGGATACTATTATGCTCCGGCTCAATTCGGATTTGGCTGGGAGAACATCGATGACGTTAGCCCAACAGGTTCTTACGCTTACTACCCATACCATTACTGGGGTTACTACTACACCTCATACCATGGTGGTGCAGCAGGAACTACCTTTGCACCTCCTGCAGGTTACTCAGGTAGCTACAACGTTTGTCTTGATTTTGCCGCCTCATATTACATGAGTCCTGGCCAAGGTGCTCGAATGACTATGCCTATTGTTGATGTCTCTACTCTTGGTCCTAAAGGAAAGGTTACCTTGGTAATCGATGTTCTGCACAACCGTGCAGACAACTTAGAAGATCGCCTTGAGTTCGTTGCTCGCTCGAGTGACAATGTTGCGGATCTTCTCGCTAAGGACTATGTCCGTGAATCTGGAACTCCGCTCTTCAAGGACGGAACCATCACTGGTGCTGAAACTGGGATTGCAGTTGGTGGCGGATTCGCTGCCGCAAGTTTCAACGACATCACAGTGACTAACCCTACCGAATCAGGTTTGGAAGTCACAGGTCAAGTTTCTTCGATCGTAGATGGATTAGATGTTACTGGAGGAAAATACGGTGTTCTCCTTGGTAACTCAGCGTCTGGTTCAATCGATCTTGACAATCTAATACTTGATACCCAAACTACAGCTGGTGTTTACTATACCAAGGATGTCACTGGCGATCTAACAGGCACCGTGCAAAACGGTCTAGGTGCGGCAGTGAAGTATGGTCAGAATACCGACAGGGATGTTTCAATCAGCGGTATTTCGCTTTCAGCGAACGCTGTTGGATTCGAAACATCCGGTTCAGGAGACATCACGATAACTGATATTGACATGAACGTCTCTAGAGTTGCGAACGCTAAGGATGTCGTGATTCTCGGTATCGCAAAGGTCGACTTCATTGAAGGAAAGACAGACGTAACATCTGTTGATGTCACTGGAACTGGTAAGTATACTCGTATGCGTCAAATGGACGTTACATTGCAGGCCGATACCCTTGCTGTTGTCGGAGCAGCCGTTACTTTGCTTGATGGCAATGGAGCATCTGCTGGCAATGCAGTCACCGACTCACTTGGTGTTGCATCAGACCTGTCTTACGTCACAGCAACTGTTGACTCTAACGGACTCATTACTCCTTCGCTGTCTGGCTATCAAGTCATGAGCATTGCAGAGGTTGAATATTACTATACCACGTCCACGGATAACGTTGCTGACTTCCGATATGCAAAGCAAAATGTATCCATAGACAACAGTGCAGGCAACACCGCTACGGTAGATTTGGTTACTCAAATTACAGAGCGAGTTTGCTGGTTCTCAGCGTCTACAGCTTACGATGTCATCTCACCATGTGCTGGTTCTTTACCGAGCAATGGTAAGCGAACTCTTAGCGATGGTAACGGCGGTTCAATTACAGAATACGGTTACAGTGGAGGTTTGACAACAAGTCAATCCGGTGGAAAGGTCATCATGTTGGATGTTCCTTACCTTTATCTGAAGAGTAATGCTGACTATGATTTCAACGGGTCTACCATTCTATCGACTGGTGCTTACAGTCCGTACAACAGCCAACGCTGGTATAGTTCATACCCGTATGGAGCTAACGTTTACATGAATGATGCATTCGTCTACGGCGTTGCATCGGATGACGATGGTGACATGTTTGGTGTTGAAATTGGATACTATGGTTCCCCAATCGTCAACTTTGTTGCAAACAACACTGTTTTCTCGAACCTTGCTAAGATTGAAATGTCGCATGGTTACAAGAGTAGCTTCTCTTCGAATTATATCTGGGAAATTGAAGAAGTTTCAATTACGAACTCCACAATCTCTCACTTCCAAGGCTATGAAAGTTTGAACAGTGCAATCCAAAATACAGATATCTGTGTCAAATTAGCTGGTGGTGACGGTGCAGTCATTAGTGGCAACACCTTCAACGACTGTGGTGTTGGTATAATTCTTGATCGCTCAGCATACTACAATTATCACACTGCTGACAAATACGGCGCTGATAACGCAACAATCCATAACAATGTGTTCAACGATGGTGGAGAAATTGCAGATATTTGGCTCTACAGGAATGGTTACTCTGATAATGCAGTTATCTCAGGTAACACCATCAATAATGCTGCTGCAGCTGCTGCAGCTATCTCTGTTTACGACGGTAAGCACACAGGTTTGCTTATTGTAGACAATGTGATTAATGCTTCAAATACTGGAATTTACGTCTCAAATGCCGTGGATTACCAAGTTTCGAACAATTCAATCAGTGGCTCTGGTAATTCTGCTTACGCAGGAATATCTACAACTGGTGGATATGGTGGCATCGATAACAACACCCTCGTCGATACTGACGGTGGAATGATTGTCGACTCTCCAACTGCACCACCAGCGCCTACCACGTCCCTTTGTTCGATTGGTAAAAATTCGTACGGCGGCGGACCTGTGACATGCAATGTCCTTCTCGCTGCTGGAAAAACCATGTCAGTTAACATTGACACGGACAGCTGGGGCTACGAAGCAAGTATCACTATTACGGGGCCAAATAATTACACCAAAACATGGTCTACTTACACCTTCGCTAGTAACACAGAATACTCACCTTTAGCAACTTACACAGATCCTGGGAACTATACTTTGACTCTCAGAGATTCTTACGGTGACGGTGGAACCAATGTTTACATGGTTGAAGGCGGAGCTGCAGGAGGATATTCAGGACCAACTATTGCAGACAATACAATCACGACCTCTCCGGGACGAACTGCTCCTACAGCATCCGGACTTGTATTCGATGATTGTGGAAGTCTTCTCATCCATTCGGCTCGAAACACTGTGAGTCTTTCAGACAATGCTATGATCGTCCAAAACTGTGACCTCATCGATGACTCTTCTGTTCTACAAGGACAGGGTGACTCAGTGACAGTCGGTATCGATGCTGATTATATGAATGCAGATTCATTGACTCTCAGTGGAACAATTATCGACGGATTCGCTACAGGTGTCGAAAAGACCAGTGGAGAACTCACATTGACCGGTCATGCAACAGTTTCTGGAGCTGATTATGGAGTCTATGCGGATGATACAACTGTTGTTGCTATCAATGCAGCAGTGGACGGTGGAACTCTCGGAACCGGTCTATATGTTGTTGACAGTGATGATGTTTGGGTTTACCCAATGAACGCTTCAGGTTTCGTAGGTATGTATGTCGAAAACACTCCATTCCGTTGGGATGGTGGCGCATCTGATGCGGCTACAACTCTCCAAGTTGTTGAATCACAAGGTACTATTGAAAACATGACTTGGTCGACTTCAACCACTCAGATAGATGCTGGTAGTAATTCATACGTCACTTCGATTGGAAATACAATTGACCCTGCTAAATTAATTGTTACAGGATCTGCAACCATTGATGAAGCGAACTTGTTCTCAATGGACTCTACACACTTGTCTGGTGCAGCATCACTTTCTGAGGCATCGCATCCAGAAGTGGCAATGCTGATTCAATCAACAGATGGAACACGTGCCTCATACGTATCGACTGCTTTCCAACCGGAAATCATGGAAGTTAATGGTGACGATTCTGACTGGTATGGTGGTAACTATCTCAACCCATCTGGCTATGCAATGCCAGGTAACATGAGTGGAGACGGAATCAACAACATGACGGTGACTTACATTGAAGGTGACGAGCTGTTCATTGGTTTGACTGGTGAAGATCTCGCTACAAGTGATGTCCTCATTTACCTCAGCGTCGATGGTAGTGGAAGCAGCACCGGATACAATCTCGGTGGCGCTCACACATTGCCATTCCAAGCCAATTACGTGCTTTGGGCTGACAGTGATTTGTCCTATGATTTGTATAGTTACGGTTTCCTCGGATGGGGCCCAACAACACTTAGCAATGCTAATGTTGCTGTGTCTTCTTCAAGCACCTTGACTGAAATTTCCATCCCATTCTCACGAATTGGTGGAACTCCAAGCCAGATAGATATTGTTGCAATCGTCCAAGGAGAGACAACTGCTGATGTTAGCACTGTCCACCCAACGCAAGATGACTCAATGAATGCATCGAACACTCTTCAATCGTTCACTGAATACATGACCATCGAGCTCGAACAGGATAACCTTGTCTCAGAAGGTTCGATTGATGACAAAGTTCTCGTCTACCGCTCTTTCAAGGGTTCCAACTCTCCGAGTGAGGCTAAGAATTACGATGTTATGATCCGAACTCAAAACGGTGAATTTAGTCCTACCGATATGACTTGGATACCTGGATGTCAAAATGATTGGGCTGTTGAGCTGAACGTTTCACTCTCTACGAATGTTGCTGTTAACCTTGACATGGCTCGTGCTTGCCCTGAGATTCAGGAAACACTTACCGATATCACAGTTGATGAAGATTCAGGTGTTTACAACTTCAGCCTGACAAACATGGCTGTCGATATGCAAGATAGTGCTGCAGATCTCACATGGACTTCTGCTGAAGGCACCTTAACGGCATACGATGATGTTGATATTGTGAGTTGGAGTCAAACTGGCCAAGAAATGGTCCTTACGACACTGGCTGACCAATTTGGAACCCTCACGTATGATTTCGTAGTTACTGATAGCAATGGATTGTCTGTAACCAAGACCATCACTTTTGAAATTGAGAATGTGAACGATGCACCAGTTATCTGCGATGCATCAGCTCCGGACAACTCTTGCCTACCAATGATTAAAGTCGATGGTGTGTATGTTAACATGGATACTGAAGGATTTGGTTCGGCATTAAATAACTCTGCTCGTACCGCAACTCTTGGTCTCGTTGCCAATGTGGCTGGTTCCTTGATTGTCGATAAGCCAAACGAGAACCCAGCGAATGGACGCCAAATTTACGAATGGAGTGCATCTGTTGATTCAACTTGTGTTGCATTTTCAGTTTCAATGGTTGGACAGACACTAGAGATTTACGAGAACACTTCAAACGAGAAGGGTGGCACATGTGCCATTACCCTTGGCTTGTCAGATGATGGTGTTGTGAATTCTCAAGCTCAATCCTTTGCTGTTGACTACTCAGTCGCACCAGTAAACGATGCTCCAAAAATCACATTGAGTGACGAAAATAATCAGAACTTATTGATTAACAATGCTGGTGATTCTGCTACTGGACAAGGTGAATTCATAACGATGACTGAAGATGATACCAATGTTGACAACCTAACTTGGGATCTTCTACCATTGATGAGTGATATCGATAACATCGTTCCAACCGACCTTACGTGGGTTGTTGAAGAGATGCCTACCAGGTGTACTTCATCCGACTACTTCACAACAGCAATCGTTGGGACAGATCTTGTGTTTACCTTGGTTCCAAACGCAACCACAAATGCAAAAGAATGGGAAAGGGACAACATGAAAGACAACGGTGTCCATCAAACTAATCCAAACGGTAATCTATTCTGTGATATTAAATTGGAACTTGCGGATACTTACGACGGCGGTAATTGGTGGGAAGCTGGTGGAACACACCTCTGGCCACTCCACACACCAAACTACGACAATTCGATCATGCCCCTTTCGAATTACACACAACTGCGTGACTCGTTCATCTTGAGCGTTACAATTGATAACGTTAAGGAGAATGTCGCTGACTACTCTTTGAACACAGAGAAAGGTGTGGACATGAAGGGTATTACGAACATCATGACCGGAACAGATATTCCTGTTTCAGTGCAAATCGACGCTGGTGGAGATTTAGGTCCATACAACTACGAACATATGCTTGAAGTGACATTCCACACGAATGGTCATTCCTTGCCGGAACCGCCTCAATACTACGCAGTTCCTGATTATGGAAGCTTCATTACCGTAAATGATACTGTCCATATTACCAAGGATACGACACATATTGAAGTCACAGTGGATGTTCTTACATGTTTGAACGAAACCTGTGACATGACCGTTTCATCCAATGATCGGTTCCAAACTGATGACCCGGAATCTCACCGATTGCTTCAAGGGAATTTGTCTGGTAATGCTTGGTCGAATCCAGGTCAATATGGTCAAACAGGAGCTGTTAAGTCAGAACGCCGACCAATGCTTCAAGACAACAACTGGTGTAATAATCGTTTGACTACACTTTCAGTCGAGGTAGCAGAGGCGAACTCAGAATGGGGTCAGTGTAATCCAACTGTCGGCGGAATATCTTCCTTCGGTTCGACACCTGCTTCACTACCTAACGTGGTCCGTACGATTGGCGCAAGTTCTGTGCCTTCATTCGCTCCAAGCATTGTTGTGGTTAGCCTAACTGGTCTCTTTGTGAGTGCTCTTGCCTTCTCCAGCCGTCGTGCTGAAGATGAAGAAGAAGCAATCGTAGAGAACCTCGAAGATGATGACATGGCCGTGAGCCCAGTTATTGCAACGATTTTGATGGTTGCTATCACTGTGGTTCTTTCAGGTGTAATCTATGTTTGGGCGAGTAGTCTTGCTGAAACTGATGTCAAAGGCGTTCCGTTTGTTCAATTCGATCTTAAAACAGATGATGGTTTTGATAAAGATGGTCACTGGACTATTGAAGTTCTAAAGGGTGAAGGTCTAGCAACTCAAGCAGTTCAAGTCCGTGTATTCTGGTTGGACGGCAATGGTGATGCTCAGACCAATTCTTGGAGCTTGGCACAGACCACGGGTGTTTATGGCTTCAATCCAGATAACAGTGATTCAATGGTTAGTTTCGTGGATCAAGTTAGCTCAGTAGGTGAAGATAAGGTTTCAACCTTCAGCACTGGCGATGAAATCTACGTGCGAACACATGATACTGATGGAACACCTCTTACAGATGTGACAATTACGCTTACCTACTCTCCTGCTGGAGATGATGGTGCGGTTTTGCGCACTTGGACAGGTTTGTCATACGACCTCGCTTGAGGAAAACGTATCTGATAAAATCGGATGCATTGGGGAGGGGCACTTGCCCCTCCCCTTTGTCTCCCGCATCCCAGCAATGGGATAACTGCCTCCTTGGAGGCAGAGAGCCTACCCGTTCGCAGAGGGTTTCCTAAAGGGGCCCTCTGCCTTCGGCTTTTTTTTCTTCATTCGTTCTTCTTTCACTGAGCGAAGCCTTTCAAAGAGGGTAGTGTTCAGAGGTGTGAGGGGCATGGGTAAACAGATGGGTATTCCAAAAACAACCTGTGTTGTCTTTGATTGCGATGGCGTATTGGTTGATGCAGTGAGTTCATGGAGAACTCTCCATGACCATTTCGGTACTGATAATGCATTGAATCTTCAGCGCTTTATTCGTGGCGAGATTACTGATGATGAGTTCATGCGTTCGGATATTCGGATGTGGAAAGAGATTCAAGACCCAATTTCTCGAGATGAATTGTTTCGTGCATACTCCGGTGTCAAATTAATGGAAGGTGCAAGACATGTTGTCGAAAAACTTCAAGCAAATGGAGTATTTGTTGCCATTGTGAGCGCTGGTGTTGATTTATTCGTAGCTTCGATTGCATCAATGCTCAAGGTCGATGACTGGATTGCAAATGGCTTTACCTTCAATGATGATGATACTCTTTCGGATGAAGGCGTTTGTAGACTTCATGCTACTGGTAAGGGTGATGTCATCCTTCGATTACTCGAAATGAACAACCTCGACGCTAAGAATTGTGTATCGGTTGGCGATTCTGAAATGGATTTGTCCATGCAGGTAGAGGGTAGCCGATTTATTGGATTCAATCCGAACCGTGAATCATCAGTTGATGCTTTCAACTCTGCCGGAGTTCAAGTCATACATAGAAAAGATTTGAGAGAGATTCTCCAATTCTTAAACATTGAATAATCAAGCAAATGGGATTGCAGTTGTGGCGTGGCTTTTGAGGTTGACAATCGTCAACATACATGGCTTGGGCTGGAAACCAAGCATTCGTTGATATGAAGTTTGATCTTGCCAAGTACTTGAACAAATCAATGTAGTACCCTTGAAATCAACGCATGCATGTCCATGAACGTGGCCAGTAACAAAAATATCTGGGACTTCACGGATTACCAAGCCATCTTCTGGTTCGGGGGAAAGAGGAGTTTTCCCCCCCCATTGTGGGGCAAGGTGTCTGCGTCGGAGCATTTGGCGCATTGCTTCAACTGGGTCGGCATACGTGACGTTTCGAAGACCTGCTACAAAGTCGTCAATCGATTTCCCATGGTATGACAGGAGCCGGACACCATGGAGCGAGAAATCACATGGATTTCCTACAAATGTAGTGGTGTTGTAGTCCTGTTGAATATCTTTATCAAAGGTGGGCTGTGGCTCTGCAGGCCGAACTGCATCATGGTTTCCAGGTAACATAACGCACTCAACCCATTCTGGAAGCAATTCTAATAATCGAGCAAATTCAGCGTATTGACCATAGAGGTCGGGGATTGAGAGTTCACTGTCTTGTCCAGGATAAATGCCAACCCCGTCGACACAATCTCCGGATAAAATGAGGTATTTAATCGTCTTTGCCAGTGGGTCAGAGTGGAACCATCGAACCATTTTATGCCATTGCGCTTCTAAGAAAGTTTTCGAACCTACGTGAATATCGGAGAGGAACGCCACGCTTATTCCATGTTCGGCTGAAGCTTTCTTATGACTTGCTTCCATTGGGAAATGCAGGTCATCAACATAGAACATATCTCCAGTTTGACTGAATGTCCCCGAGACGCCTAATACATCATCAGGCATGAGTCCTGCTTCCAATATCTGTTCTTGTGCTCGGTCGCGGTCATCGCCTTTCCGCTTGGTGAGCAAGCAGGTTAATTCACCCGTCTCGTCTTCCAATCTCCACATAAGATGTCCATTTTTTGTATAACGCGGTTCATTGACTAATCCAATAGCAACTGCTTTGTTTTCATAACCTTGATATCGGCTACTTTCGGCATGAAGTCTTGAGATTTCTGTAGGTGTCCTCGGAAGTCGAGAGTTTTGTATAATCATCTTACGAATGCTTTGCAAACGGTCGGTGAAGCATGCTGTAATATCGGCCATCTTTCCTTCTGTGATACTGTTCCCTGTAATGTCATAGTGAACTAAAATATCACTCGGTGCATCGGATGCATTTTCACTAAAATCAGCTACATTCCAATCGGGTAGATTATTTCTAAATTTCAAGTCGAGGGGTTCTGGTGCTTGAATCGGTGCTATTGTTCTGCCCAACTCGGGAGCAGTATCCTTTACTGGTGTCACTGCTAATGGTTGAGTCTTGCTGCTGTTACGTGAGTCCCAAACTTCAATCATTGATTCGAGTATTTGATGCGTTAGAAATCCTTTATGAAACCCAACATCCGAAGCACAATTCAATACGTCCTCTAATTGTTCAAGTTTCAAGAGTTGAGTGCGAATTGAGGCTGAGGGAAGGAATCCTCGTTGTCGCAGGAGTGCAGTCATCTCCTCTTCCGACGCACCCATGCATCGAAGGTGGCGCATCCGCTCCAAAAGCACACCGGTTTAAACAGTTCACTTTTCACGTAGTCAATCCCATTCGACTTCGTTATCAAGCGATGTATCTGAACCGGGTGGAGCGCCTTCTCCATCCCAAGCATCATCTTGCCAAGGAGCAGATTCTCGGGCTGCTGCTTCTCTTTTAGCACGTTCCAATTCGAAACGAATTCGTTCCGATTCGATTTCGGCTTTTTGCCGTTCCATTTCTTTACGATGCTTCTCCGCTTCGACCATGGCTTCATCCCATCGTTTAATGGTTGATAATAATGCAAAATGAACAAATCCGATTTTATTTTCAGCACGATTGCCGCCGATTTGTGTCGATTCTGCATTCGCCCAGTTATTCGATGCGATTCCAACATACACAAGCCCGACTTTCTTATTGGTTCCATCGTTTTTAGGACCCGCAATTCCTGTGATTGAAATCGCAATGTCTGCATCTGCATGTTTCAATGCTCCTTGTGCCATTTGAATAGCAACTTCTGCTGAAACAGCACCTTTCTTTTCAATCGATTCTGCTTTAACATCCAATTCTTTAATTTTAGCAGCATTCGAATAAGTGATCCACGCTTGATTGAACCAAGATGATGCACCTGCAATGTCGGTGAAAGCACTCGCAAGCAGTCCACCAGTACATGATTCGGCAACGGTGATGCTGTGACCACCTTCTTTGATGCGCCGTACGAGACGAGCCGCAGCGGCCTGCACATCTTCATCCATCGTATCCAACGGCATTGTTCCTTAGTTTTGATGTTAACCCACGCATCAATGCCTTCAATAACATCTTCTTGCAGGGATGGTTGGGTCTGTGGTCTAGTGGTTATGACACCGCCCTTACACGGCGTTGATCGAGGGTTCAAATCCCTCCAGACCCATTACCAAAGGAACATACGAATGTCTTCATCCACATTGACGATAACTTTGGTGATGCCTGAACGGCGGCGGAAATGTTCAGCCTCCTCTTTATTGCCATCTACTAAAATCAGATGAACTGCACGTTGCCATAGTCCATCTGCAGGAATTGAACCTCGGTGGTCTACGGCAACTAATATGTCATCTAATTCAGTGAACATGAGTAAAGAGGATGAATGTTCAAGTTCACTTGCAGTGAGAATTAACCATCGTGCCCCATGCATATCAGCACGTTTATCTTCCTTCAAATCGTCAAGTGTTACGACCCGCATACATTCACCCCTTACATTGCATATCGGAGTAGAGCGACCACTCCTCCAAGGCCGAGTAGTTGTTGCCCAGCATCGTGATCGGTCGAACACTGAACCAGTTCAGCCCCAATGTCAGACAAGCCACTTGCCCATTCCATCCAAGTTTGGTCTCCGATAAATTCATTTTCAGCTCGTAAAAGGTCTGCTGTGATAAGTACAGTTTCTATTGCACCTTCATCCATCGCTTTGATCAAAGCCTCAGGGCCATAAGCAACTGCACCATTGGTCGACAAACGTTCCCAAGCCATTTCGATAAGTGTGATTTCTCGTGTAATGGCATGCTCACTGAGCAGTTCACCTGCTAACCCTTCGCGAAGAATTTCATTGGCACCAGCTCTTCCTGCCATTGAAGTAGCAATTGATTTCATCATACGAGTTTCACCTGCTGATTTCAAATCACTGAGTAAAGCATCTCGAGCATGACCTGGTCCGCAGACAACTAAAGGGGTATTTTCACCTAAAGTATCGATGAGGGCCCCAATCACCTTTGAGCGAAATGTTGCAGCAATCCCAGCTGATTGACGTATCTCTCCTCGCTTCCCACCACCGCGCATAGTCCAAGTTGCCCCTTCACGTAAACCTCGAGCAGTGACATGGAACAATACCACTTCATCAGTTTCAACAACTGCCAAAACTACATGGGTTTGTCCTGATGCTTTTTCTGCTTGTTTGAGCAAGTCCATATCCGAGGATGAAAAGAAATTTAGAGATGTCAATTCGACATCGTCCCGTATTTCTACGACATGAGTGTGGTGTAAACCGATATCGAAATGCGCTTCTTCAATCGTTCCATGAACGCGAAGATTTTCATTGAAGGTTTGATATTCCGTCGTTTCAATTCGGAGACGAATCCACATTTTTTTCCGTTCAGCAGATTTGGCTCTCCCACCTTCCTCGCCACCTGTCGTCTGGTCGCGACGTTCCCCAAGCATTCCAATGTACATTCCTTTCCGCGCAAGCCGCGCAAGCGTCCATAAATCATCTTCAGTCTCAATTCGGAGACGCCAAAGTTGAGGTTCACGCTTGAGAATTTTCATTCAATTCACCCAAAGACACCAGTGAGACGTCCCTCTTCGTCCATGTCCATGTCGAGTGCAGCAGGTCGTTTTGGCAATCCTGGCATCGTCATCATGTTTCCGAGTATAGCAACAATAAATCCTGCTCCAGCATTGAGTCGGAATTCACGTACAGGAATTGTAAAGCCAACAGGTGCACCTAACTTTCCTGGATCATGGGAAAATGAGTATTGGGTTTTTGCCATGCACACTGGTAAATGGTCGTATCCCCAAGCTTGGAATTTTGCAAGTTGCTTCATTGCCGAATTACTGATTTCCACACCTTCTGCTTTGTAGATGCGTGTTGCAATTGCATTTATTTTTTCAAGAACTGGAGTTTCAGGAGTGAATAACGGAGTGAATGGACGACCATCGGCTACATGGCTGTGTATTGCAGCAACAACTGCCTTTGCTAAATCTTCTCCACCTTTCCCACCGTTTTCATGAACCTCTGTCAAGGCCACATGCGAGGCTCCACTCTTTTGAGCGACCATCTTGAGGGCATCCAATTCGGCATCAGTATCGGAATAGAATCGATTGATTGAAACGATTACAGGCATTCCAAACCCTCCCATGTTTTTGATATGTCGATCTAAATTTCCTTGTGCGCCACGGGTGACAGCATCGACATCTTCAGTCTCTAATTCCTCCTTTGTCGGACGGTAGCCTCCACGGCTTCCAAATGCTCCACCGTGAAGTTTCATCGAACGGACGGTGACATTCATCACAACACAATCAGGTGCTTTTCCAGAGTTTACGGCTTTAATATGCATGAACTTTTCAGCACCCATGTCTGAGCCAAACCCTGCCTCTGTGACGACAATATCAGCCGCTCCAAGCGCTAATCGGTCAGCAATGATACTTGAGTTTCCATGCGCAATATTGGCAAAAGGACCTCCATGAATGAATGCAGGGTTTCCCTCCAGTGTTTGAACCATGTTTGGGAGAAATGCACTGCGTAGAAGTAAAGCCATCGCTCCAGCAGCACCGATTTCTTCAGCCTTTACGGGTTTGCCTTCGGTAGATTCCCCGACAACTATTTGTCCGATTCTCTTCCGAAGGTCAGCATAATCTTGTGCAAGAACAAGAATTGCCATGACTTCACTTGCTGCAGTGATATCGAAACGGTCTTGTCGAGTATTTCCATTTGCAGGTCCGCCCAGTCCGATAACAATATCACGGAGTGAACGATCATTCATGTCAATAACTCGCGGCCAGAAAATTTTGGTTGGTTCTAAGTTGGATTGATTTCCTTGCTTGATATGATTATCAATCAAAGCAGAGAGGAGATTGTGTGCGGAGGTAACAGCGTGTAAGTCGCCAGTAAAATGAAGGTTGATGTCCTCCATTGGGATCACTTGAGAATGCCCACCCCCAGCAGCACCTCCTTTGATACCAAATACAGGGCCCATTGAAGGTTCACGAATCACGCATGTAGCGCTTTGGCCGATGGCACAGAGTGCCTGAGTAAGTCCAATAGTAGTGACGGTTTTTCCTTCTCCAAAGGGTGTTGGATTCACCGAGGTAACTAGGACGAGACTTCCTTGAGGTTTGGAAAATCGCTGGCTGAGTGCCTCCCAAGTAATTTTTGCCATGCCTCGACCCATCGGAACTAATTCATGTGAAGAGATGCCTAATTTCCAAGCAATGGCTTCTATTGGTTCCAGTGTAGCAGCGCGTGCGATGTCCAAATCACTTACCATGAGCAAGCATGGGCTCGATTTGGCTTTGAACCCCTCGGCTCACGTAAGGTGAAATGAGACGGTTTCAGCACCTACTCAGGTACACCACAGTGGTTTTCATTCGTCCTTCATTTCGCCAAGATATTCTGGCAATTCAATTCCAGCCATCTTTGCTACATCATGAACAGGAGGTAGGCTTTGCATTAAAGAAGAGATGAAGTTCGAAGTTGAACCCCCTTCGCCATTCTTTCCACCGTTACCAGAATCCCAGACAGTAATCTTGTCAATCTTGAGGTTCGAGATTGCTTCGGTTTGACGTGCAACTAATGCTTCGACCTTTTCGACCATCAAGAGAGTAGCAGCTGCTTTTGGATCTCCACCAGCACTGGCAACAAGAGATTTGTATCCTGCAGCTTTCGCTTCAAGAACAGCTTGTTGACCTTCCGCTTCTGCCTTGTATTTTGCAAGTATGGCATCTGCTTGACCTTGAGCAATACGGCGTTGGCGCTCTGCTTCGGCATCAGCAGCAATTACGATTTGTTCCTTTGCAATCTTCTCACGTGCGATATCAGCAGCACGAAGACGCTCGCTTTCGAGGGAATATTGTGCCTTTTCGATTTCTTCTTGTGCTTGACGTTGTGCAACTTCAGAACGTTGTCGTGCTTCCGCCTCTCTTTCAGCAAGAACTGCATTTGAAATAGCAATATCTGCAAGACTCAAGTTCACGCCTTCAATTGCATTCTTTTGTTGCTCTTGAACAGATATTTCTTCAAGACTTACGGCTGCAGCAATACCCATTTTAGATTCTGAATCCGCTTGTTGAACGGCAATCTTTTCGAGTTTCTTTGCTTCTGCTTTACCTGCGATTGCAGCCGATTCTTTCTTTTGGACTTCAATTTCACGGTTTGAATCTGCAGTTGCAACTTGAATTTGTCCCATTTGAAGTGCTTTAGCGCGGTCTCCAGTTGCACCAGCAATTGCTTCAGCCGCTGCCTTTGCACCAATCGAAACAATGTATTCTGCTTCGTCTGTGATGTCAGTGATGTTGACGTTGATGAGATACAATCCAATTTTGTGTAATTCCGAATCTACGTTACTTGAAACCATGCTCAAGAATGCTTCACGGTCTTGGTTGATTTGTTCAATGGTGAGTGTAGCAACAGTCAAACGAAGTTGACCGAAGATAATTTCGCTTGCCATATCCTCTATTTGAGGCTGGGAAAGTCCAAGAAGACGTTCAGCAGCGTTTTGCATGATTGAAGGAGCGGTGGAAATACCAATCGTAAAGGTTGATGGAACGTTGATACGAATGTTTTGTTGTGATAATGCATGTTGCAAATCAATACGAATCGTCATAGGTTTAAGGTCGAGATAAGCATAGTGTTGAATCAATGGCCAGACAATTTTACCACCACCGTGGTAACATGCCGCTGCACCAGCGTCTTTGACGTTACCATAAACGACCAAAATCTTGTCTGATGGTGCCAATTTGTATCTGCTTGTTGCAACGTAAATAGTTCCAAAAATTGCTAAGCCAAATAAGAAGAAACCAATGAGTGCTATCGAAGAGCCAATGTCTGCCATGATGGTTCATGAGTGGCGTCCTTTATGAGTCTTCACCCGCCGCCTTCCGATTCTGATTTCCTGTGGAAATCATTCGTCTTCAACCACAACAGAGGATACTGATAATGGCTTTACAACAAGGGTTTCTCCAATAGCTTTGACAACTTCAACAAACTTACCCGTTTTCAGACTCATGGAGGCATCTTCGAGGACTGCATCACATGTCCGCATAGCGTTTTGGAATTCGACTTGAACTTGACCAGTTTCACCTGCTCGAATATCCATGTAGACTTTTCCTTGGGCACCGATGGATAAAGAATGCTTGACCGTAGCATCCACTTCAAGAGATTTCATGGCTTGGAATACTTTTCCAATCACCCACATTGAAGACATTCCCGAGACGATGGCTACAATGATGGCAAGGAGGTCAGAGCCGTCGCTCTGTGTTACTGCTAATCCTGCTATTCCAAACATCATGATGAAACTCAAAATACCTTGGATCGTGAGCATATGGAATACTCCCTCCGCCCCTAAATCAAAGTCGGTATCAAACCCAACGATTTCGAGCGCCCCATCTGCTACACCGCCAATTAATACAAGAGCAAAATAAATCAGGAATAAAAAGGTTCCAATGATGGCCATAACCGCAAAGAGAATGTCGATGCCGCTAATGCCGTCCAATCCAATGAAGTCAAGAAGGTTTGAAATTAAGGACATTGTATCACTGGTTCACACTAGCGGGTTCTATTCTTCAACCTTCGCCTTTTGCTGTTTTAATATCGGGCGTATGTAAATGAAATAATAATGGCCGAATACAACTGGGCCCAATGAGAGCCCAAACAACAACCCTACTCCCCAAGAGGGCAAGTCAAGTGCCAACCCAATGGCAACAATGATCAGTAATGTGATGAGAATCGATGCCTTTTCAAGAATAATCAAGATTGGCGATGACCCGCTGTTCATGCGTTCCTTCATCACTAATATGTCACTTAAGCCGCCCATGCCATCACCTCAGAAGAGGAGGTCTGACCATGAAATCTCGCTCATCAAGACAATCATGACATATAATCCAGCAATTAAAAAGGTTGGATTGCGGCCCTTTTCAATGGTACCTTCAACTTGTTGAAGTCGCCCTTCACTGTCACGAATAATGGCGGTTCCTTCCGAAGTCAAGTAGTTGCCATCTTTCGTGAATTCTTTTTCATGTTTCTTACTTTGATACAATAAGAAGACAATGGTTCCAAAGATTACTCCGGGCGCTGCGCCGAAAACTACACCGAGGGCTGAATTAAATTCAGTCCACATTGCAGCAGTGAAGTACAGTCCTAATCCTGCAGTCATAAGTGAAATTACACCTTTGCCTTTACTTTGGGTTGCATACTCCATGATTCTGCTAAGACCGCCTCCTTTTTCAACTCTGCCCCCATTTCACAAGTATTCGATGCATGATGTTGAAGAACTTCGGCGGTCAACACTCGACATGGCACGGGTGCGGTATGCGATTTGCGGCCATCCTGTGGCTCAGTCACTTTCCCCTCTCTTATTCGGATTGGTACTTTCAAATCTCGAAAAATTCGGCAAGAATATCGAATTCAAAATGAAGAACAGTACGCTTGAGTTAGTTGATACATCTTTGATCATCGATGCATTAGGGTGGGGCTATGCTGGCCATACACCTCATCCCACTCAATGGGAGTATACTGGAGCGGCCTTTGGAAAGTATAGAACCGATACTCTTGTCCAGAGAGCACTCGAAGCCGCTTTGAAAATGGAAGATGCTGACCACCGGCTCTCGTCACGCTTTGAATCCGAACTCGAGATGCAGGGGCTGCAATCACATTCCTTTTTGCTTCAAGCGCAATCGAGTCAACTTCCGACTCAATGTTTAGAACACGAGGTATGGCTGAATTTGACATCACCTCTTAAGCATCAACTTTCGAGTGAAGCTGTGTCAACAATTGATGATTCAATGAAACTACAGACCGTCAATGCATTACGTTGGGATGGGCAGGCATGGTGGTGCGCTGGAGTTGATGGGTTTGGTGTGGCATCCATCGCTCAATACCATGGAGTTCAGATCGAAAAAGGGGCTCTTTTAGGTATAGTTGGTGGAGGCGGTGCAGCTCGAGCAACTGTCGCTGCATGGTTGAAAATTGGAGGTCTTGTTCGCCTCTTTCCAGGGAGACGCTCGTTGGAACTACCTTTCGATTTTGAATCGGATGATTCTGACCGCCCTCTCGACTTTGCTGTTGACTTCGATGGGGATGGGGCTCAAGAAAGCCTTTTTCAATCCTGCCCCCTTCATTTAAATCCACGATATCAGAATGTTGTCGGTGACGTAGAATCAAGGGTAGAGCATCTCTTAACTACGCCGTTGGATGGTCGTTGGATGTTGGTCGCTCAACATTTGGAAGCATGGCGCAGGCTTTGGGCGCCACAATACGCTGCTTATCTTCCCTCCATTGGATTACTTCTCACGCAACTTGTTCATGCGGAAAATGAACTTGGAACATACGCATAACGACCAAAGCAATTAGAATGAATAACCAAAGGAGCAGTTGAGGCAGAGGTATGGACCGGAGGGGGAAATTGATTTGTTTTTTTGTACTCGTTGGGTTTATTTTACCAAGTTTTGCAGTTTCAGTCTCTGCTCAACACACTTCTGAAGACCAAAACTTCACTGCTCCAAACACCGGAGCAGATTATCCAGTTGGGTGGGGGGACATTACTTACAGTTCGTTCCCTCCCAACCAATTCCGCCTACTTTATCCAGCAATGAGTGCTGGTGAAAATGCTGAGATGGCAGGGAATGGTCCGTTTCCACATGTTCAATTTTTGATTGACTCAGGAGAATCTTCTGATTCATACATGGACTTTACTTCACGCTTAGTGGAACGTGGTTTTGTCGTTGCAGTTCACCGCCAATCCTATGATTCAACGGAATTTGAAGAAATTCTTGAACAGACCGTAGAGATCCATGAGCGTCTACAAGAATTAAACAATTCCAGTTCCGGGCCTGTTGATGGTTCATATGGTCAGTTTGACCTCAATCATTGGGGATTCGGGGGTCATGGGGTCGGTGCGGCAGGAGCATACGGAGCGTATCCGTACTGGACAAATTCTACACTGCATGAGACTGTTCAACCACCACGCGCCCTGTTTGGGTTAGGAATTGATTTTGAAGAATGGAATGGCCAGCATTGGAGTGACTTCGCGCCATCAACATGGGTTCATGCACCTGCTGCACCTGCAGCAGGGTTGTTTTTGACAGGCACCGCAGACGAGGTCGCTCCAGTCATTGATGCCGAAAACGTATTCCAACAAGGCGATGGACTTGGTTGGCAAATCATGAACGTTATTGGAGCAGATCATTATCAATTCCAAGATTCAACCTCTTTATTCGAAGGTTTTAATGACGGTGATGCGACGTTGACTCAAGATGAGCAAAACTCCTTTGCATCCGAGCATGTGAATGCATACCTTGACCTTGCGCTTCGAGGCTTACATGAGCGTTTCCGAGATGCATTTAACCGACCACTTTCTCCATATGAAGTAAGTGACGAGGGCTCTTATTTTTCAGAAAACCTTCTCGACAGTAACTTTTTGAAGTTCAATCATACATCGGTTTCACCAAGTGGTAATTTCACCTATGGACCAGAACTTACCGTCAATTCATTTGTTCATTGGACGTTGAGAGATGGTCGAACATTCAGTGAATTACCGAGCGGATGGAGTCTTGATGTCGAATGCGGAGTCTTGGGGATGAACACGACGGCAGGTATTTTTGATGCAAATGGAACAGCCCAATGCCTTTTCCCAATGCAAGACGTTGCCCCTGGTGCACACACCGCACAACTGAGAGTTTTTGTAGAAGGTGCAGTCTCAACGATGAAATTTGATTTTATTCGAACAGACGCACCACTCTCACTTACAACTCCAGTGCCCAATATTGAAGTTGAACAGAGGGGAAGTGTTCACGTTGATGCATCGCTTTTCGGATATGACCCTGATGGTCAAGATGTTTTCATTCATGCAGCAGAACTCATCGATGGTGCAGTTTCCGATTTCTCATTCAGCGTTGACCAAGATAAGCGCGGTATCACCGTGGACCATGTTGTCGCTGAAGAGAACGTTGATGCAGCCGATATACAATTGACCCTTCGTGCCGGTGGTGGAGGTGTTGTCGATGAGGCTGTTACCATCTCGCGAATCATAATCATTCCCGTTGATGACCCCGTTGTGAAAATCGCTAATGTTCCAATGCAATACTTGGTTGAGGACGGCGGGTCTCTTCTTCTCAATCTATCCGATTATGTTCTCGACCCTGAAGGTGAGGTGCTGTTTGCCACGATAAGTGGTGAAAAGAATGGAGTCAGTGAACCCGTTGCCTTTGCCATTGAATATGATCAAATTACCCTGACTCCAGTTCCAAACAGCAACGGTGCTATCATTCTTCATCTCTTGGTTAGCGATGGCGTCAATATACCAGTGGAATTGGATATTCCAATTCAGGTTGAACCAGTAAATGATGCGATAATTATCAATGAGTCCGCTTGGTCTTTTTCAGTCCCAGAGGATGGGGGATTGTACCTCAATCTTTCCGACCTAGGATGGGATTTGGATGGGGACAATCTCTTTTGGACCCTCAATAGCAGTTCTGAATCGGTACAGGTCATTCGTTCTTTTTCTCAATTTATCATAACACCAATATTGGATTATTCCGGATTTGATGACTTGACTTCAATCAGTGTGACTGATGGCACAATGACGTTCACGAAGAAGTTGAACATCACAGTCACACCCTCACCAGACGCCCCAATATTGACACTGCGTGAATTAAACCTCATCGATACAACTGCAGGAAGTCTGCAATGGTGGGTCTACGATGCAGATGGAATAATTCCAACTGAAACAGAAATTCAAGTGAATGGTACGGTCATCGAAAACCTGTCTCATTCATGTGTCTTTGACCCCACAGATTTTACCAATCGATGCCTCTCAATGTTACCACTTCCAGCATTTCAAAACGGGACTGTCGAAGTTCGAGTTTCGGTGTATGATGCCGATATTGGAGCAAGTACAGTTGCCTCTATCTCGATCAACATGTCACCCTCCCAACCCGAACCTAATTTACAAACTTCAGAATCCGATGGTCTGGAATCGCTAAGTGTGAACCTCCTTGCTACTTTGAGTTTAGTCATTCTCATCGTATTGGTCAGCATCGTTGTCTTTCTTCGTAAAGGAACAAATAACTCTTCTGAATTGCCGGTTATTATGGTCGAAAGCGAATTGGACACTCCTTCAACAAAGACGGCGAATGGTAGTGGTTTATTGGCACGAGCAGCACAAAAGAAGTGATTAAAGCGGAATGTTTCCATGCTTTTTCGGTGGGCTCCATTGCCTTTTCGATTGCAAGATTTTGAGCGCCCTGCATAGCCGAAGCCTGCTTTCACTTGGTTCGATCACATCGTCGAGCCAACCGTTACGGGCAGCCACATAAGGGTCTCCAAATTTGGCCTTGTACTCCGCAATCAATCGTTGTCTTGTTTCTTCTTTTTGACCATCTGGTGCTTTGGCAATTTCAGCTCTGTGAATGACGTTAACCGCTCCTTCAGCACCCATTACTGCTAATTCAGCAGTCGGCCAAGCGATGTTATAATCACTTTGCAAATGCTTACATGACATGGCTAAATAAGCCCCGCCGTAGGCCTTTCGAGTCACAAGTGTGAGTTTTGGAACCGTCGCTTCAGCATAGGCAAACAAGAGTTTGGCACCGTGGCGAATAATACCACCCCATTCTTGAACAACTCCTGGTAAAAACCCAGGCACATCTTCAAAGGTAACCAATGGGATATTGAATGAATCACAGGTTCGAATAAAGCGCGCTGCCTTGATGGATGCGTCAATATCAAGGCATCCGGCTAATACTTTCGGTTGATTCCCAACCACGCCAATAGTTCGACCTTCCATACGTGCAAAACCAATGATGATGTTATCCGCATATGCCTCAAACAATTCAACAAAAATGCCATCATCAACTACTTCTTCAACCACTTTGACCATGTCATAGGGCTTGTTGGGATTTTCAGGTACCATGGTTTGTAATTCAGAATTTAATCTCTCAGCAGGGTCTGAAGTTTCTTCACGTGGTGGGTCCGCCATATTATGGTCGGGTAAGTATGAGAGGATTTCAGAGGCGAGACTGCAAGCGTCTTCTTCATCATCAGCAATCAAACAGGCAATTCCAGAGCGTGATGCATGAAGTGATGCACCTCCAAGGCCAGCAGCATCGATTTCCCCTTCGAGAACTTCCGGAGTATCCAATGGGGATGAGAGAAATAATTGTCCATGTTCTTCTCCTAAGATGGTAAAGTCTGCTAAACTGGCGGCAAGTGCAGATACGCCGACGACCGGTCCAAGAACCAAACTAATCATTGGTACTCGGCCACTGCATTGGACTAAACGGTCCAAGAGTTCACCTGTGCCAGCCAAGGCAGATATTCCGTCATGTGCTCGTTGTCCTCCACCGTCCCACATTCCAATAATTGGTGCCTTTACCCGTTCTGCCATTTCAATAATTTTGGCAATTTTCTTGGCATGCATTTCACCCATACTCCCTCCATGTACGCTAAAATCTTGAGCGAAACAATAGATGCGACGTCCATTGACAGTACCGTGACCCGCGACGACTCCATCGCCGAGTGTGTGATGAAGGAACATGCCGTTATCGGTTGAACGGTGGGCGGCAAAGGCGTCGATTTCAATGAAAGAATTTTCATCAAGGAGCAGGGCTATTCGGTCACGGGCAGTACCTCTACCGCTGATACGAATCGCCTCTTGACGCTTCAATCCACCGCCAAGGCGGGCTTGTTCCCGCTTGTACCGGAGTTCCTCGAGACGATCACTCGAATTCCCTGCCATATCTTCTGCCACCTCTTCTCGGTTTTTCATTCAAGCGCTCAAGAACGAAGCAAATTATTCCCTTCGCCGCAAAGGTTTGCAGCGACTGCCTCTTGGATTTTCATTTTGTTGGAAAGAGCCCAGTGAACCTTGACAACAACTGTATCCGGTGCTGCAACACTGCCGTGTCCAAGTATTCCCATATCTTTTTGTTTTCGCCCTTTTGAATATACATTCATGTCAACTGGCCCATGAATGCATTGGTTTGTTACTACGACGGGTATCTCTCGATTGATGCACCGAGTAAGGGCGCGCCAAACTTTGGTGTTTTCGGGTGCATCTTTACCAGGGTCATCGATGGGCAGGTGTCCCAGACCAGTTCCTTGAATGATAATTGCTTGGACACCTGTCATTACAATCGCTTCAATTTCTTCTGAATGAAGCCAAGGTCCTGCGACAAATTGAGCAATTCGAACACTCGTCTCATACGCAGTTGGTTGTTGACAGATCGGTCGTGAAGATGCTTCGGCAAGTGTCGCTTCGTACCTCTCTTCTAATGAGTGTGAACACACGCCATTATCTATTGTTATCATGGCGAGTGTTTCGCAATTGACTGGCTTGAAAGCATCCCTTCGAGATGAGTGTAATTTGCGAACGCCAATTCCGGGGTATACTGCACAGATTCCATCATCATTGGATGCATGCATCACAACAACGACTCCATCTCCGGCATCTCCACATGGCGCTGGGCCATTCGCAGCCCAATACACGGCTGAGAGTAAATTTTCACTTGCATCAGAAGACCCACGGTCCGATGAGCGTTGTGAACCAACAAATGCGATTCGACCAGGTGGAGTTTCGCCCTTTCCACACCAAGCAAAACTCAAAGCGGCTGAAGAGAGGTGCAATGTATCTGTGCCGTGCGTCACTACAACACCATCACATCCATCGTCAAAGGCCTGCTTTGATGCTTGAATGATAGAATTCCAATGTTGAGGGCGGATATCGTCACTGAACATATTCCCAAGTTTGACCGTTTCGATGTTGGCAAGCGAAGTGAGTTCTGGTAAACTCGCAATCAGTTCCTCAGGTTCAAACCGAGCTACGACGGCTCCGGTTGCATAGTCGACTTTTGATGCAATTGTTCCTCCAGTGTGTAGAATACGAATACGCGGAAGCGATTCATCGGTGTTGACAGTCAAGGGATTTGGTGCATCCGTTCGTTCGGTCGTTCCAAGGAGTTCAATGGACTGGACATCTTCCAGTGGATAACTTGCATTATAGCCATTTACAAGTTTCACAGTTACATGATTTGATGCTGCAGGGTGGAGTGCCACGCCTTCAATGACAGTAGGGCCGTTGTGACTATTCACTTCTACTTTCACTCGTTGGCCAGCAGGGGGAGCATCAACCATGTATTCTCCACATGCCGAGAGCACATCAACAGTTCGCAACACTCAATGTGAATATCTAGCGTTTCACTCACACTTAATCGAATGGTGCCGGGAGCGGGGCTTGAACCCGCGACCTTCGGATGTCTCAGACACCGTAGGGGGTTTGCACGTCATACGATTGCCCGTTAAGGCTGCCCTATGAGTCCGACGCGCTACCAACTGC
>Ga0115000_10000601_pt1 | contig 33218 bp, 31 predicted proteins | sample ArcticOcean_MG_C_6_FD_89690 | JGI IMG/M metagenome (GOLD analysis project Ga0115000, IMG submission 89690) | Marine microbial communities from western Arctic Ocean - ArcticOcean_MG_CB8_128 | ecosystem: Environmental > Aquatic > Marine > Oceanic | place: Arctic Ocean: Canada Basin | collected...
ATCGCTTCCAGCAAATGTACTTCGTGCACAGTTGGAACACCGGCGGTCGCCAATATTACATTTACCAGTCCGACTTGGGCGAGATGGCCGCCAAGGGCAAAGTCATTCCAGCAAAGATATGAGTGGGAAGAATTCCGGGTTGTTAAAAAACATGGGGATTGTGGCGGCAGCCGTAGGATCCGTTGCGTTGCTGGCTTGGTCGTGGACAGCCAATATGACACAGGCCCCGATCCAGATTGGCTACTACTGCCTGTCCTGTAAAAAGACCGACCATATCAGTACGTATCAGTCAAACTGGCGGCAGTATCCCGGCGCGATGAGCGATTCCGTCCTGTACTGCGTGCATTGTGACAAAGGCCCGGCGCATCCGACGAATGAGTGCGACCAGTGCGGTTCAGTTTTCATTCTCCACCTCTTCCCGAAGTACAATGAGTTCGGTAGCCCTTCCTGCCCCAAGTGCGACGTTGCCTACGGCCAGGCGGCCAAGGTCAAGAAGATCAACCTGATGCCCAAGGCGCTCAACCCCTGACACCGCCAAAATCTTGCTGGTCAAAAGGCGTGTTTACCCCGACTCTCTCTGCGCATTTTGACGATGTTTACAGGAACTTACACCGCCTTGGTCACGCCGTTCCATAAGGGGCGAGTAGATGAAGAGGCCTATCAAAAACTGATTCGCGATCAAGTTCGTGCGGGAGTGGACGGGATCGTACCGGTGGGCACGACCGGCGAATCACCCGCACTTGGCTTTGACGAGCACATCAAGGTCATCGAGTTGGCCGTCCGGGCGGCCAAGGGCAGGGTGAAAGTCCTGGCCGGTACCGGCGCTAACGCGACTGCCGAGGCGATCGGGTTGACCAAAGCCGCCGAGTCCGTCGGTGCCGACGGCTCGCTGCAGGTTGCTCCCTATTACAACAAGCCGTCGCAGGAGGGCCTGTTCCAGCATTTCAAAAAAATCGCCCAGGCAACCAGTCTACCGATCATCCTCTACAGCATCCCTAGCCGCTGCAACATCGCCATTGAGGTGCCAACCGTCCAGCGTTTGGCCAAGGCGTGCAAAAACATCGTGGGCATCAAGGAGGCCGGAGGTGACGCTGACCGGGTGAGCCAGCTTCGCGCCGCGCTTGGCCAACGGTTCACTATCCTGAGCGGCGACGACGCGCTGACGCTCCCGTTCATGGCCGTAGGCGCAGAGGGCGTCATCAGCGTCGCATCGAACATCATCCCAAGACAGATTGCGAAAATGGTCAATGCCTTCGCCGCCGGCAAGGCCGCCGACGCGCTCAAGCTGCACCAAAAATATTACCCGCTGTTTAAGGACTTGTTTATCGAGACAAACCCCGTGCCAACGAAAGCCGCCCTCGCGATGCAAGGCAAGTGCACGGAGGAATACCGTCTGCCGCTCTGCAAGATGTCGGTGGCCAACCGCGCTCAATTGGCCAAGACACTCAAGGCGTGCGGCGTGCTTAAAAAATAACAGCCATGACCAAAGTCATCATCAACGGGGCCAAGGGCCGAATGGGCGAGACTCTGCTCCGCTGCGGTGAGGCCAATCCCGACATCGAGATCGTCGCCGGAATTGACGTCGGCGACGACTTGGCCGGCGTGATAGAGCAAGCGGATGTGGTGGTCGACTTCAGTTTTCACGAGGTCACCCTCCCAACCGCCGAGCTTTGTGTCCGGCACAAAAAAGCGTTGGTGATTGGCACGACCGGCCACACCACCGACGACAGGGTGGCGGTGCTGAAACTTCATTCGGGGATTCCCATCGTATGGGCCTCCAATTATTCCACCGGGGTGAATACCCTGTTTTGGCTCACACGCAAGGCAACCGAAGTGCTGGGCACCGACTTCGATCTCGAAGTCATAGAGATGCATCATCGGCTCAAGCGCGATGCGCCCAGCGGCACCGCCGCCACGCTCGCCGGAATTTTAGGCGAGGTGCGAAAGGTGTCGCTCGAAAAGGAACTGCGCCACGGCCGCGAAGGCATCGTCGGCGAGCGGACCGATTCCGAGATTGGCATGCACTCGCTTCGGGGCGGCGACGTGGTCGGCGATCATACCGTGGTGTACGCAGGAAACGGCGAGCGGCTCGAGTTGACGCACAAGGCGGCCAGTCGCGACACCTTCGCCAACGGCGCTCTGCGTGCCGCCATCTGGGCCTGCTGCCAGGAGCCCGGCCTGTACAACATGGAAAACGTCCTCGGCCTCGAATGAGATCTTGAAATGAAAACGACTCACCGAATTGCTGTTTCCTGCGTTTTTGTCGCAGGCTTTTTTGTGTCCGAAGCACAGCCCTTGGCCAAGCGGCCGAATATTCTCTTCGCCATCTCGGATGACCAGTCGTACCCACACGCCTCCGCCTATGGTTGCCGAGGCATCCGCACGCCCGCCTTCGATCGTGTGGCTAGGGGGGGCGTGTTGTTTCGAACCTGCATCGCCGGTTCACCGGGGTGCAGCCCAAGCCGCGCGTCGTTGCTGACCGGCCGCTACCACTGGATGATCGAACACGCCGGCACGCACGCCAGCAAGTTTGACGCAAAGTATGCGACCTTTCCGGACCTGCTCGAGCAGGCCGGCTACTGGGTCGGTTACACCGGCAAAGGGTGGGGGCCGGGCAATTACAAGGATGGCGGCTTCAAGCGGAACCCGGCTGGGCCGGTCTTTTCCTCCAGGAAAAAGAACCCTCGCATCAAGGGCATTTCCTCCACTGACTACGCTGCCAACTTTGATGATTTTTTAAGGCAGCGTCCCGAAGGCAAGCCGTTCTGTTTTTGGCTGGGCGGCCACGAGCCGCACCGTGTTTTCGAGAAAGGCATCGGCCTTAACCAGGGCAGGAAACTTGAGGACGCCGACGTGCCGGCCTTCCTGCCGGACACACCGGAAATCCGCAGCGACATCCTCGACTACTACGCCGAGATCGAGTGGTTCGACTCGCACTTGGCCAGGGCGCTGAAGCAACTCGAGGAAATCGGCGAACTGGACAACACGCTGGTTATCGTCACGTCGGACAACGGCATGGCCTTCCCCCGGGCCAAGGCCAACTGTTTGGAGTTTGGGGTACACGTCCCGTTGGCGATCATGTGGCCAGGCCGGGCCAAAGGCGGCCGCGAAGTGACCGACCCGGTGGCTTTCGTCGATCTCACGGCAACCATTCTCGAGGTGGGTGGCGTGACGCATCCGGCGCTTGACAAAGTGGCGTTGGCACCGGTAGGGCGGAGCCTGGTTTCGCTGCTTGAGTCGGGCAAATCCGGCCGGGTGGAGGCGCAGCGAACCCATGTGTTCAGCGGCCGCGAACGTCACTCATCCTCCCGCTACAACAACATGACCTACCCGCAGCGTTGCTTGCGATCCGACCGGCATATTTACATTCGTAACTTCAAGCCGGATCGCTGGCCGGCGGGCGATCCGCAAAAGTTCGTTTCCCCCGGCAAACTTGGCCCGATGCATGGCGGCTACCACGACATCGACGCCTGCCCGTCGCTGACATTTTTAATCGAAAACCGCGCCCAGCCCGGCATCGCGCGGTACTTCCACTGGTCGGTTGACAAGCGCTCCGGCGAGGAGTTGTACGACATCACCATCGATCCGGCCTGCCTGAATAACCTCGCGCTCGATCCGACCCACTACAAAACCACGCAAATGTATCGCGACAAAATGGACGTCTACCTAAAAAAAACAGGGGATCCGAGAACGCTTGGTCAAGGCGACATCTGGGAAACCTACCGCCGCTACAGCCGAATGCGCTCCTTCCCAAAGCCGTAACTTAGTTCATATGGATGGTCAGGATGAACAGGATGCTGTTCATCCATGTTTGAATTTGAAGCCGGATGCGCTTGGCCAAGCGGGGTTACTTGGCTTGGACCATTAGGCCGGTGACCAAGCGGGCGAACCTTGCGGGATCTTTGATGGCGATGCCTTCGGTCAACAGCGCTTGGTCGTAGAGCAGTTCGGAGTAATCGGCGAGCTTCGGGTTCTTTTTATCGGCGGCGAACAGGTCGTTCATCGTCTCGATCACCGGGTGGTCGGGGTTCAACTCGAGGATTCGCTTGGTCTCCGGCACTTGTTGGTTCATGGCGGCGAAGATGCGCTCCATCTGCGGGTTCATGTCGCCGTCGTCGGTGACTAGGCAACTGGCGCTGTCGGTCAGTCGGTCGGAGAGTCGAACCTCTTTCACTTCGTCCTTGAGGCTGTCCTGCACTTTCTTGATGAGTTTCTTGTACTTGCCCGAGGCTTCCTTTTTCTGTTCGTCGGCGATTTTATTTTCCTCCTCGGTGCCGAGGTCGATGTCGCCCTGGGCGATGGACTTGAGGCTTTTTTCGTCGTACTCGCCGAAACTAGACAGGATAAACTCATCCACTGGCTCGGTCATGAAAAGCACCTCGATCTCTTTTTTCTTGAACACCTCGAGGTGCGGTGAATTCTCGACAGCGCTGCGTGAGGTGCCGGTGATGTAGTAAATCTCCTTTTGGTCCAGCGCCATTCGCTCGGTGTATTCCTTGAGCGACACGTATCTGCCGGGCTCGGTCCTGCTGCTTTCGAACAGGAGCAGATCCTTGATTTTGTCCTTGTTCGTGGGGTCAACCTCAATGCCTTCCTTGAGCACCTTGCCGAATTCCCGGTAGAAGTTGAGGTAATCTTCCTCCGACTTTTTCATCATGGACTTCAGCTCGGAGAGGATTTTTGTGGTAACGCTTTTCTCGATTTTTTTGATAATGACATCTTCCTGCAGGATTTCGCGGGAGACGTTCAGTGGCAGGTCGTTGGACTCAACGACGCCCTTGGCGAAGCGCAGGTAGCGGGGGAGCAGTGCCTCGCAGTTGTCCATGATGAAGATGCGTTTCACGTACAGGTGGATGCCGTGCTTGGTGCCTTCCTGCTGGAACATGTCGAACGGCGCCTTGGCGGGCAGGTAAAGCAGCGCCTTGAACTCAATCTTCCCCTCGGCGGAATAGTGGATGGTTTTTAGCGGGTCGGTATAGTCATGGGATACGTGCTTGTAGAATTCGTTGTACTCCTCCTTTTTGACCTCGCTCTTCGGGCGCATCCAGATCGCCTTCATCGAATTGAGTGTTTCCTCGGTGACAGTTGTTTGTTTTTCCGCGCCCTCCTTAGGCTTGCCCTCGTCGTCCATCGGGGTCTCATCCCGGATGATGTCCATCACGACAGGGTATTCCACGAAGTCGGAATATTTCTTGATGATTTGACGGAGTCTGAATTCGACGATGTAGTCCCTGCTGCTTTCGTTAAGGTGCAGAGTGATCTCGGTGCCGCGCTTGTCACGGCCGCCCTCGGAGATTTCGTAGGTGCCGTCGCCGCTTGATTCCCACGTCCACGACTCGTTACCGTTGGCGGGGCGGGTTTTCAGGATCACGTTATCGGCGACCATGAAGGCCGAGTAAAACCCGACGCCGAATTGGCCGATCAGTTCCGGGTTGGCCTTGGCCTTGCCTTTCTTGAGTTCCTCCATGAACCGGCGCGTGCCGGAATGGGCGATGGTGCCGATATTCTCCTCGAGTTCATCGCGGGTCATGCCGATGCCGTTGTCCTCGATCCGCAGCGTCTTGGCCTCGTTATCCACGAAGAGCTTGATCCGAAACTCCGGGTCGTCCTTGATCAGTTCCTTATTTGAGAGAGCCTCGAAAGATAGCCTGTCGATCGCGTCTGATCCGTTGCTGATCAATTCCCGCAGAAAGATGTCCTTGTTCGAGTAGAGAGAGTGAATGACCAAATTGAGGAGTTGCTGAACCTCGGTCTTGAATTCCTTTTTTTCTGTTGCCATGTGCTGAGTCGCTAATTGCGCCTGCACAATAAACCCATTGCGAAGCCGGAGTGCAAGCGTTTTCAACGTTTGGCCAAGCGGGGTAGTTTCTTCTTCACTGCCCGTAAGTGACCCGCTACATTGGCCAAGCGCATATTTATGACCGAAACACCCTCTTTATCTCCACACGACACCTTGGCCAGACGATTCAAAGGCCGGGTGGAATTTGCAGATCAATTCGTACCGCACCCAAACATTCAGCATGTCGTGTTCGACTTCGACGGCACGCTGTCACTGATCCGCGAGGGCTGGCCGGAGGTGATGCTGCTGATGTTCGAGGAGTTGCTTCCTTCCGTAAATGGTGACGATTCAGCCAGCGTTCGTGGCATGTTGCTGGACGACATCATGACGCTGACTGGCAGGCAGACGATTTTCCAAATGATGAAGTTTGCCGAGCGCGTTACCGAGCGCGGCGGCGAGGTGCTTGATCCACTGGAGTATAAACACGAATACCTTCGGCGGCTCGAGGTGCGGATTCAGTCCCGAGTTGAAAGTCTGGCCAGCGGCGACGCCAAGCCGGTGGAGTTTCTTTTGCACGGCTCGGTTGCGCTGCTGGACTGTCTTGAGGCGCGCGGTTGGGATCTTTATTTGGCAAGTGGTACTGACGAGCCGTTTGTCAGGCGTGAGACCGAGTTGCTTGGCTTGGGTCGGTACTTCGGTGAGCGTGTTTACGGGGCACAGGATGATTTCATGAGTTTCTCCAAAAAACAGGTAATCGAGCGGATTCTCAGGGAGAATAACGTCGATGGCGACGAGCTGCTGGTGATCGGCGACGGGTACGTGGAAATGGAAGATGGCAAAAATGTCGGCGGGCTCGCGGTGGCGGTAGCCAGCGATGAAGCCCACAATGGAGCAGGGCAGTTTGACGAGTGGAAACGCAACCGGCTGCTCGGTGTAGGGGCCGACATCGTTGTTCCGGATTACAGCGACGCCGCTGTTTTAGTGGATGTGATTGTGGGGGAATGATTGGCACCAAGATAGATCTGCAAAAAATCAGGCCGCTCCCCTTGGCCAAGCGCAACAGTCTGAGCACGGTTGAGGAAGTTCTTGTGCCTCTCGATGCCGAGCCGGCGGCGATCAACGATGCGCTGATGAGCCAAGTGGAGGACTGCGCCGGGCGCATCCGCAAAGCTAGGGCCAGCGGCAAGACTGTCATGATGATTTACGGCGCGCACCTCATAAAAAACGGTGCTGCACTGATCCTAGATAATTTGATCGGCAACGATTGGGTGTCGCATCTGGCCACCAATGGTGCTGGGACGATTCACGACTGGGAGTACGCCTGGCTAGGCCGCTCGACCGAGTGCGTTCGCTCGAACGTCGCCACCGGTACGTTCGGTACCTGGGAGGAAACGGGGCGCTACATTCACTTGGCGCTGCTCGCCGGTGGACTCGAGGGGCTGGGTTACGGTGAGGCGCTCGGCCGCTTTATCGCTGGGGACGGCGCTGACCTGCCGGCGGCAGACGAGTTAGTTTCGGTGATCGAGGCGGATCCCGCGCACGAGTTAGCTGCGGCCCGGGCGGAGTTGCTCCATGCTATGCGTAATGGCTCCGCGCCGGAAGGGCGTTGCGACCTCGAGCATCGTTGGAAGCAGGCCTCGGTCGTAGCTTCTGCCTACCGTCACGGGGTGCCGTTGACGGTCCATCCGGGCATCGGTTACGACATTATTTCAAACCACCCGATGTTCAACGGTGCGGCAATAGGCCGGGCGGCGCATATCGATTTTCAAAAATTCGCCGGGACACTCGATCAGCTTGACGGCGGTGTGGTGTTGTCGGTCGGTTCGGCCATTATGGGACCGCAAGTGTTCGAGAAGGCGTTGAGTTGTGTGAACCACATTCGACTGCAGGAAGGGCGGGAGATTGTGAAAGATCACTCGATACACGTCGTCGATTTGCAGGATGGCGGTAACTGGGACTGGACGCAGGGCGAACCGCCCGTTACCAGCGCTGCCTATTATCTAAGGTTCTGCAAAACGTACGCCCGAATGGGTGGTTCGATGCATTACTTGCAGTGCGATAATCTGGCTTTCGTCCAGCATTTATCCCGTGCGCTGCATTATTCAAATCCATCGTGAAAGAGGAGCGTTTTGGTGAAATCGCTGAGCGGTTTTCTGGTCTTTGCGTGGCGTTGGTCGGCGATTTTTGTCTGGATCGGTATCTCGAGATCGACCCGGCGCTGGCTGAAACTTCCATTGAGACCGGGTTGGAAGTTTTGAACGTGGCTAACGTCCGTTCGCAGCCCGGTGGTTGCGGAACCATTCTGAACAATCTGTCAGCGCTGGGCGTGGGGACGGTTTTCCCGGTGGGTTTCGCTGGCGAGGACGGTGAGGGGTACGAGTTGATGCGATCGCTTGGCCAAGTGGGCTGCGTCGACTTGAGCCATTTCTTTCAGACGCCCGATCGCAGGACTTTTTCCTACACCAAGCCGCTGGTGATCGAGTCCGGGCAGTCGCCTAGGGAACTGAACCGGCTCGATTTCAAGAACTGGACGCGGACGCCGCCGTCGGTGCAGGAGAGAACTGTCGAGTCGCTCAACGCCTTAGCCAAGCGGGTGGACGCGATGGTGCTGCTCGAGCAGGTCGACGAGGCTGACACAGGGGTGCTCGCCGGGGGCGTGCTCGATGCGCTTGGGCAAATCCGCCGCGACAACCCCGATCTTCTCATTCTAGCCGACAGTCGCCGGGGGCTGGGGCATTTTCCGTCCGTTGGCTTGAAAATGAATAGGGAGGAGTTTGCCGTGATGACCGGGGAGACGGCTGTCTTGCCTATGGGCGATTTATTTGTGGCGATTGAGCGCTTGGCCACCGAACGGGGCCAACCGGTGTTTGTGAGCCTCAGCGAGGAGGGCATCGCCGGGGCCAAGCCGGGAAAGGCACCGGAGCATGTGCCGTGTCTGCCTCTCCGGGGTGAGATCGACATCGTCGGTGCCGGGGATGCCGTGATGGCAAATCTGGCCATGGCCATGGCGGCAGGCGCGGAGGTTGTCGAGGCGATGAGATTTTCAATGGCTGCCGCCTCGGTGGTGGTTCACCAATTAGGCACAACGGGAACGGCAAACTTGGAGGAGATTCGTCCCTTGGTTTGCGCTCACTGATAGTGGGGCGGCTTTGTAACATTGCCCTTGATGGAGTCCATCTCTTTTGTCTCCAAGCCGGTGGCAACGCGGTTCACCTGGGTCTGGAGATGCTGAATAATCTTATCGTGCTCGATGATGGTTTGGTTCAGGGACGCTACAAGCTGTTCCAAATGCGTTAGGTCGGACTCGATGTTTACCAGCCGTTTTTCATGCGACATGGGTGCAAGATACCGCAGACGGGGCAGGGGATCGATAGCGGAGGTCGAACCAATTTCAATACGACCCGATTTTCCCTGACTTTTTGCCGTGTGATACGATAATCGCTTTTTTGAAAATGAATCTGGATGACGAAAAGGAATTGAAGAAATGCCTTGGTTTCGGTGTGAACCTGAACTCGGACGAGGACAGGCTGCGCTTGGCCGAGGTGATCAACGCCAAGTTGTGGTTTCGCGGTCAGCCGATCGTTGGCAAGGAGAGTGAGTTTGCCCTTCTCAAGGCAAGCAAGCATCTCCTGGCCAATTTGCAGGAGAAGAACCGGTTACTGGCAGAGTATCACTGCCCGGTGGATGCACGGATCCAGAATTTTCTTAACCGTTACCTTGCCGGTTCCGATGTCCCCAAGCTTCCGACCAATGCGCTCCAACTGGAGCATCACGGGTTGGCCCGTACCCTGTCGCTTCCGCCCGACAAGGATTCCTACAAATCGGAGCATGTTGACTCGTACCGGATTGAGCAGGGGGTATTGCATAATCCAAGGAGCGATCGGCGAACCACAAAAGGTGTGTTTCATATCGTAGAAGGTGGTTTGCCGGTTCCGCACGACAAAAAGCAGGTTCCCAAGGCGGTGTTTGCCGCGCTGCTTGGCCAAGCTCTCTCCCCGCCGGAAGGCGTGATGGAAATCCCCTTTACGAGTTCGCAGGAGGAGAGGGCGAGGATGTTTGTGTCGCTGTTGCTGCGCCCCGTGGTCACGCCCGGGGTTCCGGGCGTTTGTGCGGAGCGTTCGCTTGAGATTCGGTTTTTCGCGCCGGGTAGCTTGGTTTCTAATTTGGATTTTGTGGAATCGATTTTTGGCAACGCCGGCGACCCGTACTTGACTGAGAACGACGCAGCGCTCGATCCGGCGCATTGGACTGGGCACACTGGATGCGTGGTGCTTGCTCCCCACTTGGTTTTGTTGAGCAAAAAGGAACTGGGTTTGCCACATGTTTCCGATGCCTCCGAGCGGCAAAAACGCGACGGCATGTGCTGGGAGTCCAGTGAAGAGCGCTACAACGACGGCGGCGGGTTCAAGGTGGCTTGCAGGGACGCTTCCGGCGTCATGGTCACGCTGATCGCCGACAACTATTTTGGCTACTGTAAAAAAGAGGTGAAAACCCAGATCAGTTTCTCCGCCAATCTGCTGGGTAACGCAGAGGAGGAACACGCCGGTGGCGCGATCGCCTATCCCCGATATGACCTAGGTGAAGAGTATCACTTGAGCGATTTCGTCAAGGAGGTGAAACATACCTTTGCGGAGATGATCCGGGATTGCGGCGATCTCATGGATTTTCAGCCGGAAGGATATGCCATCGACAAGCGATTCACCGATATACAATACATCCCGGAGGATTCCATCGTGCGGCTGAGGGAACAGAGCATTTCCTGGTCGAGGGAGGGCGTCGCCCAGCGTATTCGGTTGTCGCCGGGGATCACGTATGTGCTGCCGTCTGGCTACAAGGTTTCCATGGTACGCCGTTCTGTGGGAGGGCATTGGCGCCTCGTGGGCAATGCTGCCGAGGGAGTCTTTTGCCACAAACCGTGCACAGTGTCCGGTGGTGGTAAGTCGGAAATTTCCAAGTCCATCCGCGACGCCATTTTGGGCGGGCCAGTATTTGTCGCAGATTTTCATGAGGACATGGCATCGGCTGAGGAAATCCTCCAGCGGAACTTCTCAGGCCGATTTAAGAATCCGCCGGATGTTAAACACGGTCGCAGTATCCTGGATGAGCGCCGATCGCTCGGCTCGGTGATCAAGTTGCTGACTCCTAGTCGCGCATACACGGACGAGTACAACGAGTGGCTGGGCGGAATTCCGATGCACGTCAGAGATCTCGTTTTCACGGTCAAACGGTTTTATCAACCGGAGTGGAAGGGCGATTGGGGAAGACTCTTTTCGGTGGACGCGGTCAACGGCCAACCGGGAAAGGAACTCAAGTACAAGCAACAAAAACTGGTGGCCCAATATTTGCGCGTCGGCTTCACTGGGGATGGACTTTGGCGGACGTTCACTCTGCGAAAAGATTTCATTCCCTCGGTCAAGTTGCAACGCGAGGATGACATTTCCGCCAGCACCGTGTTGCCGTCGGGGGCTCTGCAGCACCTCAGGAATGATGAACATCGCCCCTCGCTCAAGTTTACCGCCAACTGTGAGTACCGTTTCTTTCAGCGGCCCGATGACGCGGTGCTCCGAGGGTATGACAAAAATGCCGAGTCGGACTTCTGCCGCCAAAATCTTTTCGCCTCCAATTACCAACCGATCTCAAAGCAGGAGGCTCGGGATGAGGTCAATGACGCCCTTCAATTCGGGCAGTACACCGCGAACCTTCAGGAAGTCTTTCGCGGCTTTCTCGACGGCTCCAACTCTCGCGAGTTCATGACATCATCGGCGTTGCCTCGAATCGTGGACGGTAAGCCGACAAAGAACCCGCGATATCTCCAAAACCGGCCTGACGTGGAAGATGCGAGAGGGCGTTACCTGGCAAACATCGGTACGCGCCTGTATCGTCGCGTGCCGCTTGGGCAAGCGGTACTGAACCCCGTCGATGCCGTCCTGGCCGGACGTCGTAATAACCCGCCCGACGCCAAGGCAGGCATCCGAGCCCTCGCCGTTTACGGGCCGATCCATTATCAGGAACTGCCGGAACTGTTCATGGACTTCGTCAGCTCGCTCACCGGCAAATCCCCTTCAACCACGGGGGCCGGCTCGGAGGGCGCACTGACCAAGGGGCCGTTCAATGCGCTGTTGCCGGTGGTTGACCTGAACAACGCTCTGGTCAGTTATATGCTGACTAGCGACGACTGCTTCACCTCCGCCGCAGGTTACATCGGTCCAAAGTACCGCGTGAACCACGACATCAGCCTGTTGATTCCGGAACTTTGGGCACGCATGTCCTCCGGTGAACGCCGGGCGGACTACCTGATCCGGGAAGGATACTTGGAAAAGGTGGATGATTTCGATCACGCTGGTCGAACCGTTCTGGCTGGTCGGCTTGGCTATCGGATAACGAGCCGGTTCGTGCTGGATTTTTTCGGTCGAATTTTCACCAACCCAGACTCAGTCGTGCCAGAGGACATGCTCAAACCTGAGTTGCAAGGAATCGACGATTTTGTTGATGGGGTCAACAACATCGTAGAGACTCAGCAGCGAATCGCTGGGCACTATTTTGAGGATGGCTCCATTGATGATGCCGTTCCGCCGTTACGAGCGCTGCTGCACATCATGGCGCATGGGCAGTTCGAGGGAAAAACCACCGCCGACCCGCAGATACGCAGCATGTTCGACCGGGAAAAAGTGCGCGAGCAAAGTTGGTATCACGATCGGATCAAGTCCAAGCAGATGCGCGACGTGGCTTATCTCGAAAACCAAGCGGCCTACATGAAGGCATTTCTCGAGAAGGAAACCCACCGTGAAGAGGCAGGCCGACTCGGCTTGTGCAAGCGCCTGGCCAAGGTGGAAGACGAACTCGTATTCGCCAGAAGCAGCGACTGCTTCGCCGCTCTCTCCGGCACGATTGGCCTGGATTGTTCGCTTAAACAATCAGGAACAACAGAGGGTGATTAAGGTGGAAGATGGGTCCTGAGCAGGTGCTCGAACTCTGAACCTATTAGTTAACAGTCGCTTGCTCTACTGTTGAGCTACTCAGTTTTTTTTAAATTTCCCTTAAAAAGAACCAGCTATTATAGATTACATCTACTTACCCTAAACTGCTCCAAAACGCAGCATTGACGGCATTTAAACCATACCTGGAATCGTTCAATGGCAGTTTCTCCGACTCGTTATGAATGAAATACCTCCTGCTCTCAGCAATCGCAGCCGTGCTTCTGGACGTGTGTAGGGGGTAATCCAATTTGTGTTTTCATTCATAAATTCTTTTTCAAGGAAAACACCATAAGGTGTCCGGAAAGGCAATATTGAAGCCGTGAAACAGCACTTGACTGATGGTGTGGATGTAAATGCGAAGGATGTTGGTGAAACACATCATTAGGTATGCCCATTAGTCCGAATGAAGCCAAAACCGCTGACCTCCTCCGCAATCACGGGGACAAGAGATTTGAAGAATTGAAAGATGCTGCTCAAAATAAATCAAGTTACTCCACCACTTGAACGTCTAGTTGTTAAGTGTAAAACACTAAATTTTTTATCATAAAAAACCAATGCGCAGGGCCGGACTCTCCTCGCGACCGTACATGGGAGGGGCTAGAGGTTTGGCCCTTTTGAAGATTTACTAAGGAATATATGGCTCCTGAGCTAGGACTTGAACCTAGAACCTATTGGTTAACAGCCAACCGCTCTACCATTGAGCTACTCAGGAACTCTGAGGGCCGGAGAACCTAGCGAAAGGCCCCAAGCCTCGTCAACAGATTTCGGTAATCAATCTGCATTATCACCGTCTCAAGTGTGATACAGTCGCTCTTGGCTTGAGTTCCACCCGCCTAAGCGGCATACCGGTTTGGTGCAGTTGAACCCTCAATCCGCCGTCAAAGTTCTGAATGCGGCAACATCGTTGCGTCCGAGTCTCGGCATCGTGCTGGGCAGCGCTTTTGGGCAAGTGGCGGAGTCGATCGAGGTCGATGCGATCGTTGATTTCGCCGATCTCCCCGGATGCGCCGCATCCAGTGTCGAGGGTCACAACGGTCAGTTTATCATTGGTCGACTGGGCGATGCCGTCGTCGCGGTGCAGGCCGGCCGGTTGCACTACTACGAGGGTCACTCGATGGCTCAGGTGACATATCCGATCCGAATTATGGCCGCGTTCGGTGTCGAGCAGGTGTTACTGACCAACGCTGCCGGTGGCATCGCGACAGAATTGGCAGTCGGTGACTTAATGCACATCACTGACCACATCAACCTGATGGGGGCCAATCCGCTGCGCGGCGAAGCGGCGGCGGGACTGCCCGGCTTTGTGGACATGTCTTCCGCTTACTCCGAGTCGCTTGGCCAAGCGCTTGGCCAAGCCGCCGCAGACTGCGGGATCGAATTGAAGAGCGGTATTTTTGCGGCGGTGTCCGGGCCAAGCTACGAGACGCCGGCAGAGATTCGAGCCTTCGCAACGCTGGGCGCCGACGCTATAGCCATGAGCACCGTGCCGGAAGTGATCGTCGCCCGTCAGCTTGGCATCGAGGTCGCCGGCTTGTCATGCATCACCAACGCCGCCGCCGGCTTGGGCAAGTCAGCGATCAGCCACGGAGAAGTCCTTGAACAATCCCGTCAAGCCAGCGACCGCGCGACTCGTTTTCTGAAACGTTTTTGTGAGTTGGTGCGGAGTGGGACACAGATAAACGCTGGTTTTCAAGATTAAATGGATTTTGGTTCTTGTTGTTTCGGCGTAGTTTATTTTTCGTGATTCAAGGATCAGGGGTTAACAGGAAAAGTGATCAAAGCCTTCTATGTGCTCAACAACACGCTTGGTTTTGGGTTCTTGGAGAAGGTTTATGAAAATCCTTTTATGAAGTTTTCTGTTCTAAACCTCGGCGCAAAGCTAAAATAAAAAAAACAATTAGTGTCACTGGAAGTAATCTATGCAAATTCTGACAATTAGATTTTCATACTGAAACCCCTTGATCAGTGTTCATCTAGGTCCCATTCTTGAAACATCCTGGAATTAGATTAAAAACCCTGCCAATCTGCGTTCATCGACGTAACATTCAAAAAAACATTTTGAATTAGACTGAAAAGTTACTCTAGTTGTGCTCATCTGTATCTCTTTTAACGCATCACTAAAATGAAGTTTGCCATTTGCAATGAGGTTTTCGAGGGTTGGGCGATTGACGACTCCATCAAGTTTGTCGCCGATACGGGTTACGATGCTATTGAGATTGCGCCGTTCACGGTGGCGCAGTATGTGACCGAGGTCACGGCGACGGAGCGGCATCGGATTCGCGCCGTCGCCGCCGACAACGGTATCGGAATCTCGGCGGTACACTGGGTGCTCATCAATACCGAAGGCATGTACATGACGCACACCGACCCGGCGGTTCGCAGTAAAACGTCTGATTATTTTTGTGAGTTGGTGAAGTTTTGCGCCGACCTCGGAGGCGAGGCGATTGTCTTCGGCTCGCCCAAGCAACGCAATCTGCTGCCCGGAGTCAGCTTTGATCAGGCGTGGGAGTTAGCTAGGGAGACGTTTGTTCCGTCGGTCAAGCTGGCGGAAGACAAAGGGGTGACGATTTGCTTCGAACCGTTGGCTCCTTCCGAGACGGATTTCGTGAACACGGCTGCAAAGAGCATCGAGTTCATTCGGCAGTTCGACAGCGACGCCTTCAAGATTATCCTCGATGTGAAGGCGATGTGTTCCGACCCCAAGCCGATACCGGATATTATCCGCGACTCGCATCCGGATTTTGCCTACTTCCATGCTAACGACGCCAACCTCAAGGGGCCGGGTTTTGGCGATGTCGATTTTAAGCCGATCTTTGGTGCGCTGAAGGAAGTCGGCTACGGTGGTTTTGTGTCGGTGGAGGTGTTTGACTTCGAGGAAGGACCCGAGACAATCGCCCGCGAGAGTCTGCGTTACATGAGAGAAGCCTCCGCGTAAACCAAGCGCTTGTCCAAGTGGTTATTGGCGTGCCTGCAGTTCGTAGTTGAGAACGGCGAGGCAGTAGATGGCGGCGGTCTCGCTCCGGAGCACAAGCGGGCCAAGCGAGATCGGCTGGGCAGCTGAGCGGATGGTGTTAATTTCCGCCGGCGTGTAATCGCCTTCCGGCCCGACCCAGATAGCTAGTTTGCCCGGCGCTTGGCCGTACTCGGCGGCGTGGGCGTCGATTTGTTCGCGTGGGTGTTTTGCGTCGGGTTGCAGTGTGGCGATCAGGGAGAGATCTGATTGGCGAGCATCATCCAGGGCTGCTTTGGGCGTCATTGGCAGTTCAAGCCTGGGCAGCCATGCGGAGCCGCATTGTTTGATCGACTCGATGCAGATGCTGCGCCATTTCTCGACCTTAGCCGCTGTCTTGGCTTCGTCCCAATCCGGCACGGAGCGCTCGGACAGCACAGGCACGACCCGGTAGGCGCCGAGTTCGCTTGCTTTTTGGACAATGAAATCCATCGCTTTGCCCTTGGTCACGGCTTGGTAAAGCGTGATCTGGAAGGGCAAGGGGGGGATGCTGTTTTCCTGGATGATCTCCAATGTTGTCGAGTCGTTGCGAGCTTCCTCCGCCTGGCAGAGCAGTTCCTTTCCTGCGCCGTTCAGCACGACAACGCGATCTCCCTCGCGCAGACGCAGCACCGAGCGAGCGTGCTTGGCTTCAGCCTGGGAGAGGCGAAGTGGGTTGTTGTGGCACTCCTCCGGGGGGATGAAAAATCGGTGCATGAAACTGGGGGCGACTAGGTGAAAAACTTCTTGGCCTTCTCGAAGAAGGAGCCGCGCATGGGGTTGACACGGTCGTCGCAGAGTTTGCCGAACTCGCTTAGCTTGGCCTTCTGCTCCGCGTTCAGCCGGATCGGCACCTCGACGATGACCCGCACGTGCAGGTCGCCGTGCCCGTAGCCCTGCACGTTTTTGACACCTTTACCCCGAAGCCGAAGGATCGTTCCGGACTGGGTTCCGGGAGGTACATTGATTCTGGCGCTCCCGTTGAGGGTGGGTACTTGTATCTCCGAGCCAAGCGTTGACTGCACAAAGCTAACGGGCACTTCGCACTGCAGGTCGTCGCCGTCGCGCTCGAAAATTTCATGCTCCTTCACGTGCAGCACGACGTACAGGTCGCCCGGTTTGCCGCCGTGAACGCCGGCTTCGCCGTTGCCGGTTGAGCGCAATCGCGCGCCGGTGTCGACGCCGGCCGGGACGCGGATGGTAACTTTGCTGGACTTGTCGCGCCGGCCCTCGCCGTTGCACTTGGGGCATGGCTTGTCGATGGAGGCCCCGCTGCCGTGGCATTTGGGACAAGTCTGGGCCACGCTGAAAAAGCCCTGCGATTGAACGACTTGCCCGCGACCGTTACAGGTGCCACAGGTCGAGCGCCGTCCGCCGTCCGCTGCACCACTGCCTTTGCAGGAATCACAGGAGTCGAGTTTGCTGAGACGGATTTCCTTTTCGCAACCGTGGACGGCTTTCTCGAAGGTCAACTCCATGTCGTAGCGCAGATCGGAACCGCGAGTCGGGCCGGAGGAACTGCGTTGGCCGCCACCACCAAACAAATCCTCGAAAATGCCGCCGCTGCCGCCGCTGCCGCCGCTGCTAAACGCCTCCTTGAAAATGTCGAACGGATCGTGAAATCCTCCGCCTCCACGACTGGCCCGGGAACGCGCGCCGAACGCGGCGTGACCAAACTGGTCGTAGGCCGATTTTTTCTCGGGATCGCTCAGGGCCTCGTAGGCTTCACCAATTTCCTTGAATTGCTCCTCGGCCTCCTTGTTGTCGGGATTCTTGTCAGGATGATATTTGACGGCGAGCTTGCGGTAGGCTTTTTTGATTTCATCAGCGGAGGCACCCTTGCTGATGCCCAGGACCTGGTAGTAATCGCGCTTGGCCATGCTTATTGCTCGTTGGCTTCCTCGTACTCCCCGGAGGGGACGGCCACGACAACGGAAGCAGCCCGCAGGAGGCGATCCCTGAGCCGGTAGCCTTTGCGGGTTTGCTCGATCACGGTGCCCTCGTCGGCCTCGTCGGTTTTCTTACGAGATACGGCTTCGTGTTGGGAAGGGTCGAACGCTTGTGCAGTGGCGTCGATTTCAACAAGCCCGACCTCCTCGAGTGTTCGCTTGAGTTGGGTGTAAACCATCTCGATACCTGTCTTCAGTGAGTCGATAGTGCTGTTATCCGCCTTCTGGACGGCTGACATGGCCATCTCGAAACTATCCATCGTGGGGAGCAGTTGCTCGATGAGGGACTCGTTGGCGTAGCGGACGGCATCCTGCTTCTCCTTGGCCAAGCGCTTGCGCAGATTGTCGGCCTCGGCGACCTGGCGCTGAAGGCGGTCATAAAACTCCTCCGACTTGGCGGCCTGTTGTCGAAGCTCCTTGAGTTCCTCCGAGGTGGGCGGGGGGAGTTCCTCCTCCTCTTCAGGTTCGGTTTCAGTATGCTCAGGTTCCTCGTCCGCCGGTTCGGGCGCTTGGCTTTTCTGATCCGGTATAGACGGGGCGTTATTGTCTTTCTCCTCCGAGTCGTTGATCTCGATTTGGGTGGTGTCTTGGTTTTCTTCTTTGGCTTCCCTGCTCATGAATGTCTGCCTATAACCGGCGGCAAATAATATACACGACCCTCATATATAAGGCAACCGCGAAGCGCGGGCGGGAGGTTGTTTGCATCAATTGGGGTTTGTCGGTAATATGCATAAAGTTTTTAGCGAATGCCGGAAAAGACAAAAAAAGAGGTGCAACCTCAGGCTCGAGAGTATTTTGAGAAGGGGATTACCGCGCTGCGAAAGGAGAATCTCGACTACGCGACCAAGCTCTTCGAGCAGGCGCTACGGCGTGAGCCGGGGTTTTTAGAGTGCCGCGAGGCCCTACGGCTCAACCAGTTCAAGCGTTCCGGCAAGAAGAGTGGCCTCTTCAAGATGTTCGGCAAGACGACTTCGACGTCGCTTTTGCCAAAGGGCCAGTTGGCCTTAAAGAAAGATCCGCTTGAGGCGATCGAGGTGGCCGAGCAGGTCTTGAATGATGACCCATACAGCGTGATGGGTAACAAGCTTTTGGCGGATGCAGCCACGGCGGCCGGATTCCCGCGCACGGCTCTGTTCGCCTGGGATCTTGTCATGCAGAAGCACCCGGATGACAAGGCCTACACCATGCGATACTGTCAGGCATTGGTGAATAACGGCGACGTGGTCAAGGCTGAGGAGACCTGCACGGCATTGGCCAAGGTGCACCCCGGCGACCAGGAAGTGCTGCAGTTGTCCAAGAACCTGATGGCCAGCCGAACCCTGTCCGAGGGCGGCTACGACAAGGTCGCCGCCGGTGAGTCCGATTACCGCGCCGTGCTGAAGGACGAGGCAGAGGCGGTGTTGCTCGAGCAGGAAAACCGGCGTTCCGAGCAGGAGTCCACAGCCGAAAACCTTATCAAGGAGTACGAGCTGCGGTTGGTGGACGAACCGGAAAACATGAAGCTCCTTCGCTCGCTGGCGGAACTGCAAAGCCGCGTGAAGGATTTTGACAAGTCAGTCGGCTACTACGAGCGGTTCAACAAGACCAACCTGCGCTCCGATGCCGCCGTGGATAGGGCCATCGTGGATACAAAACTGTTGCAGTTCGACTGGCGGATTGAACAGGCTGGCCAAGGCGATGCCGGCGAACTGGAAGTTGAGCGCAGTGCGTTTGAGATGGAGCAGATGCAGCACTTGTCCGACACGTACCCCTCCGACTTGTCGCTACGCTACGACCTCGGTGTGCTGCAATTCGAGGCCGGCAAGATCACTCCGGCGATCCAGTCCTTCCAGCGCTCGCAGGCCAATCCTCACAAGGAAATCCCGTCGTTGATGCACATGGGCAAGTGCTTTGCCAAGCGCGGCATGAACGACATGGCGGCGGGCACTCTGCAAAAGGCGCTCGATAAGAAGGAAATCATGGACGACGAAAAAATGGATTTGCACTACCAACTCGGTTGCGTACTCGATTCTATGAATCGTGCGGAGGAATCAATTGAGCAGTTCAAGCTCATCTACGAGCGCGATATCGGCTATCGCGATGTCGCCGACCGGGTGGATGCCTATTACGCCAGCCTTGGATAGGGTGGCCTGGAATAATGAAATCAATGACTGGTTACGGACGGGGTGAATGCACGGCTAAAGGCACGCGCATTACGGTGGAGTTGAACTCGGTGAACCGCAAACAGGCTGAGGTGTCGCTGGGTGTTCCGACGGAGTTGGAGTCCATTGAGTCCGACTTACGCGACCTGATCCTCGCCACGGTTTCCCGCGGCCGAGTCAGCGGCAGGGTGGCATTGCAACGTTCCGGCGTGGACCGCGCTTCAGGAGTTACCATCAATGAGGCCCAAGCCAAGGCTTACCGGTCTGAACTGACCAAGTTGGCCAAGTCGCTGAAAATCCCTGACAACCTATCGCTGGACAGCCTCTTGCGTCTGCCCGGTGTGATGGAAACCTCTGAGCCGACGCTTGATGCCAAGGCATTTCGTGCACCGGTAAAGCGAGCGCTTGCCCAAGCGATTGAGGGGTTGCTGGCGATGCGGGAGAAGGAGGGAGGCAACCTTGCCCGGGACTTGACCAAGCGCCTATGCAAGCTGCGCCGCATCGTCAAGCGGGTGGCTAGACGCGCCCCTGACGTGCTGAAACACCACCGGGAGCGACTGATCGAACGATTGAAAAACGCCAACGTGGACGTGCCCGGCATGGACGATGAGCGTCTTCTTAAGGAGGTTGTCTATTACACGGATCGCACGGACATTACCGAGGAATTGACCCGGCTTAATAGCCACTTTGTCCAACTGGAGGAATGCCTCTCCGACAATGTACCAGTGGGTCGGAAGCTCGATTTTCTGGCTCAGGAAATGTTTCGTGAAATTAACACGATCGGCTCCAAGGCGAACGATGCCAATATTTCCAGTGAGGTGGTCACTCTAAAAACCGAGTTGGAAAAAATCCGAGAACAAGTTCAGAATATCGAGTGAATGACGCCGTTTCCAGCACGCCGCTTGTCGTGGTGATCTCCGCCCCGTCAGGGACCGGCAAAACTACGCTTTGCGACAACATCCGCGCCGCCCTGCCAAGCATTAGCAATGCGGTCACCTGTACCACCCGCAAGCCTCGGGATGGCGAACTGGATGGGGTGGATTATTATTTCCTAGGAGAGGCTGAGTTCCACGGCAGAGTCGCAGACGGGGAGTTTCTGGAGAACGCTGTCGTGCACGGGAACCATTACGGCGTGCTGAAGTCGGAACTGCGGGCCAAACTCGCCGAGGGGAGCGACGTACTGCTCAACATCGACGTGCAGGGCGCGGCGACCATTCGGGAAGCGGCAGGGAACGACCTGGTTTTGAACGAGGCTTTACTCACCGTTTTTTTGTGTCCTGTAAGTTTGGGTGAGCTTGAGCAGCGGCTTCGCGGACGGGGCACCGACTCGGATGAAATCATCGCCAAGCGCCTTGCGATCGCCAGGGATGAAATGGATCAGGCTGAAAAATTTGATCATATGCTGACCAGCCAGACCAGGGAGGCCGACCTCGAGCAAATGCTCGGTATCATCGAGCGCGCACGCCTGGCCAAGAGGGAAACTGTATCGACCGATGAGTGAATCCAAAAAAATTGTGCTCGGTGTGAGTGGCTCGATTGCCGCTCACAAGGCGATCGATCTTGCCAGTCTGTTGACCAAGGTCGGGTGCTTGGTGGATGTGGTGCTGACACGGGACGCGCAGGAATTCGTCAAGCCGCTTCCGTTCCAGACGCTCACTCGCAGGCGAGTGATCACCAGCCTGTACGATGAGGAGGAAACCGGTGTCGCGCACATCCGCGCCGCCGATCAGGCTGACTTGCTGCTGATCGCCCCGGCGACAGCCAACACTCTGGCGAAGCTGGCTCACGGCTTGGCCGACGATCCGCTTGGCTGTGTGGCACTGGCTTTGCGGCCCGAAGCCAAGGTTTTGGTTGCCGCGGCGATGAACGGCAGCATGTGGCGCCACCCCGCCACCGTGGCCAATGTGGCGATGCTGACGGCTTGGGGCGCTGAGTTTATCGGGCCGGACGAGGGTCTGTTGTCCTGCGGTTATGAGGGCATCGGGCGGCTCTGGCCCGTGGATGAAATAGCCAACCGCGCCCTTGAACTGCTCGGCCTGGAGCAGGCAAACGATTGATCAAATGGCCTCCCCCAGGGTCAACAAGACTTGGATAGACTGGTGGCGCCTGTCGCAGTTGTTCCGTTCCGTTGCGCCCGATGATGGCTCGCAGCGTTCGCGAATCCGATTCATGGAGCGAAGCACTGTTCTGCCGGTCAAGGCGGTTTATTTCTGTGTCCTCATTTTTTATCTCTACTTTGGCGAGTGGCCAGAGATGGACGCTGACCGGGTGCGCTGGACATTGCTGCGGACGATCCAGTGGTTCTTCATTTTCTGCCTTATCGTGAATGTGTCGATCGGCGTGATGCTAATTCGGATGGAGGAGTTTTCCACGCGGGTGCTTCGGGAGGTGGTGTTTTCCATTTGCCTGTTTGACGCGCTCTTGCTGGCGATGATGACGGAGTTGACTGGCGGCTTTGAGAGCTTCTTGTTTTGGATGTTCCTCGGGCTGCAGATTCGCAACGCAATCAGCATGCCAATTGCATCGACACAAATCGTGGCTAACCTTTCAGTCAGCGTGATTTATATGTGCGCCGGTGCGTTCGATATTATTGTTGCCCGCTCGGAGGAGGAACTTGAAAACATCACGGGCGAGCCGGTGGTGCTGAGGGCGCTGCTGTTGGTGCTGATGACGGCCTGTGGTTACGGGTTGCAGGTGTTGATCGACAAGCAGCGCCGTATGGATGCCGAGGATGATGAGTACGATCGACGCCAAAGCCAGCTCCAAGCCTCGGGACGTTTGGCAGCGGAGATTGCGCATCAGGTTAAGAACCCGCTGGGCATCATCAACAACGCGGCGTTCGCTCTTGGCCAAATGACGAATGAAAACGAAACGGCCAAGCGCCAGGTCGCCTTGATCCGGGAGGAGGTTAACAAGGCAGATCAGATCATCACCAAGCTTATGGGCTACGCCCAGTTGGTGGAGGGCCGTTTGGCCAAGCTTGACGTGAACGAAACTCTTGAGGCGGCACTGTTGCAGGTGTTCCCGAAGGGGAGTAAGTTCGGCACACGGGTCCGTCGCGATTACGGGATCTCGCTCCCGCCGTTATTGGCCCAGCCTGAGCACATCAGCGAAGTATTCGTCAATATCATCCAAAACGCCCGGGAAGTGATGGGCAGCGCGGGCGAAATATGGATAAAAACAAGCTACGAAGGAGATTACACCTTCCGGGTGACCATTGAAGACAACGGCCCGGGGATACCGGTTGACAGGTTAGAGACCGTCTTCGAGCCATACCACACCACCAAGGAGAAAGGTACCGGGCTGGGCTTGGCGATCGTTAAGCACAATACGGAGCTGTATGGAGGAACGGTAAAAATAGAATCTGAACTTGAAAAGTACACCCGCTTCAATCTAATATTCCCAGGACGGACTGTCCTTCGGCTACTGTCTTCATGAACAGAAATCTCAGGCTATTGGTCGTGGACGACGAGCGCAACATGCGCGAGTCCCTGAAGACGGTTCTCGAGTCGCGTGGCACGCTCGTGGACACCGTCGAGTCGGCGGAGCAGGGATTGACGGCTATTGAGGCGTCCGATTATTTTATGGTCATCACTGACGCGCGCCTCGAGGGGATGAGCGGCTATGATTTCCTGCGTGAAGCTCACGAGCGATGGCCGGAGTTGCCGGTGCTGATGATCACTGCCTACGCCACCCCAAAGCTGGCTGTGGAGGCGATACAGACCGGCGCCATTGATTATCTGTCCAAGCCGTTCGAGCCGGAGGAACTGCTGCACTCCGTCAACCGATGCGCTGAGCGGCATCAGCTCATCCAGCAAAACGAGAAACTCAAGTCGCACCTACCGTATGGCTATCAACTGGATGACATCATTGGTAACTGTCAGAGCCTGAAGGACTTGCGAGAGATGGTCCGGACGGTTGGGCCGACCGAGGCGACCATCCTAATTCTCGGCGAGAGCGGCACCGGCAAGGAATTAATCGCGGGATCCATCCACCATTCCAGCCAACGCCGCGAAGAGACCTACGTGCGGCTGAATTGCGCGGCAATTCCCGAGACACTGCTCGAGAGTGAACTGTTCGGGCACGAGAAAGGTTCCTTCACCGGGGCGGTGAAACAAAAGATAGGGCAAGTGGAGGAGGCCAACAACGGAACACTGTTCCTTGACGAAATCGGCGAGATGTCCCGTTCCCTGCAGGCAAAGTTGCTACGTTTTCTCGAGGACGGTACGTTCGTACGGGTCGGTGGGACGGAGGAGCAGCGGGTGGACGTCAGGATTCTCGCGGCGACCAATCGGGATATTATCGACGCCATCGCGACCGGCGATTTCAGGGAGGACCTGTACCATCGGTTGAACGTCGTTCAGTTGAGGGTGGCCCCGTTGCGCGAGCGAGACGGGGACGTGACGTTGTTGGCGGAACATTTCCTCTCAGGGTTTGGCCGGAAGATGAACAAGCAATTCCAGCCGCTCTCCAGCGAGGTGCAGCACATGCTCAACACACACCATTGGCCGGGCAACGTCCGCGAGCTGCGAAACACTATTGAGAGGGCAGTTATCCTAGCTACATCCGACGTGATACATCCCGTCAACCTACCCGATTTCCGACTCGAGACCCGTCTTCGCAAGGAGGACGACTTAGGCATATCGTACGAGGGGCTTGCTCTGGAAGAGGCACTTGCATCGTTTGAGCGTGACATGATCCGGGGGGAACTGGCCCGCAACAATTCCAACCTCAGTAAAACCGCGCAGAAACTGGGCATCAGTCGTCATGCCTTGCGCTACCGCATGACGCGACTGCAACTTACCAGTGAGGGAAGCGTGGGCGATGTTGATAAACCAAGCGGCGAATGAATTGTTCAATGGAACTCCCCACACAAATACTGGCCCTTCTTAACCCAGGAAACCCGAGCACTGGAGGCGGTTTTTTGGATTCTCTCAAGGGGCCGTTGCTGATTCTGGCAATCGCACTTGCCTTTGCACTGGTCATTGCCATTGTCATCCTGACGATGCACCGGGATGGCGGGGGCAAGCAATCCCGACACGGAGGCTCCGCGCGATTGTCGACGGCCAAGCCGACGGCTCCGGGCGAGGAAGGCGATCACCGGAAGAAACGCCGCCGCCATAAACGTCGGCGACGGGATCATCGGAAACGGAACCCGACTCTGTCTGAAACCGGCGGCTTGCCCCCGAAAAACAAGGACGACCCAGAGGAGTCCGAAATGGAAGCGGATCAGTGACTCAAGTCTCTCAAAGCCATTTAATAACGGCGAAAAGCGGCTCCAATTTGGCAGCCGCATTTTTCTTGCTCCCCAAGGCTAGGCGGAGGGGTATGGTCGCGCTTTACGCCTTTTGCCGGGAGGTGGATGATGTCGCGGACGATGACGCAGTGCCGTTGGCCAAGCGCGCCGAAAAGCTGCAGCGATGGAGGGACGACATTCGGCGCGCGTGCGAGTGGGGTGAGCCTCAATTCGAAGTCTGCCGCGAGTTGCGACCGTTTATCCGGGAATACAATTTGCCGTTTAGCTTGTTTGACGAGTTGCTCACTGGCATGGAGTCCGACTTGCAAAAAACGCGGTATCGTGACTTCGACGAATTGAAACTTTACTGCCATCGTGCGGCCTCGGTCGTGGGTCTTTTGAGCATTCGTGTTTTTGGTTGCGATGGCGAAGCGGCACAACGTTACGCGGAAAACCTTGGGCAAGCGCTGCAGTTGACCAACATCCTGCGCGACGTCGCCGAGGATGCTGCGCGAGGTAGGATTTATCTGCCGCAATCGATGCTCGAAAAACACTCGGTCGAAGAGAGTGACATTCTGGAGGATCGATTCTCTGTTGGTTACGAAAATGCCGCACAAGAAATCGCCGAACGCGCCTGGGCGCATTATCGACTGGCTCGCGAATCATTCCCGCTCGGGCAGAAACACCAGCTCGTCGCCTCGGAGACCATGGGTGCGACCTATTGGCGGTTATTGATGAAACTTCGTGCTGTGCGGTACAATGCCTTTCAGTCGAATCGGCGCAGGTTAAAAACCGGTCGATTGGCCAAGCTGGCCATAGGGTTGAAAACCTGGCTTTCATTGAGGCGCAAGACCTACCGGCCGGTTTACGGTTAATCGGCCCGTGCTGCCAATCGCTCGAGACGCGCTTCGAGTTGATTGCGGAAGACATATCGGTTTTGCGGTGTGATCAGGACCGGCCGCTTGCCGCTTTTGCGGTACAAAACAAGCATGCGGTGGTCCCCCTTCAGCGTGTTGCGCCAAACTTCCGGCTTGCCCTTGAGGCGTTTTGAAATGCGGCCGATATCCGACAGTGGTATTCTGCGCAGGGTAAATCCCATCCAATCTACCACCACGGCCTTCGATCCGACGCGGAAATCAATTTTGGGCATCGCCCAAAAGATCGTCAGGGCGATGAGCCCCCATACCCCGGGAACGGCCCAGATAATTAACTCCCAGTTCTCTGACAGGAATTTCAATTGTACGTTTGGTTGGTTGCCGTGCGCTACCTCGGGTCGGGAATAAACAGTGTTTGCCCTATTCGCATCGTTCGCGGATTCAGCTTCGGGTTTGCGTCAAGAACCGACTTGAGGGTGACTCGCTTTTTTGCGCCCTGGTTTTTTAAATTAGCATTGTAGGCTGCGATGATAGCCGAGATGGTTTCGTCTTTCTGCACCGTATGTTCAAAACTTTTTTTGGAATTGGGGGAGGTTTTCGTTGCCTTTCCAACGCTAGAGCCGGATCGAAGCAGGGCTGTCATTTCCTTGAGAATCAAATCCTTGTCCTGCACGCGTTTTCGATCGACTTCGCGGATGGACTTGGCCAAGCCCTCGAGGTCGTCACGGGTGGCGGTGGCGGTATCTTTTGTCGCGGTCTTAGCCCGTAGAAGCCGCATTTCGCTTCGGAGTTTTGAGAGTTCGCTCTTAAGAGAGTTATGGGCCATGAGTAGGTCTTCAAGTTGGCTATGCAGTCGGCGATAATCCTCCCGGATGGCACGTGCATCGAGTGAAGGGCCCTGGGCCATGGCGAGGGAGGTTTCCAAGAGGTAAATCGTTGCCAAAAACGAGGTTAATAAAAACAAACGCTTCATTCCGGAAATCTAAGTCCGTACTTCCGCAAACTCAAGCCTGAGCCTTTTGTTTTGTGGGTTTTTGATTGCTGTCGCTTGAGCAAGGCGGTTCAATTACCGCCATGCAAACCTGTTTTCGCTGGCTGACCAACCTTTTCCCGCTCTGGTCTGTTCTTGTGGCGGTGGTGGCACTGGCTTGGCCGGGCGCATTCGACTGGTACTCCGCCACGATGATCCGAGTTGGCCTTGGTATCATTATGCTGGGAATGGGACTCACACTGACTCTCGAGGATTTCCGACGGGTGTTCGTGATTCCGTTTGCTCTGCTTGGCGGCGTGGGGCTCCAGTTCGCTGTGATGCCTTTCCTGGGTTGGGGCATCGGTCACATCTTGGAACTGCCGAGAGACATGGCGGTTGGCTTGGTGCTGGTTTCTTGCTGCCCCGGCGGGACCGCATCAAATGTTGTCGTCTTTCTCGCCCGGGCAAACGTCGCCTTGTCCGTCAGTATGACCGCCATCTCGACGATGCTGGCTGTGGTGCTGACACCATTGCTTACCATATTGTATGTGGGCGAACGGGTGTCGGTGGATGCACTCGGCCTGTTGCAGAGTATTTTGATCATCGTGATTTTTCCGGTCGCTGCTGGCGTTGGGATCAACCACTTCTTTGGCAAGGCGGCAAGTCGAATCGCCGTCGTGTCGCCGTTTGTCTCGGTGGTTTTCATCATCCTTATCGTTGGTTACATCCTCGCTCAAAACCGTGACTCCATCCTCGAGAATTGGCGCATGCTTGTCGCCTCGGTGTTGCTGTTGCATGTCGGTGGCTTTGGGATGGGTTACGGCCTGTCCAAGCTGATGAGATTCGACGAGCAGTCGAGTCGCACGGTATCGATAGAGGTGGGGATGCAAAACAGCGGCTTGGGCACCGCCTTAGCGACAAAGCATTTTGCAGCTCTACCGTTAGCCGCCGTACCGTGTGCTGTAAGCGCCGTGACCCACTGTATTCTCGGCAGCATCGCCGCCGGGGTCTGGCGAATGATGAATGCCCGGAAGACCAGGGATCAGCAATAGATTGCCAACAAGGCGGTTCGGGTGTTTATTTCCTTCATTTACACGGAGACATGACTGACCAAAAAAAAATACTCGACCTGTACTTTTTGGATGCCAGGGCGAGGTTGATCGATATTGCGGCGTTCATGGATCGTGTTGACCGGGCTGATGGCGGTGACGATTTCCGCTACGACGCCTTTCGAGCTGCTCTCAAGGCGCTAGAGAGCGAGAAACAGGATCGCGCCAGGAAAGTGCTGCTGGCGTTCAGTGACCCTACAGAGGAACCGATTCCCGTGGCAACCACCAAGGCGGCCTGCGGTGCCTGGCCCGGAGTGGAGAACGCTTAACGGCGAAAGACGATGCGTTATATTGAGCCACACGGCCACATGGTCAGCCGCACGACCGACGACTATCAGGCGATGGCGATCGCCGGCTGCCAGGCGGTCAGCGAACCGGCGTTCTGGGCCGGTTTCGACCGCAGCTCAGTGCAGGGTTTTTACGACTACTTTTGCCAACTCACCCAGCACGAGCCGCGCCGAGCCGCGATGTTTGGCCTCCCGCACTACACCTGGCTTTGCATCAACCCGAAGGAGTCGGAGGATCTCAAACTCGCCGACGAGGTGTTGTCTATCATCCTTGAGTTCATGGACTGCCCCAACGTTCTTGGGATCGGCGAGATAGGCCTGAACAAAAATAGCCGAAACGAGATGCTCGTCCTCGAGAAACACATCGACTTGGCAGCCAGCAACGACCAGTTGATCCTCGTCCACACGCCGCACCTCGAGGACAAGCGCAAGGGCACTCGGCTGATTCTCGACGTACTCAAGAGCGACAGTCGCATTAGGCCGGAGCGCTGCATCATTGACCACGTCGAGGAGCACACCGTCGGCATGGTGCTCGACGACGGCTTTTGGGCTGGCATGACTCTGTACCCAGAAACCAAGTGCACCTCCAACCGGGCGATCGATATTCTCGAGTTGTACGGCAACGAGCGGATTTGGATGAACAGCGCGTGCGACTGGGGCATCAGCGTGCCGTTGGCCGTGCCTCGGGCAGCACAGGAAATGAAACGCCGAGGTTGCAACTCTAGGCAAATCGACAAGGTGATTTACCAGAATCCGATCGAGTTCATGAGTCAAAGCCCGCGCTTCAATACTCCCGAGGGGCTATGAGCTTGCTCAAGCACACATGAGGCTCAGCCACGGTATCCATCTCGCCTACTGCACAAACATCCATCGCGGCGGCGATTGGCCAGAGACGTTCCGCTCGCTCAACGAGCACACGCTCCGGGTGCGTGACCGCGTTAGCAGCGGCAAGCCGTACGCGATCGGTTTGCGGCTGGGCGACACTGCCTCCCGCCAGCTTGCTCAAGCGGACGAGCTAGAAAAATTCCGTACTTGGCTTGAGGAAAACGACTGTTATGTGTTCACCATTAACGGGTTCCCGTATGGTGACTTTCACGGAAAAAGGGTCAAGGAACAGGTTTACAAGCCAGATTGGACCACCGTCGAACGCGTCGAGTACACCAAGCGTTTGTTCGATATTTTGGCCGTGATTGCTCCGGCGGAATCGGGCGGCAGCGTCAGCACTGTACCGTGTTCGTTCAAGGAATTTATCAAAACCGGCGAGCAGGTCGAGGCCATGCGCCGCAATGTTTGGAGCGTGGTCGAGCACATCGACGCGCTCAGCGATAAGACTGGCAGGGATTTGCATCTCGGACTCGAGCCGGAGCCGTTGTGTTATCTCGAGACCACCGGCGAGATGATACGGTTCTACCGACAACTCCGCGACGACCGCCCCGGCGATGACCGGTTATCCAGGCGCTTGGGCATCAACTACGACGCCTGTCACTTGGCAGTCGAGTTCGAGGAGGCCGCCGGCGCGATTGGCTCACTCATTGCCGAGGGAGTCCGGATCAGCAAGTTGCACTTCAGTTCAGCACTCAAGGTGAGCCCAAGCGCCGAGACGCTTGACGGCTTGGCCGGCTTTGCCGAGGATATTTACTTTCACCAGGTTGTGGCCAATGGCGCCGATGGTTCGCTCACACGGTACCGAGACTTGCCGGATGCCTTGGCCGCCGCCGATCGTGGTGAGACAAGTGGAGATACCGAGTGGAGAATCCACTTTCACGTTCCGCTACATTGCCCGCCGACTACGTTGTTCGACACGACTGCCGATCAACTGGACCGTGTCATTGAGACGCTCGCCGCCAATCCGGCGATTTGTTCTCACATCGAGATGGAAACTTACACGTGGGAAGTGTTGCCCGGTGAGTTGAAGCAGCGCGACGTTGTTGATCAACTTGCCGGGGAATACGACTGGACATTGGCCAAACTGGCAGAGCAGGGGATACACCCCGCTGACTGATATGCGCCCGAAATGCGATTCATCCTACGGTTGCATAAAGGCTCTCCTGCTGCTGGGCCGCGTCTCCAACCTGCCCACCGTCTGGTCAAACTGCCTCGCTGCCTGGTTGTTGGCCGGCGGCGCGCTGGTCGAGTCGGCGGACCAACAACGCTTCGCTTGGCTTATCGCCGGAGCGACGCTGCTTTTTCTTGCGGGCATGTTTCTCAACGACGCCTTCGACGTTCAGTTCGACCGCGAGCACCGTCCCGAGCGCCCGATCCCCAGCGGCACCATCACTGCAAAGACGGTTTGGGTGCTGGGCATTGGTCAACTGCTGCTCGGCCTTGGCTGTCTCGTTTGGATGAACACCTTGGCGACACTCTGCGCGCTTGGCTTGGCCGCGAGTATTCTCTTGTACGATTGGCTGCACAAACGCACGGCTTGGTCGCCGATGCTCATGGGGCTGTGCCGATTGTTCCTGTACCTCTTGGCCGCAGCAACCACCACGGAGCCGCTTGGCCTCACAGTTGTTTTGTGCGCGTTTGCGCTGTGGGCTTACATTGTCGGCCTGAGCAATATCGCCCGGCGCGAGGCCACCGGCGGCCGTGTCAATTCATGGCCGTGCTGGCTGCTTGGTTTTCCGTTGGCGCTCGCCTTCGCGCTGCCATATTGGGACGGGGATGCTGATGTTTCATGGCGAGTAGTGCTTGTTGCGGCTGCTTTGTATGCCTTGTGGACGGTTCGAAGTTTGCTGTTCACATTCAAGTCGATGATGCCGCAATACGGGCGAACCGTCTCCGGACTGCTGGCCGGAATTGTTTTATTCGATTTCCTGCTCGCGGCGAATCAGAACATGCAGATGGGTGTCGTGTTTTTCGGACTGTTCGGTTTGGCCCTGTTGTTTCAGCGCTACATCCCCGCCACATGAACCCAGTTTCCAACGAACGGTTGACTCGCTTTTTTTCGGTGTGCCGTAACAATTCTCACGCCAATAACGTATGGTTCTTTCGCCTAGCTATCCGCTTGGCCAAGCGAGATCGTTGAAAACCAGGACACAAAAAATTGTTTTTTCAATACTGGCTGCAATCCTGCTGGCAACGGCGGCCGTGGCACAGTGGACTCGTGATCCCGGCGGCCGCGGCGGGTTTGGAAGAGGCGGAAGAGGAGGTGTGCCGGAATGGGAAAACGATGCCGAGATGCCCCATGACAAGTTCACATTTACCCGCATACAATACTCAGGCTATGGACGGGGGTTTGGTGGATGGCGGGTGGATTACCCCAACGCAGACCTAAACTTTTCCCACCGCATCGAGCAACTCACCGCCATCAAGGCCGATCCCGAAGGTGCCGTTGTTCAGTTAACGGAGAAAAAGCTCTATGGGTACCCCTTCGTTTACATCACCGATCCCCGCTCAATTTCCCTTGGTGAGGATGAGGTGAAGGGTTTTAGGAAATACCTACGCAACGGCGGCTTTTTCATGGCGGACGACTTTTGGAGTGAGCCGGAGTGGGAAGCCTTTTATCGGGAAATGAAGCGAGTGTTGCCCGATGTCGAGCCGGTGGACTTGCCAGAGGAACACCCGCTGTTCAGGCACGTGTTCCCACTCGGCAGTAAGCCGCAGGTGCCCAGTGAAGACTGGTACGTGGATCGGTTCTCCACGGCGCAAGAGGCACTGGACAACGGTGTCACCTGGGAGACCAAGCGATACGACGTCATGCCCCCCGTGCCACATTTCTACGCCTACTTCGACAAGAAAGGCCGGATGATGGGCGTCGCCTGCCACAACACCGACATCGGCGATGGCTGGGAGGAGGAAGGCGTGAGCGAATGGTATTTTAAAAACTTCTCCGAGTCCAAGGCATACCCGATGGGAATCAACATCCTCATCTACGCCATGACCCACTGAAGTCACGCATGACGGGTTTAGTGAAGCCGGAAAATGATACCCAAGGCGGACTTGAACCCACAACCTTCTGCTTAGAAGGGTTTCATAGCCAAAAACCGCCCAAAAACAGCACGGCATTTTACGCCTCCAAACAAAGGCTGAAACAGGTGTAATGTGACAAGAGGTAACACACCAAAAGTGCATAGCTCTACAAAATCATTTTCATAATAAGTGTTAAGTTCAGCTAGGATTGGGTGGTGAACAAGGAAGGTTTCAAAAGGATCGTCAGTGTCGGCTGTGGGAGTTAGCTTCTCTCCGAATTATGAGACATCGCCGCGCCTTCACGCTGATCGAGTTGCTGGTGGTTATTGCTATCATTGCCATCCTGGCCGCCCTGCTGTTGCCGGCGCTGGCCAAGGCCAAGGCTAAGGGGCAGGAAATCTACTGCCTCAACAATATCAAGCAATTGACGCTCGCCGCCAAAATGTACAGTGGCGACAATGGCGATCGCTTTGCCTGGACTTTCACGCTTGTGGGCAGCCAGCAAAACCGAACGTCTTGGTTCAACTATCTGCTTCCGTATCAGGAAACAAAAAAAACACTTCGCTGCCCCAGTAAGTCTTTCAAGACTAAGGAGTTGATTTACGACTTTGGCCGAACCACGAACAACTACGCCGCCAACTTCCGTCTCGGCGGCTGCAACTGGCCCGGCGTCTGGGAATATGCCCCACTCAAGGAGAGCGCAGTGCGCAGCCCCTCCACTCTCGTTTACAAGACCGACGGTGGCAGTCAGCCGGTCAACACCACCAACCCAAGAAAATGTGTCACGCCACAGTCGCCGGAGAAAGCCGGCTGCTGGATCGTCCATGACCCTGGCAACAGCGCGCCCTGCGGCGGCTGCGTTACCTCTAGCGGCCCGAACTGGGGCGGGCCGCACCTGCGCCACAGCGGCCGCAGCAACGTCAGCTTCACCGATGGCCACGCCGAGGGGATGCCATCGTTCAAGTGGTACTGGTCCGGCACGCCGTGGCTCGACCCC
>Ga0115000_10000608_pt1 | contig 33081 bp, 43 predicted proteins | sample ArcticOcean_MG_C_6_FD_89690 | JGI IMG/M metagenome (GOLD analysis project Ga0115000, IMG submission 89690) | Marine microbial communities from western Arctic Ocean - ArcticOcean_MG_CB8_128 | ecosystem: Environmental > Aquatic > Marine > Oceanic | place: Arctic Ocean: Canada Basin | collected...
AACCGAAGAGGGGGGGGGGGGGGCCGTCCGGGGTCTTTTGTTTCTAACGCTTCAAGTAAAAATTTTTCGCGATCGGTAGAATTCATTTCAGATTCTTTGGCTGCATCCAATAATTGTTTGAATGTTAATGAGTCGTCTAAATGACTCAGATATTGGACAAGCTTGGGAGAAGAAGAACCCGAGGCGGTTCGGGTGGAAATCGCTATTTCTTTTTGTGAGGTGTAACGAAATAATAGAGGCTGCAACGTTGCAAGAAAAACGGGGAACGGCTTTTGTTCTTTACAAAAAGAGTCGAGTTTTTGTTTCAAGCCCTCAGATATTTCAAAACCAAACATAAATGGGTAGGCTAAGTAGTAAACCGACTGCCTTTCCCGATGAGTTGTTTTTCCGGCAAGGAGACTTCTTTACCCTGACAGCCTTCTACCTGACCAATTACCTGGCAGGAAAGGTCATTATTTTTGCAGATTTCAGTGACGGCCTCCACCTCATTAGTGTCTTCCACAACGAGGCAAAATCCTGTTCCCATATTAAAAACCTCAAACATTTCCGCTTCGCTCACTCCACCTCTATCCTGAATCAGGTTAAAAATTTCAGGAACCGGTTGCAAGGTATCTATTACAAATCGGATATTGTCGCATTCCACACGGTTGAGGTTGCAAAATCCACCACTGGTTATATGGACCATTGCTTTAAGGTCGATGCCCGAGTCCAGCATTTCCATAACAGGTTTGACATATATACGAGTGGGTTCTAATAATGCTTCGCCTAAAGTCTGCCCAAGAAACTCTTCGTAATCGTTTACGCGTGATTTCTGTTCTTCCATGGAGTCGCCCAGCAAAACACGTCGGGCCAATGTCAGGCCATTAGAATGAACACCGCTGGATTCCAACCCAATAACTAGGTTACCAGGTTTGATATCTTTACCCGTATTGACTTTATCGAGAGAAACGTAACCAATACAGGCACCGATGAGATCGATACCGGAGATGATTTCCTTGATCTGTGAAATTTCGCCGCCGGAAATGCTTATACTTGATTGTCGTGCGCCTTCCGCCAACCCTTGGCCTAGCTGGTCAAAAACTTCCGGATCGGTATGCGAACAGGCAATATAGTCAACCATGCTCACCGGACGTGCACCAACGCAAATGACATCGTTCACATTCATTGCCACGCAGTCGATGCCAATGGTGTCATAGCGATTGAGTAGCTCGGCGACAATGATCTTTGTTCCAACCCCATCTGTGCCAAAGGCAATGCCTTCACCGTTACCCAGATCAATGACATTGGCAAAATATCCAATGTCGGCTGCAAGAGGGTAGCGGTCGCTGAATTTGCGCGTTGGTAAAACATGTTTGAGTAATCCAGAAAGTGCAGTCTCTGCACCTGTACTGGAAACACCGCTCTGATCGTATTGGGCTTTTTCAGATTTAGTCATAAAATTATCTTGGTTTCGTGGATTATATTTCGGCGATTATCATACCTTGGAGCGGAGCAACAATCAATTAGCATTCCTGAAAATTGGATATCAAGACACTGAATAAAGGCTCTATTTAATGGGGCTGTTGCTGGTAAAACTACTTGAAAAATAGATCCTTCACCAAGAGAACTTTCAACCAAAATTTCTCCCTTATGGCGCTCTATAATTTTTTTGCAAATTGCAAGCCCCATACCTGTTCCTTCATAGGCACTTCTTCCATGCAATCGTTGGAAGGGTTTAAAGATTTGTTTCCTATACTTTTCTTCAAAGCCTATTCCATTATCTTCAATATATATATGAATCTTTCCCTTACCGAATGATTTTTCATGAATATTTACAACGGGTGGAACACCTTCTTTATGTTATTTAAGAGCGTTGCTCAGCAAGTTTTGAAATAGTTGCTTCATCTGAAACGGGTCCGCTTCAAAATTCAAAATATCTTTATACTCAATGGTTCCTCCCGATTCTGAGATGCTTGCGTCGAGATCTTCAACTACTTCTTTCAATATTTTTTGCGTATGAATATATTCAAATTGACGGCCTGAAGATATTTTTGAATAACCCAATAAGTCATCAGTAAAGACCTGCATTCGTTCAGAGGCTTTTTGCATACGCTCAATATAATTCCTACTCTTTTCGTCTAGATTTTTTGTTCGCTCCAACAACAAGTCACCAAAAATAATTACCTTTAGAAGGGGTTCTTGCAAATCATGGGATGCTTTAGTGTCTCTGCATGAACCATCACTCTTTCTTCAGCCAGTTTTCGTTGATTAATTTCATGAGTCATTTTCAGGTTGGCTCTTTTAAGATCTTCTGTTCTGCATAAATGTCTATAACCCATATAAGATAGAGTTCCGCAAAAAATCAAAACCGATAACCCTTCCCATAAAAGGTAGTAAAAAGGATACCAACCCAATTTGGGAGAAATTGACAATAGCCATTTTTCATTTGCAACTTGGATCTCAACAGACACGGGGTTTTCTAAGGTTTCTCTATCGGATTGGGCAATGATTATTTTTTATCATTTATGGGAACAGCATTAAATAATTCAAAATGGTAATTTTTAGATACCAACCCGTGAATGTCTACTATTGCTAATAATTGTGACAATTCAATTAGAGTTGTTGTGAACCCCCAAAAATTATTTTCTCCCGTTTTTTCATTCTGAAGGAATACCGGATATCGGCCTACTATCGCGACTCCTCCCTGTACTAGATTGAACTTACCCTCAACCACTAGCTGTTTGGTTTCAATGGCAGTTACTGCCTTGGAGTTCTTTTCCAGGTCAAGCCCGGTTGCTGGCTCGTTTCCCTTTAGCGGAAATATCTTACGAATGATGGCGTCAGGGGCCAATTGAAGATTGCTGATTCCGCCATACCGTTTGATTAAATCTGCTGCTACGCTATCAAAATTGGGGAAGGAGCTACTCTCTTTTAATATTGTGGCAAGAGCTAAAGTTGCGGAAAGGGAACGGGAAAGTTGCTTCTCTATAGATTAAGTATGGGAGCTGGCAATCTGAGTTGCCAAAGCGCGAGATTCAAGCTCTCTTTGACTTTCTAATAAATAGATAAAAAAACAGCCGATGCCAAATTACAATAAAAATATTATTGCAACTTTAAAAAAGATTAACTTATTAATCATAGATTACATTATCAGAAATTTAGAACATTATTATAATAGATGTTTCAAATTTACCGCGGATTCATCTGGACAACGTTGGAAGGAGCATGCACTTCCTCTTCATAAAATTGTTGCAGAAGGGGGGGCACCTGAGGGTCTGTGTTTTGAATCAGGGCATGGATGCAAGACCGGCTGATCAATCGGTATGGCAATTACGATTTTTCACAATAGCCGCAAAGCATATTGCCAGATTGACAGCTAAACCTATGATACCGGAATGGATGCCACTCACGCGGCTCCAATCAAATGCAATTAAGATAAGTGTTACCGCAAGGCCCGCCAATAGACCCGTAATTACCGTGCGGGCACTCAACGACCTGCTATGAACACCCAGATATATAGCGGGCACACATTGAATTAATATTTCAAATTTGATTTTTAATAATTGTATTAAGTTTCCCTCATAAGCCAGAGCCGCCCAAACTAGCGGGATCATCAAAACCCATGTTATGCATTTGCCTACACGAGTCAAGTGTGCCTGATCGGCATCAGGGCAAAAGGTTTGGCCATAAAGATCATGTGTGATCATGGAACTGATACTAAGAAGGGCAGAGTCTGCTGTTGACATCACTGCTGCCAACAACGATGCAAAGATAATCACCACCAACCAGTATCCAAAAGCGGACTGCTGCATGATTTGCAGACACATTTTGGTCAACACCGTTTCGGAGGGGATAGGCCCACTGCCTGAAAAATCCCTTTCCAAATCAGGGAGGTGGGCCGCCATGAGTAGCCCTATCATCACAGAGACCAAGGCGGTGATCAGTGGCATGAAAGCCATGGCTGCTAAAGAGCGTTTGAGAACACCAGCATTTCTAGCAGCATAAACCCTTTGGATCGCTTGTGGATAAATGGCTGCGCCCAGTCCTACCAACAGAACAAAACTTATCCAGTTTCGGACTCCATCTCCGTCAGGAGGTTTTATTTTATGCAATGTTTCCGGATTGCTCGCCAGCTTTTCAATCGCATCGGGAATACTTCCTAATTGAGAAAATGCCAGACCCATCAAGATGATGAATCCGATCAGCAACATGCCACCTTGAATAGCATCGGTCCAGGCAACACTTCTCATTCCTCCCAAAGATTCATAGACCAACATAACCAATGCAAGCCCGACCACCCCTGCCCACATGGGAACTCTCCCTTGCGAAATTCCCGCGAACGCAGTTCCCAGTGTTCGCATTTGCGCGAGGGTAAAGTTTCCCAACGCATAAACCATAATCAGCGTTACCAGAATCCTCAAAGCCTGGCTTTGATACCGATGGTAAATAAAATCACCGGGGGTCAGAAACTGGTTTTCACGGCTCAAACGATAAAGTTGTGGAGCGAACAATAAATAACAAACAACGATTGCAGTCATAAAGTGAACACAGACCAAAAAGCTCAATCCATTTCGATATGTCGCACCGCTGAATCCTAATAAAGTATTGCCACTGTATTGTGTTGCATAAAGCGTGAGAAAAAGAATCGTAAATCCAAGACTACGCCCTGCGAGAAAAAAATCCTGCATGCTGTCTTTTTGTCTTTGCCTATAAGCATAAAAACCAATGCCAAGAAGACTTAAAACATAAACCGCAATAAAGATTAACGCACCGGGACCAAAAGGTAAGGATTCAGTCATCATCCGGATCACGCCAAATCCGAAGAATCACAAAAGCAATAAACAGACTGGTAAGGATGCTAATTAAAAGTGCAAATACCGCCCAGGCTGGGACTCCAAACCAGTTTCCTGTTATGGGCCAGATGGGGATCATTGCCAATAGTAGGATGAAAATTCCAATCCCCACCCAGGGGACTCGGACAGGATCTACAAAGTTATTTTTATTTTTCATTAGAGTTTCTCATCCATAGTAAAAGGCGTTGACATCCTTCTATTCCACCGGGCATGAGGCCCCCTCGCACCTTAGTGGGAGGGACAAGGATCTACAGTAAAAAGCACAACAATTTCTTTTAGCTCTACGGGGATAGACCCCTACGCCAAGTGGCTTAAGGGTAGATACCCATGGTTCGATAGCCCGTGTAGATTTTTTCTATTGCCAATGCCATTGCTGCTGTTCGGTAGTTGGTAATTTTATCGTTGGACCAGAACCGTTCACTAATTTCCTGAAATGCTTTGCGCATGGTATCGTCGAGACCGGATCGAACCAGATCAAGTTCGCTCGCTCCCTGGCTCAATTTTTCTATTAACTCTTGAGGAAGCTTGTTTCCTGTTTGCTCTATTGCTTTAATGATGAGTTCGCTTTGCGATTCTTCATAGCGCCTCTGCATACGACCGAAGCGGATGTGTGAAAGATTTTTGATCCATTCGAAGTAGGACACCGTAACACCACCTGCGTTCAAATAAACATCAGGAATGATAACGGTCCCCTTTTCTTTAAGTAAAGATTCGGCAGCAAAGGTAACAGGTCCATTTGCTGCTTCGGCGATAACCTTTGCTTGAATATTTGCTGCATTGGTACGGTTTATCACGGCTTCCATTGCTGCAGGGATGAGAATGTCGCATTCCTTCTCGAGCAAAACTTTACCGTCTTCAAAATACTGTGCTTTTGTGTAGCCCTTAACCCCACCCTTATTTCCTATTTTATATTGATAAACGTCTTGAATGTCGATGCCATTAGGGTCATACAAACCACCATCCCATTCTAGGATAGCAATGATTTTCGCCCTGTCTTCATCCTGCAAGATACTTGCGGTGTAGTAGCCAACATTTCCTAATCCCTGGATAATGACAGTTTTATCTTCCAGCGAATTTCCTTCCAACTTGGCATTTTTAACATCTTCCGGGTGACGAAAAAATTCACGCAGACCAAACACAACGCCACGTCCTGTAGCTTCTACGCGTCCCTGGATGCCTCCCATGCTTACTGGTTTTCCTGTAACACAGGCAAGGTGGTTAATATCGCCTGGGCGGTGTGAAGCGTAGGTACTGACGATCCATGCCATCTCGCGCTGACCGGTACCCATATCGGGTGCAGGGACATTGGTGGACGAACTAATATAATCTTTTTGAATCAACTCATAGGCAAAACGCCGAGTAATGCTCTCCATCTCATCGCGTTCATATTTTTTCGGGTCAATGAGGAGTCCGCCTTTGGACCCTCCAAAGGGAACATCGACTAAAGCACATTTATAGGACATCAAAGCCGCCAAGGCTTCTACTTCATCTTGATTTACATTGGGGGCAAAACGGATTCCACCTTTTGCCGGCAATCTGTGGTCGCTGTGAACCGCTCTCCAACCAATAAACGTCTCAATCTCTCCTTTTATTTTGACGGGGAACCGAACTTGATAAACGTTATTAACATTTCGGATGTACTTTGATATTCCCTCGGGGATATCCAGCGTTCCCATAGCCATGTCAAAGGAGAGATTGACACTTTCTCGAAAGCTTACTTCTTTATCAGCGGGTAGAGACATAATCGTTTTCCCCTAATAGAATTTTAGAATCCGCATCCATCTGTTTTTTTTGGATGAGGGACTTCATAATTGCGGTACATAGATGATATATCGAGATTCATATAAAGTCGAGCCAGAGAATCTGACCCTGTCGGCTCTGCGCCTGACGGTGAAGTATTTCCACCGACAGTGTGCAAGGAGGAATGTTTCTAACTAGAAAAAGTTTTTTATCAGCCCGATGAGTTATTTCTTGTTACCGCGAGTAGCTTGGTTGGCAACCGCATCGGCGGCCTTTTTTGCAGCTTCGGGGTCACCTAGGTAGTAGTGCTTGATGGCTTTTAAATTTTCATCGAGTTCGTAAACCAGTGGAATTCCTGTTGGAATATTTAATTCCACAATTTCTTCATCGCTCACCTGATCGAGATGTTTCACCAACGCCCGCAAGCTATTCCCATGCGCACAAATCAAAACCCTTTTACCCGCTTTAATAGAAGGTACAATCTCGTCTAACCAATGCGGTATGAAACGATCTACTGTGTGTTTCAAGGCTTCTGCTTTAGGAAGCAACTCTGCAGAGACCTGAGCATAGCAGGCATCTTTGGAAGGAAGGCGTTCATCGTCATCAGGCAAGGGAGGAGGCGGCGTTGCATAACTGCGCCGCCAAATTTTTACCTGTTCTGCACTGTGCTTTTCTGCTGTTTCTGCTTTATCCAACCCTTGCAGGGCACCGTAATGTCTTTCGTTGAGTTGCCAAGAGCGAATGACGGGAACCCACATCAGATCCATTTTATCTAGAACGATCCACAGAGTTCGAATCGCGCGTTTCAAAACGGAGGTGTAGGCCAAGTCAAAAGTAAAACCTTCTTTAAGAAAAAGGTCACCGGCCGCATTGGCCTCTTTTCTTCCCTGATCGGTCAGGTCGACATCGGTCCAACCGGTAAACCGGTTTTCCAGATTCCATTGACTTTGACCATGCCTTAAGAGGACCAATTTATACATAATTCCATTCTCTCCCTATCCGGTTGCTATAAAAAAATTTCCAGTAAATTTTTGCTATTTTACCTTTGATTAGAAAATTAAAAATAGTTTTTCTGATAAAAATTCCGTAATAAATCCAAAAGTTCCTAACCCCAACTTATAAACTGTTTTTAAAAGTTGGCTCTGCATCCCACCAATAGGGGATATCATTTCAATGCCAAACGCAAGAAACCGCCAGGAATTTTATCATAACATATTGATTTTTTTGATGTTATAAGTCATATTGTTTACATTCATCAATTGGAATATTATAGAATAATAAGTCGAGGCTTAAGTTATGCTCCCGTCAATTAAAAGGTTGGCTTATTCTGGAGAGAAGTAAGCGGATAATAGATTCAACTGCTCATTTTTACAGTGAAATTAATAGCGGTTTTTAAATAAATCCTGCGACCAAGGCTTTGAAATATCGTATTTGGCCGAATACGATTATAACGACCTGCCTATATTCCGCAAGTTTGTCCATTACACCCCAGAAAATCACGAAAAAATAAAAAAATGATGGAAGGGGACGACTGCATGGAATTTTTCATCCATGAAACTGACCTCATTCGTTACTATAAAGATTTTAAAATAAAAACTTTATCGGATGCCTTGGAAAATGGGGAATCCTCAAATAATATTTTGAGAACATTGGCTCCTCTCGGATTCTACGAACCCTTGAAAACCTCATTAGCACCATTCAAGATTCATGGCTCATGGTAAGTTGGAATTTATAGACGTATTTCTTATTATCAGGAAGGATGATCACTCTTATACGCTTTGTACCAATACGGGTATGTACTGCCTGGCTTTAGCAAATAAATTGCAAATGAAACCAGAAGCGGTAAGGGAAATTGGTTTGGGTGGGATGCTTTTCTCCATCGGCAAAAAAATATCCCCTATAATGTAATTTTAAAAAAAGGGGAGTTGTCACCGGAAGAATTCCAAATGATTCGCAAACTTCCCTCTGCAACAATAAAAATTCTCAATGACATGAAATCTTACAGCGAAAATATTATGAAAATGGCTGTAGAACACCGTGAAAAATTTGACGGCACGGACGGGATACCCCTTCCAAATGAAGGAAAAATTCATTATACGCCCGGGTAGTTAGCATCATGGATGTGTTTGGAGCTTTGACAGCAGCACGACAAAACCGCAAGGCATTTACCCCCTTTACCGCAGCAAACGAAATGAAAAACAATATGATAGGCTATTTTGATACCCGAATCCTTATAAAATTCCTGGCCGATGCAGCGGCAGCAAAAGTAGCTCCAAAAAAACAGATACAGCCAACGCTTAATATCGATGAAATGTTAAAGTCTCAGCGTTAATCCCCCGTTTTTTTCATATCCCGTTTCGTTAAAAACATAGTAAAATAAAAGATACCGACACTAACCAAGGAGAGTTTCTTTGTTCCTGGAAATCGAATCTAACCCAAATATTGAGCGAAACTTCGACATGATATATCGAGATGTCAGCCCTATCCGCGAATTGTATTGCATCAAATATAATATCGACGGCAAGGAACAACCGGTACAAATCACCGGTTGGGATGCAGACACCAATACACCTTGCTCTGCCTATGCATGCAAAGTAGAAGAGTCGGGAGATGGAATCGCCTTGCTAATTTATGGAGGGTCTGGAGGGGTGCGTATGAAATTACTCGAAGACGAAACCAAATGGAATACCCAATCGACCGAACAATGGGGAGACACCCACCTCGTATATCCTTCCAATAGTTTTGCGGTCTACAAGGACGAGCTTTAATCCACAACTACTTTTCTGATATCGTCTTCATCTAGAGAAACACCCGTATGAGTGCAGTGGATGAGGTATTCTCGATTGCCTTTCTGGCCTTGTATCGGGGATTCTGTGAGGTGACGCAGAACCCATGATTTTTCGGAAATGAACTTATGAAGCCGTAAAAGAACATTCGTGCGTTTAACCGGATCTTTAATGATTCCCTTATTCTCCATTTCGTCTTTCCCAACCTCAAATTGCGGTTTTACCAGAGCAACCACATCGCCTTGCTGCTTAAGAATTTCAAAAAGGGGAGGGAAAATCAGACGCAGAGAGATAAATGAAACATCGACTACCACCAGTTGCGGGTCATCGCCCAGATCTTCGCGTTTTAAATTTCGGGCGTTGGTACGATCTAGACAAATAACGCGCTCGTCTTTTCTTAATTTCCAGTCTAATTGTCCATACCCGACATCAACCGCATAAACTTTGGCAGCACCCTTTTGCAACAAACAGTCGGTGAACCCTCCTGTTGATGAACCGATGTCCAAGGTGATCTTACCTTCTACGTCGATTTTGAATTGTTCTAAGGCGTGATCGAGTTTTAATCCGCCACGGCTGGCGAAAGGATGGACTTGACCCACCACATGTATTTCGACATTTTCATCGAAAACCTTTCCGGGCTTGTCAGCGATGGCATCTTGAATTCTCACCTTGCCCCCAAGAATTATGGCTTGGGCTTTTTCTCTCGTGGTTACGAGTTTTTTTTTACCAACAACTGATCCAAACGAATTTTATTTTTCTTAAGAGTCATTCTTATCTTCCACTGGAAAAAGTTCGCTCACCAACTCCCCTTTTTGATCTCGGGTCAGTTTTTCAATTTTAGCTTCTGCTTCGTTTAGTTTTTTTGAGCAAACGCGCGACATTTTAATGCCTTCTTCAAAAATCTCAAGAGACTTATCAATATCCAATTCGCCTTTCTCGAGATCGTCGACAATTTTTTCGAGCCTTTGAATGGCTTTTTCAAATTTTACTTCACCCATAATCGGCCTCTCTGAAAATAGATTTATATTAACAATAAACCTTTACTAAAATAGCATTAGTTATCCTATTTTTTTGGTGCCGTAATTGAAACAATTAATAATCGCATGACACACCCGGTTCTATCCATTGGACAAGATAAAACCGTTAAAAATGCCGCCGAAATAATTTACTCCAATAAAGTTCGTTCATCCCTGGTTACCCAAAATGGAAACTATATCTGAATCATTACCAAAACCGATTTAATGATCCGCGTTCTCTTAAAAGATCTTGATGCCAAAATGATCAAAATTTCAGAGGTAATGTCTTCCCCCCCCCCTTATACACCATTGATTCTGGAGAATCACTTACGACTGCCAGAGAAATGTTGCGCGAAAAACCTGTTCGGCACCTTACAATTACTCGAAACGCTGAAGTTGTTGGAGTCTTGTCTATAAAAGATCTATAACAAAACCCGCCTTAACTTCTCTCTATTATTATTTTTTTTACCGTACAATCCAGTTCCCCCTTAGCCAGTGTTACCTTAACAGGGTCCCCCGGATTTATCCCCTCTATACTTTTCAAGGATTTCTCATCTTTCGAACAAATACTGTATCCCCTTTCTAAAATGGACAGCGGATTGAATGCATTCAGGTTTTTTAATATTCCTTCAAATCGCTCTTTATTCAAAAGAAGATTGGATTGAATGATATGCAGCATTCTTTTTTCCAGCATGCCTAGGTTTTCTTTCATATATGGAATACTTTTTTCGGGGGAAGCCTGAAATAATCGGTGGATTTTGTTCTGCAACCTTTGTTGATGAGTTAGAAGGTTTTGTTCCAATCCCCGAATCAGGCGAGAATGCAGTTCATCAACTCGTTGAATTTGCGGATTGAATATTTCCCTCGGTTGATGAAAAAACCGCCTGTCCATCAACCTTTTCAGCAGATCATAATAATATTGTAATTTTTGTTGCAGGGAATTTATCAGTGCTTCATTCAGCGAACCAATTTCGCGGAGGGTGTCTTTAAGAATGGGCACGGTTAATTCTGCTGCTGCAGAGGGGGTGGGTGCCCTCAAGTCTGCAGTAAAGTCTGCTATGGTGAAATCTATTTCATGTCCCACTGCTGAAACAATGGGAATACTTGAAGCTGCGATAGCTCTTGCAACTTCCTCTTCGTTAAAAGCCCACAAGTCTTCTAAAGAACCACCACCTCGCCCCACAATGATGATCTCTATGTCTTCTCTTTGATTTAATTCGTGTATACCACGGGCAATTTCTTCTGCCGCACCTTCTCCCTGCACTTTTGCCGGATAGAGCAATACAGAAACTTTTGGGTTTCTGCGTCTCACTATATTAAGGATGTCTCTTACCGCAGCTCCCGTGGAAGAGGTAACCACCCCGATTTTCCAGGGAAATTCAGGCAAGGGTTTCTTTTTTTCTTCATCGAAGAGCCCTTCTTTTTCCAGCTTGATTTTTAATTGCTCAAAAGCTTTTTGCAGCGCTCCCAACCCTCTGGGCTCCATGCTTTCTGTGACTATCTGATATTCTCCGCGAGCATCATAGACAGTGATTCTTCCAAACAACAAAACCTGATCGCCATCTTCTGGCTGAAATTTTATCCCCGCTCTATGACCTTTAAATAAAATACAACGGATTTGTGACTTGTCGTCCTTGAGAACAAAATAACTATGCCCTGAGGCCACAGTTCTGAAATTAGAAATTTCACCTTCTACCCAGATGGAATCGAATGCGGCTTCCATGATCGCTTTGATATCACGGGTTAGCTGGCTGACTTGATAAACCTGTGCGCCTTGACTCGCAGAGTCCGATTCGACACTATTTTCGCTTTTTGCCAACCCCAATGACTTTTTTGTTCGTGCTTGCCTATTTTGAATCATTTCAGTTTCATAAAAATTAGAGGGATTCTTTAAATGCCTTCAAAGTGTTTTCCATAAGAAGAGCAATGGTCATGGGGCCGACTCCGCCAGGAACAGGTGTGATGTGTGAAGCTTTTTTTGAAACAGGTTCAAAGTCTACATCGCCAGTTAGTTTTCCATCAACGCGGTTTATGCCTACATCAATTACCACCGTGCCTTCGCTCACCATTTCTTCTGTGACAAAATTAGCTCGACCCACAGCAGCAACTAAAATATCTGCACTGCGTGTAATCTCTTCCAGGTTTTGAGTACGGGAATGACAAATGGTGATTGTGGCATTGCGTTGCAATAACAACATTGAAACGGGTTTGCCGACGATATTACTTCTTCCAATAATTACCGCATGTTTTCCTGAAATTTCAATTTCATAGCGATCGAGTAATGCAATGATTCCTGTTGGGGTGCAAGGTGTCAGTAGAGCATTCCCCACCACCAACTTACCAACATTTATGGGATGAAAACCATCAACATCTTTTTGGGGATCGATCGCCTGAAGAATTTTTTCAGAATCAATTTGATCGGGAAGCGGTAGCTGGACAAGAATACCATGGACATCTTTGTTTGAGTTTAACTCTTCTACGAGCTGCAATAATTTTTCTTCGGATGTGTCGGCGGATAATTTTTGTTCAAATGACTGAAAACCCAATTCACCACAAATTTTATTTTTGTTTCGAACATAAACGGCGGATGCAGGATCATCGCCAACGAGTACCGTTGCCAGTCCTGGTGTTTTTCCGGTTTTTTTCTTTATTTTCTGTATTTCTTCAGCCAGGCGATTACGAATCTCCCCTGAAATTTTTTTCCCATCAATTAAAACCATTTGCTTCCTCTCAAATCGTGGTGATAAATTTTATGGGTATTTTAACAGAATTTGAAAAGGAAACGATCAATCAATATCCAGTTCTTTAATCAAGCGGGAAAGGTAGGAGCGTTGGATATCAAGAATTTTTGCTGCTTTGGTACGATTGCCAGAGGTGGATTTAAGGGTGTTTGTTATGAATATTTTACGAAAAGAATCGCCAGCCTCTTTTAATGACGAACCAATATTTAGCTCGATAGGCAAATTTGAGGTTTCAAAGGGAAAGTCCTCGGGGCTGAGATTTTCCTCATCACTTAAAACGATAGCGCGCTCTACCGAATTTTCCAATTCCCTTATATTACCGGGCCAGGAATAGCTCATCAGATGGGGAAGTAAATTTTTCGTTATTCTTTTTGCTGGCTGATTTTCGGGTGTATGTTTTTTAATAAAGAAAGAAACCAGATCTGGCATATCCTCCTTTTTTTCCCGTAACGGAGGAAGGGTGATTTTAATAACATTGATTCTATAATAAAGGTCTTGCCGAAAATTCCCCTCACGCACTTCTTTTTCCAAGTCTCGGTTGGTTGCGGTAACTAACCTGACATCTACTTCAATAGTTTTAGTACCGCCTAAACGGATAAAAGACTCTTCTTGAATTACCCGAAGAAGCTTGACTTGCATATCCATAGGTAGCTCACCAAATTCATCTAGAAACAGGGTTCCTGTATCGGCTGCTTCAAATAGACCTATCTTTTGTGTGTCGGCTCCAGTAAAAGCTCCCTTTTCATGGCCAAACAACTCTCGTTCTAGTAAGGATGCGGGTAATGCACCACAACTTACGGAAATAAAGGGTTTGTTTTGCCTTTGACCTCGATCGTGAATCAGATGCGCAAATAATTCTTTACCCGTTCCACTTTCACCGGTGAGCAGAACTGCGGTTTTGGAATTTGCCACTTTTTCAGCAATGGCTATACATTTTTGAATAGCCTGACTTTCGCCAACAATGGCATACCGCTGCAAATACTGCTCTCTGAGTCGAACAAATTCTTCCCCGAGAAGCTTTCGACTTCGAGAAACTTGAAAAAACTTGGCCATCAACTTCGAAAACTGCTCTAATATTTCTACATCCTCTTTAGCAAAGACGCTACCATCGACCTTATCTAAAAACTGCACCACACCGATGACTTTTTTTTCATGCATCAGTGGAAAACTCGCCATACATTGAACGGAAATTTTTACCTTCTCACTTACTTTTTGGTACCATCGAGGATCTTGCGACACATCATTAGAAATAATAAAGTCACCAGTTTTAGCGACATGACCGGATATCCCAACTCCAGGTGGAAGGTCAATGTCTTTCAGTTCACCCATATTTTTACCTGAAGCTTGGTAAAATTGCAGCTTGAAGGTTTTCTCGTCCTGCACTAACAATAACGACCCGTTTTTAACCCCCACGATATCTTTGGCTGCATCCATGACCATGGACAATAATTCATCGACTTCTAACGAAGCCGTTTGGAACAAATTTGATATCTTTCGAAGTGCTAAAATATTAGTTTGTTCGCCAATTAATTTCATATGTTTAACGGTAAATTTTTATATTATTAATTTATAAATATGACATTAAACTGTCCGTAATTATATAGATTGATAAAAATTAGTAAACATTTAGTATCCCCAATTGAAAAGCATTAATATTTAGCTAATTACACTCCATAAATCACGCGATCAACCCTTTTAGAATCGACGATATATTTATTTGAATATTTTAGCATCAATGCATTTCGAGACATCACTGGCCCAGATTCTTCCCCAATACGATATTTCAAATATAAAACAGCAATTATCTGCTTTCGCAAATTATTGAATAGGAAATATTTTTTCACATATTCTTAGAAGGGGGTGCTATTTCTTCAGGGCAGGGAATTTATAGAGAAAGAGCTAGAGGGGCAGCGAAGAAAAAACATCAGACGGCGGGGGAACCCTTATCAGAGCAGGGTTTTTTACTTTTCTTTTTTTTAAATTTCTTTGTGTAATAGCCGATAAAATTACTAATAGTAAGAATCCCCACTACCAGTTAGCCTTCTATCAGGGCAATGTGTAGAATATTGTGAGACCCCATTTTAAAAAATGCACTCATCATTGAGCTGTAACTCTCAATGCTGACAATAGGTTTTGCCATTATGAATTTTACTTTGGTTTCTTTAGGGTTCAATTCTTCCGCTACTAATTTTCGGGATAAATCGGTCTCTATTATGAGACCTAAATTTTACCCTCCTCCTGCAACAATTAAAGCGCTTAATTTTTTGTCCCGCATTTTCTTGGCCGCTTCTACCACGGTAGCCTCAGGGAGGATGTTTAAATTAGACTCATCCATATAAACAACGTTATCTTTTACTAAGTCCATCTTTTCTCCTTAATGTATCTTTATTTAGCCAATTGTAGTGAGAGATAGGCTTAACGTCACTTTAAATTTTGTGGAAAGGATCATGAATCTGCGAGGCGGTGTAAAACCTTTTCACTACATCCATATTCCGAACTTTTATTCCAATAGGGTGAACACAGTCTAATGATATAACAAACCTTTTAAATTAAGCGAACATTATTATACTGGCCTTTATTGGTACTTATCACTTAAAAATAAATTATGCCTGTAATCATTTATCACAACCCAAAATGCAGTAAATCGCGACAGACTCTAGAGTTGCTTGGAGAGAAAAACATCACGCCTACCATTATTGAATATCTTATAAATCCACCGACAGTAGAAAAGTTGAAAGAAATTTTATCGCAGTTGGGTATCGCGCCTCGCGACCTGATGAGGAAAAAAGAAGATGCTTATGAAGAATTAGGATTGGCAAACCCGTCTCTATCCGATAAAGACTTGATTGGCTTTATGATCGAGCACCCGATTCTTATTGAGCGTCCTATCGTGGTTACCAATGGTAAAGCCGCTTTAGGTCGTCCTCCAGAGCAGGTATTAGATATTCTCTGATAGAGATTGGGTTACAGAAAAAATGAAAGGGCCTGCTTTAGCTTTTTCGCTTTGCGACTTCGGCGGCGTGAGCTCTAGCTCTTTTTAGCATTGCGGATTTTTCTGCAGAGGTAAAATCATTTCTAGGTATAGGACCTGGAACAAAATTGCCAGAGGGAACGGGTTTGGTTGCTAGGACAGCAGCAGGGGCAGCTTCTTCGGCTGCGGGTGCTCCTTCGATAACAGCAACCGGTGCATTGGCAGCTTTTTCTTCCGCCTGGGCTGCTTTGGCCTCTGCTTCTTGTCGGGCTTTTACTTCCACAACCGCTTTTTCTGCTTCGTCGATGATCCTTTGTTTTTCCAGTTCTTTATCAATAATGGCTTGCTTGCGCTCCTGAATTTCCAAGGCTCGAAGATAACTGTCTTCATTATTTGACATGGTAGATTTCGAACCCGAATTGGTACGCATATTCGAGTTAAAATGATAACTTTTATTGGCCCCTTCACTCATTCCATTTTCTCCTGTCAAAATTAAAGCAACCCATTATTTCCCTTATCATATAAGAAACCCTCAATAAGTTCATATTTTTCTAAATATTACTGAAGGGTTCCGAAAAGGATATGGCGCAAAATATATAAACTTTAACGCCAATTGAACGCTGTCGCATTGAAATAATAGACCATACATTAAAAATACTTAATACCAGATTAACATTAATTTAATCCGCGTACCCTATTGTGCCAAGTAACTATTAGAAACTTCAGAAGGGAGTGCCCTATGTTTTATGAAGTCCGAGTTCTTGATAGCAAAAATAAATTGAAAAAAATAATTTCTGGACAGCAGTTGAGCCGTAAGTATTGGGATAATTTTGAATCACATTTCAATATTTCTTCTGCAAAAACTAAAATAACGAAAAACAAATCCACCGCAAAAAATAATTAGTCCATTGTTCATGCAAAGTGAAAGTGGGGTGGAGAGATGTCGGGGCTGTTTCCAAAAAAAATGATTTTTTGAATTTTTTACGTAGACATAATAACATTCATTCAAGGCATAGCCTTGCTAGTTAATTGGCTTACCGATCCCTTATCTCAGTAATCTAAAAAAAATTGAGAACCGGACTGGACGAGGCCTCTGTTTGTTTCTATTTTTTTACTTTCTCAACAATTTCCAACGGACCAATTATTTATTATTGAAAACTTTGGATCTGTATGGGGAAAGAGAAGAAAGAAGACAGCCACTTGGAACGCTTATTTTCCAAATGACCTTACATATAAGATGACGTGCCAAGCTTCATCCTCAGTTAGGATTCGAGGGATAAAAGAAACCATGGCTGTTCTAGAACTTCCATTTTTCAATATCCATAAGAGTTCACCATCCGCACGGGCAGCCTGCCAATCTTTATCCGTGAAATTCCGGGGAAGCTTCCCTGTTAGTCCTGGGATATCCCCTAGGCCTTTTCCGTTTTTTCCATGGCAAGTTATACAATACGCCTTCCCATGAAAAATCGTTTTCCCATTTTGAATATTTTCTGGTGTTGCTGGGAACGGATTCTCCCAAGACCTGGCTTCCTCTATTTGAGCGGGAGGCACACGCCGCTTGAGAACTTCAGGGTCAGCCGCTTCACTTCCCAAGGGCCAAAGTCCCGCACACAATATAAAAAATCCCAGAGACCTCATTTTGCACCCCATCATAACGATGCTACTCGATATCAATACGCAAACGAAGAATACAGGGAGAGAGAATAAACACTCTCCCTGTTTGACTATTTCGTTCTAAAAACGTGACCAAGAGAAGTAGGGATAGTAACAGTTCCATCTGGAACTACTTGATCTTTTCCCCACAGATGAAAGATGACGCCATCTGTTTTACCCGCAGCCTCAGCAAGAGCCTTCACTTTTTTTGGATCATCTATATCAAGAATCGCCACTCGGCCAGTGTCTATCTCAACTTGATGATCGTGAAACGCTCGGTTCCATTGAACCAGGGGAACATTCTTCCTTGCAAGATCTTTGGCAATAAAATATTCGACAGCTACCATTTTTGCATCGGGAGCAGTAGTTTCAAATAGCATACACTGAAGAATTTCTCCGCCCTGAATCTCTTTGCAGTAATGATGATAGGGACCACCCACTGAACCATCAGCCATCATATGTGGTGCTTGCACGTGAATGGTATATCCATCAGCAGGCCCATTTCCACCACTCATGGCCGGGGTTACAAGAAAACCCATAATTAGTAAACTTAACACACTCATCATGAAAAACGATTTATACATATGTCGCATTTTTACCTCCAATTAAGAATGTGAGAAAATAAATCTGTTTTGAAATATTAGGACTCATAGTTCCTTTAGTGTAATACAAATTCAAACATCATATAAATGTAAGAGACTCTCTTCTGTCTCACTTATATTTAGTATAAATTCTAATCTGAAATGGGCAATAAAGAAATAGCAACAAAGACTAAGTTTATGTAGTAGTTCTACTATAGGAAACTTTGTTGTCTAAAAATGAGCCTCCTCCTGAGGTTCAAGTGGTTGAGGAATAATAATTTGGTCAATGGCCGGAATTAAGAAATCCGCCTCGTTTTGAGGGCGTAGCGAATGAGCTCAGCATTGTTTTCCAAACTCATCTTTTGCAGAATCCGTGATCGATAAGTGCTGATAGTGTTTATGCTGAGGCAAAGTTCGTCGGCGATTTTTTTATTTTTTTCCAGATGCCAGACCTCGAAAAACCTGGAACTCCCTATCGGTCAGCATTTCATGAGCGGGTTTTTCTGAATCCTTAGTGAGGTCGGCAACCAGTTTATCTGTAAGTTCTTGGGATATGTATTTACCCCCGCCAGCTACTTTTCGCACAGCTTCAACAAGACGTTCCGATGCACTGGCCTTACTCAGGTAACCCGAAGCTCCGGCTTTTAAAAAGCTGGTTCCATAATGGTCTTCTGGGAAAATGCTTAGAATAATGACTGGCAACTTTGGCTTTATGCTTTTCAGCTCAATTAAAGTATCCAGTCCGTTTTTTTTCGGCATATCAAAATCGAGTAGGACAATATCCGCTTTAGTTTTTTGAACAATCTTTAGAACCTCGTTACCATTACTGGCTTCCGCAACCACTTCCAAGTCAGAATGTTCGCCAAGAATTGCCTTAAGACCTTGTCAAACAACTTCATGATCGTCAGCAATTAATATTTTAATGAAATTTTTTTAGAAGTGCGCATTATTGCTTTAGGGGAATTGTAATGGTTACTATCGTACCCTTCTCAGTAGAACCTTCAAGATTAACCTGCCCATCCCACGGAGAAACGCGTTCTTTAATGCCGATCAAACCCAGTGATTCGAAATTCTCTAAATCTTCTTTTTTATTCCAACTCCATTACCTTCAATAACAAAGATCAAATTTTCTTTTATATAGGTCATGCCGACTTGAACCAGATTGGCGCTGGCATGGCGAAGAATATTAGTGACCGCTTCCTGAAAAATTCTAAATAACGAAGTTTGCAAGCCCTTATCAATTTCTACAGGGTTCTGCGGAAAATTTAAATCAAATTGGAGACTGTTTCTTTTTTGACATTCTTTCGCCTGCCAGGAGACGGTTTCGCAAATACCAAAAGCGTCGAGAATTCGAGGGCGAAGTTCTGTTGCAATATGTTGAACCGATTTTATTGTTTCGTCAATTATTTGAGTCATAGACTCTATTTTAGATTTCAGATCTATTTGGTCTGCGGGAAGTTTCTTTCCTAATTGAACCGTATCTATTTTTAGGACAGTGAGTTCTTGTCCCAGTTGACCATGAACTTCTCTGGCAATTCGAGACTTTTCCTCTTCACGCACCTGCTGAATTTGGTTGCTCAGCTTTCGGTACTGTTCCTTTGATTTGACTAAATCTTGTGTACGGGAAGCAACAATCCCTTCTAATCTGTTGCGATGCGCATCCAATTCTTCATCGATTTGTTTTCTTTCGATAGTATTAGCAATCAAACCCCCAATGGATAAAAGAACTTCTTGACTGTGTTGGTACCAAGAGGGATGAATGTCCATATATAAAAATAAAACACCCACAAGATTATCGAAGCTTTTTAAGGGAACAATATAATGGCCATGAGGTTTCATGTCAGAAAATATTCTTTCATGCTGAGAGTCGGTGAAACAACTTTCACTCACTAATAATTGACCCGAGGAGGCAGCGCGACCACAAAGACAGTCACCGAATGGCACTGTTTTTTTCTTTTTCCAGAAATTCCTGGCTGAAATTGCCATAAGTTGTTAGCAGTCGCAACATTTTGTCTTTATTATCTGCCAAAAAATTTCCAGCCTTATTTTCAAATTGAAGACCTTCAAACTCCGTAAGCGCTTTCATGGTTTTTTGCAAAATCTCCATAAGCTCTCCCGGACTCTGGAGAATTTGTGCGACATTATGCAATACGCGATATTCTTCGTGTTCATAGAATTTATTCTCAACTGCAAATGGAATTACTGTTGACCCTCTATAGTTTCCCATGGAGAATAATGCTTTGCCAGTAAAGTCTAATCTCCCTCATTCAAAAAAAAAGTTCCCAACGACGGATGGAAAAAATTGCGGCAATAGGTGGTATAGTCCCCCAAGAAACAATAGCTCGGCAAAACCAATAGTCCAAACCCAGGCTAGGGCGGTTTTAGAAATATCGAACCTGTTATTTGATTTCACCAAAAAGAAGCTCCATATATAAATCGAGCTTAAAATTAGAGCCCCGGGTACAGCCATTTTTGCTCCCCACTGGAAAAGGGCCAAAAGAACCGCCTTCATAAAAAATAAAGCAACTGTGGATACAATAAAAAATATTAAAATAATCATATATATTTATTACGCTTTTTCAGGGTAGATTTATGTGGGCGTATTTCAATTCTCCAGCTATAGATATTATAAAAACGGGCTATGACAGATCATTATATATCTGGAATTGGGATCGTCTGAAAATTAAAATGGAGGTTATTTGCAAAGTAGCTTCTGTTCTAAAGTTTTCATAGATTAAGATACGATTGCAGTTCTAGATAATCGAATATTCGCTAGCTATTAACCATTCTCCCTATTTGGAGAGAAAAAACGGACATCAAAGGATGGGCTTTAAAATTACCACAGACTCCAGAAAAATTATCAAATCAATAAATGGTGATGGCTTTTATTTGTTAGGATACAAAGAAATAGACTTTCTTAATCAAGAGGTTGAAAGTTTTTTTAAAAGGACCGTGAGGTTTCCACTTTGTTTTCAAGTGCGGAGGAAGCCCCGCTAAAAGAAAGAGGTTATTTAAAAAGCCTGCCAAAGAATTTTTTGTCTAATGAAAAACATATTATTCCCATTGATTTAGGTGTTGAAATCAATCCATTGGAGGACGGACTAAAAACGGATTTGGTTTTCACGATACATAGAGAGCGGCAAAATAACAAAAATGAGGTTCTTTTAAGACTCCAAAACAACGCTTTAGAAAAGTTGGTGGCAGGCAAACCTTTAAAGGGAATTTTTGGTACGCTGACAAAAGGTGCGGAAGGGGAAGTCAATTGTGCCAAAGCCTCCATACTTATACTGGATAATACAGGGACGCGATTACTCGATGGTTCTACCCCAAGTTTTTCCGAAGAAGTCAGAAATGCTTTTAATGGCATGGCAAATGGCCCATTGGAAGGTTCCTGCGGTAGTGCTGTCTATAATAAAGAACTTGTCGTAGCAGAGGATATTTCCACTGATCCACTGTGGGAAAAGTTTGCGGACTTTGCCATTGCGAATAGATTTCACGCTAGCACCTCCTCCCCTATTTATGGGTACTAGTGATAAAGTTTTAGGTTGTTTTGCTTTAACTTTTACCCAGTCCAAGGTTCCTAACGATTTTGAGTTGGAAATCATCAAAACCTCAGCTCGTATCGCTGCGTTAGCGATTGAAAAAAATCAATCAGAAGAAAACCTAAAATTGTATGCTCAAGAGTTACAGTATAACAATGAGGCGTTGAAAAACTTCACCTTTGTTGCATCTCACGACTTGAAATAACCGTTGAGGAAAATCAGTTTATTTGTCGACCAACTTCTTGAAAGAAATCTGGATCAGGAAAAAAGAGATAACTTTATTGAGCTTATCGGAAAAGCTTCTACCCGGATGTACCACTTGACGGATGATCTATATAATTGGGCATCCATTGCACGGATGGAAACAGACTTTATTTCGGAAGATCTGAATGAAATTGTTCGGGAGGTAATAGACGATCTCGAAGGCTCGATTCAAAAAACAGGTGCTAAAATAAAGATAGACTAGCTGCCGACTTTGGAGAGAGAAAAAGCTAAAATACACCAGTTGTTTCAAAACCTACTCTCAAACGCGATGAAATTTCACAGAGAAGGGATTTCTCCAGACATTCAAATTACATCAAGATTTACGGGAGACGGCTATTGCGAAATAGATATTCAATACAATGGAATTGGTATCGATGCGAAGTACTATAAAAAGATTTTTGAGCGATTTTCTAGGCTAAACAATAAAGACAATTACTTTGGTTCTGAAATAGGGCTGGCCATCTGCGAAAAAATAATTCGTCGACATCAGGGTGAAATTATTGCCGACAGTTCTCTGAAAATTGGAACAAATTTTACTTTGCGCTTACTCAGTCAGCAAATAATAGACGTCTACGAATTGAGTCATGGTTTTTTATTAAGTCGGTAATATCACTATTACCATTAGCGATAGAGATATGCATTGGTACTGTCTGATCCGATCCTTTTGCATTGATGTCTGCTTTGTAGGAAATAAGGAGTTCTACGATAGATCTTTTGCCCCATTGAGCGGCATCGTGCATGGGTGTTTCTCCTTCGCTGTCGGTAGCGTTTACTTCCGACCCTTTCTGGATCAGAAATTTGGCTATAGAAAGATGCCCTTTTTCTGCAGCCCAATGTAGAGGAGTGCGGCCCAGCTTGTCTTTTGAATTTATTTCAGCTCCCTCACCCAAAATTCTTTTAACCAGTTTAAGATTCCCCGATGCAACCGAGGTGTGGAGCGGAGAATGTCCCCAATCAAGGTGACTGTTCACCTCTGCACCCGCCGCTAGTAGTTCATCGGCAGCACTGTCACTGTTTTGGTCTATGGCAAGATGCAATGGCGTATAGCCATATTTATCAGCAGCGTTTAACTTGGCACCCTTATCGAGTAGAAGGAGCACCATCTCTGGCAAGTTTTCCAAAGCTGCTACATGCAATGGTCCTAGCCCCTCATGGTCGGGAAGGTTCACATCGGCATCCTGCCTTATTAAATAAGAAACCAGTTCTGTTTGCTTATAAAAAATAGAATGATAAAGCGGTGTGACACCTCGTTTATCCTGAAAGTTAATATCTATGCCAATTTGCAAACGCTTGACGTCCTCTAAATCACCCAACTCGATGGCACTATACAATCGCTGAACCGTTGCACCAGCGGTTTTAATACCGATTTTTTTGTTATTGAAAAAGGAACCGACTCGGTCGGATGCAGAAACATCATCAATGTCTAGCGCCTTTTCGTGGTTAGGAGAAGAGGAAATATGCACATCCAAGCCTATACTGTCCATCGCATTGGTAATTCGTATTTCAGGTAGAAATTTTTCTTTTGCATCGAACAAAGCCTGGACATTTTTCAGACCAAAAGTATTTTCCGTATCAGCCCAAGCAGACCCTACTACGAAAAAAAACATGGAAATAACAATTCGAATGTCGCAAAATTTTCTCATTCTCTAATTGTGCCACCAAATTCTAAAACAGGCAAGCGCTCGAAGCGCTATAAGAAGTCATCAAGATTTTAGCTTTAGGTTTATTCTTTCAAGGTACCGCTGGTCCCCCTGTTAAGGAAGATGCTTTGTAAGAATGGGTATCAGCCGTTTGGTGAACTCACTAGCATCATTTCGGTTGAGATGCGACCATTCTGGGCAATCAAAATCTTTAAGCTTTGCGTAGTCCTCAAAATGGACTCCCGGCGCACCTGTTGTTTCGAGTATCCGATCCCAAAAATGTTGTCGCGGTGTGAAGGTATTTTCCATTTCGCTTAGCTAACCGGTGGAGGGAAGACGAAGGAAAATCATCTTTCCTCCTTTCTTACGGATTTTTTCTACATGCACTTTTGTTTTACCGAAAATCATTTCGACAGTTTTTCCAAAATCACCCTTGGCCTCCTCAACTGTTTTTCCTTTTTTGGGAGGAAGAGGGGTAAATAATGGAATCCTGATTTGCTGGATGCGTTTTTCAAGTCGGAACTATTTGCGGCGACCTCTGTCATCCATCCTTGTCACTCTACATCTACTTCATTAAAATAAGGTGGTAGGTCCGGTTTGGTTTTCACTTTTCCGCGATTAAGTAGCTTGATATTGAGTAATAGTTGATTTAGCGTAAAGTCTCTCTCATTTATAAGCGCAAACAAATTTTCGAAAATTATGAATACCTGATGGCTAAATTTTTGTGTTGGGCTCCACTCACGAAACCGTTTCAAATGATTTATCGGACTTTTCATAGGCGGTCCGCTTGGAGCAAAAAACAGTCCAGGCACCACACCGACGATAACGGTTCCTTAATATTTCGGATGATTTGCAAGGTCCTCCAGATAAGGCCCCGGGTTCGTGCCCACAGTGGCAAGCTGCAAAGGTCGACTATCAAATTCTCTTTCGTAAACATCCATATCAAAATCGAAAAGCATTTTTGAAGAGCCGATCAGTACAGTGCGGTCGGGTTCTCTCTCGACAATAGCGCGACGGCTGTCCCACAGATCTTCTGAGTCATTCAGCGTAGGTGCACACCCAATACTGCGGACGTAGGTTTCCCACCCCAAGATTAATATGCTGGTGAAAATTAAAGTAATAACGGCAAGAACCACCCAGTGATGTTTAGGGATGATGCGTCAAGCTCGTAAGCTTTAAAACTGGAAGTAGATGAAGGCACTCGCCCCTCCCTGCATTAAGATTAATCCAAATAGCATGATCATCCAAATAACCACTACCCACCACGCTGGCATATCCTGCATGGCATGTTCCAAACGTTTTCCATGAAGATACCAATGGGTTGCAAGCAACGCACTGACAACGATAAAGACCTGAATTATATCCAGTGTCGGCAATAATTTGTCACCGCTACCCGACAAATTAAAAAGTGAACCGACCATCATCCATGCTGCGAAAAAATCACTAGCTCGAAAGAAGACCTAGGCAATGCTGACTAAAAAGAAAGTAATGCAGGTAAGCACAAAACGCCCCGCCTGGGTTTTTACCCATTGTTGGTCGCTGAAGTTCTATCGCAATAAATGTTCAATTACCAGATAGCTTCCATGCAGAACCCCCCATACGATGAAAGTCCAGGACGCACCGTTCCAAAGTTCACCCAGGAACATAGTGAACATGAGATTGAATAAAGTGCGGTATGTACCATGGCGGTTTCCGTCTAATGAAATATAAAGGTAGTAGCAAAACCAAGTGGAAAGAGTGATGTGCCAACGCCGCCAGAAATTGGAAAATCCAATGGCCGCATAAGGCGATCGAAAATTGTTTGGCAATATAAAGCCAAGGCATAAAGCGACACCAATGGCGCAGGTAGAATAACCGGCAAAATCGCAAAAGAACTGCGCTGAAAAAACTAGCAGTCCCAGCCATGCATCGAATATATATCTAATCACCTTTGAAACTGAATACGGTGTCTGTTGCGGAAGATAACATCCCATCTGCAAGATTAACTTTTTGTAACAGCCCTAGAGTTATGAAGTAGAGTCCCCAGCCTAACTGATCGCGAGTAGCGGGTTTAGGTTCTTTGCATTGGGGTAGAAAGTCTTTTGCTCTGACGATAAGCCCTGCGACCAACTGCGGAAAGAAAGTGACGTAAAGCGCAAAGTCTAGAAATGATTGACAACGTTGTGCCCTCTTAAAATAAACGTCGAGCGTATAAGAGAGCGCTTGAAAAGTATAAAACTAAATAGAATGATGTCGAGTTTAGCGGGCGTATAAGAAAATCCTGCTAGACTTGCCAGTTCAACAAAATTTTCCAAAAGAAATTCGCCGTACTTGAAAAAAAACGAGTAACCCGAGGTTCACCGCGAGGCTGACTGCTAAAAGTAGTCGACGTTTTGCTTGAACTTCTTCGTCCGCCTAAGCCTTCGCGACATACCAGTCGATCAGCGTAGATAGCCATAACAAGATAACAAAGGGCGGATTCCATGCCGCGTAAAATATGTAACTTGCGATAAGGAGAATAGATTTTTGCACCCGCCAAGACTTAACGGTGTAATCCAGGCCGAGAACAACTGCGAAGAAAACGATGAATGTTAGAGAGCTAAATAGCATTAAATATGTTTTCAGGAGGTCCTTGGAAAAACTATAAATTTAATTTTCGGGTGTTTGTTTCCAGATAACTTTCTTTTCCTTGTTTTTGACAAAAGCAGTTTCATCTTCTCCATTTTCGTTTAGAGTCATGGGGTCATCGGCATCGACCACCAATGCAGAAACTTTTTCCATATTGCCGCCAAGTTGCAGGAAAATCTGATCCCCATTTTCAAGAGCCACGCTTTTGAAAATAAATAGGAAATTATAGTAATGTGAAAAATATAACGGCGTATCACCGTATTTTCCATACGTCTCTTCATCTTCCATAATTTGATCTTTCTCTTTTACAACTTTGATCCCAAATTTTATTTTCCCCAATAGAAGCCGAGCGCATAAAAATTGTTAATCGCCGAAAGACTATGACAAACCATTTCCTGTGAGTCAGAATACTATTCAGAGAAAAATTATCCTTCCTCTTGTTAGCTTGTTGAAGCAGGGCGCAGAACCTTCTCGGCTTTCCTTGGCACTTGCATCAGATTCCTTTATCGGGGTTTTCCCGGTATTGGGAATTGCAACGGTTGCTTTCGCGGGTGTTGCGGCTTTATATCGTTTGAACCTTCCTGCTATTCAGCTTGCCAATTATCTTGTCTTTCCGATGCAAATCATTCTTTTTTCCCTTTTCTTTATGTAGGGGAGGTCCTAACTAGAAAATCTTTGGATGAGATATCAAAAACAAAATTACTGGAGACCTTTGACCTGGGTTTTCTGCCAGCGATTCAAGAGTTGACGCAATATTTCATTCTCGCGTCACTTGGTTGAGTTTTGGCCCTTGCGCCCTTGTTTGCAATTATATATTTTATTTTTAAAAAGCTAATTACTCCCCGACTCCAACCAAAATACAAATAAAAATTCCACTGCTAAGTTTTCCTGCTTGAAATAAAATTTAAAATTTTCCATCCAGCATATAAAAATCCACTTTTTTGCGTTGTCGTTCAAAAGGCAGATCGTACCAGTCTTTGCTCTGGGAGGCGATCCGAAACCCAATGATATCGGCTTTTTGCCCAGATTCAATTTTTCCACACGGGAGACGCAAAATCTCCCCCCCAAAACACGTTGCCATCATTAAAATTTCTTTGCGGCTAACACCTGGTAACAGTTTATCTGCCATACGTATTTCTTCGAGATAATTCAGAGAATCATTGCTGGCCAAAGAATCAGTTCCCAATGCCACCCGAATTCCTGCATCTAACATTTTTCTAACTGGAAGAATGTGGGTGCGCCCAAACCAGTGTGTACTTTTCGGACAAAATACCGCTGCCTGCACGGCATCCATATCGTCATCAATAAAGTTACAATGAACTGCGACCGTTTCGCTTAACACATCCAGAGACTTAAGATATCGGGTAGGAGTCGTACCTGGAACCCGCCAATTCATATCAAAAGCCTGCCTTTCTTTTAATAGATCGACCAAAGGGCCTCCGCCTTTTTCAATAAACTGCACCTCTTCATCCGTTTCCGCCAGATGGGTTGACAGAAGGCATTCATATTTTTTTGCCAATTGATCCAAGTATTGCCACAACTTTGCAGAAACAGAATAAGGTGCGTGCGGAGCGATCCCTAAATTACATTTCGTAGCATGAGTTTTTAAAATCGCCTCTACTTCGTCAGCGATGACCTCGGCTCTATCTTCTTGAAAACCAATAGTTTCTAAAAATAAAATGCTACGGAACCCTAAATCAACAATGGACTTCAACAAGGCCGGATCTGCGACATAATCAGCTAGGCCAGTTACGCCAGAGGCTTTCATTTCATCCGCACCCATGCGTATACCCCTTATTCTTTCCTCATCACTCAAGGCAGCGTTAAGTGGAATCAAATCACCAATCCAACTGGCAAAGGTTTTTGCAGGTGAAAGTTTTTTTTCAAGGGCCGTCAAACCAAGATGGCTGTGGGCGTTGATAAAACCCGGCATGAGCAAGTGGTCCGAAAGATCCAGAGTTTCTTCTGCCTCTCTTTCCGTAGGAGAAGAAGAAATTGCTACAATATCCCCCTCCTCTATTATCAACTCACCGTTTTCAATCGGCTCACCACATTGGGTAAGTAAAACGCCGAATTTTATTTTTAAAGCCATAGGACCACACCTAACGGGAGAAGAAATACTAGTAAGCCTATAATAAAAGGATCAACAATTTTTTAGCATTACGAGCATCGCCGTATTGGCCTCACGCCAAGTGGGGTTAAAAAAAAGTGGTGTCGCGGTATTGCTGATAGGATTCACCCAGTTGCTCTCGCAAAACCTGCTCTTCAGTTCTGGCGCGGAAAATATTCAAAGGAACCACCACTGCAAAAACATAAACCAGGCAAATCGTAGAACCACAGGCTAGAAACAATCCACTCAGAGTCAGAACAATGCCAACATAAACAGGATGACGTAAATATCGATATACTCCGCAGGTCACCAATCGGTCTGTACCCGGTAAAACTGCCAGCGAAGGTCCCAACGTCAACATGGCCAGAATCCACAAGATCACTCCCACAGCACTAACTGATAATCCTGCATAAACCAACTCATCATAACCGAAGCCAAAATTCTTGGGCCCCAAGTAGGCAAACACCAAAGGCAAAAGGTAAAGCGATGGAACCAGAATATTCAGCAAAAACCGCTGATTGGAACTAAGATTTTTTATATCAATCATGAATAAAAAAGAATTTAATCTCCCCCCTCTAACGAGGAGAGGCAGATAGCAATAACTCTACAAATAAACAAACCCCTATTTCGGCTCCACAAACTATTGTAAGTTGCCCCCACGGCTAGTGGTGGTTATTTTTTTGTTAAAAATTTCTCTGCCTTCCAGAATTTCCAGGTCAATTACCACTTTAAAAAACGGCAGAGATAATTTCATATCTTTGAGTTTGACAGCATCTTTTTCCGAAACGAGGATATATTTGACTCCTTCTTGGGAAGCTATGGACTCCAGTTCTTTAATATCATTCAAACTGTACTCATGGTGATCGGGGAAAGCTTTAAACATTTTTAGTTGCACCTGCACGTCTTGCAGAATCTGCCGAAAACCTTCCGGTTTAGCAATTCCACAAAAGGCGATGACGGGCTGACCTTTTAAAACTTCCGCATCACAAACATCACCATTTCGCATATTAATTATAGAGTCCAACCGAAGATGGGTTTTTATTTGTGGAATGGAACCAAGATATTTCGACGCAAACTTAACGGGACCTCCCGAATAACGGGTGAAGCAGACCATATCTGCTCTTTGCGTTTCACTGGCTGGCTCTCTTAATTCTCCTGCTGGAAATAGGTAATTGTTCCCCAAAGGTCTTTGATGGTCAAAAAGCAAAATGTCTAAATCTCTGCGCAAAGCCAGATGTTGGAACCCATCATCAAGAATCAAGGTATCGATTTCATAATTTTTCAAAGCATAGCGGCCCGTTTGAAACCTGTCTGCGCCAGTAAGTATAGGAACGTTCTTCAATTTTTCCGCCATCATTACGGCTTCATCCCCAACCCATTCAGGTGAGAGAAGAATTTCTTTTCCATCGCAAACCACGTTTACGGGTTTATTAGATTTACCACCATAACCGCGGGTAAGGATAGCTGGTTTGAATCCATTGCCCCTTAGGATCTCGGCAATCATCATCACAAAAGGTGTCTTACCTGTACCTCCCAGCGTCAGGTTACCCACACTGATCACCCTGCAATCGAGACTGCGTCGCGGAAAAATTCCCCAGCGGTAAGCCCAAAGCCGGAAGTGATGGCCCAGAAGGTAAAAAAACGAGATGAACCTAAAAAACCAGAAAACAGGAACCCAATACCATTGCCTATTTGGGGATATTATTTTGTAGAATAGCTCTGACATAATTATCGATATTTTTAAAACCTCTCCGAAAGGAGTATACTCCCAGCCTATGAATTTTCTGTACTATATTCTTACTGGAGGCATCCTCCTTATTATCTCTCCTTTCCTGCTTATAAGGGGCTTGGTTTCCTCCACCTTTCGAAATGATATTAAGGAAAGGTTGAATGGCGTAAAAACTCTTCCAAAATTAAAAGAGAGCTTGTGGATACATGCCTCATCTGTTGGCGAAGTACGTTTGGCAAAAACTCTTATCACCGTTTTGCAGGAACAGGGCGAAACCCGGCCCATCGTTTTATCCACATTCACTCCTACCGGGTATGCCCTTGCGATAGAAGAAAAACTACCAAATGTTTTCAGATTGCCCATCGACTTCCCCTTGTGGTTGAATCCGGTCTTTGATCGAATAGAGCCTTCACAACTGATTTTAATCGAAGCGGAATTATGGCCTTGCCTGTTACGGCAATGCAAAAAAAGAAAAATACCCGTTGCGCAAGTCAACGGTCGAGTCTCAGAAAAATCTATACAAAGGTACGGAAAACTCAAGAGCTTCTTTTTATGGATAACCGAGGCGGTGATCTTATTTTCCATGCGCTCTCAAACCGATGCTGATCGGTTGATAGAACTGGGCATTCCTGAAGAAAAAATACAGGTGACGGGTAACATTAAATTCGATATTCTTCCCACCGGGTCCAACGAACTAAAGTCTATCGTCTTCAACACCAATTCTTTTTTAATCGTTTTTGGGTCAACCCGACCTGGTGACGAAGGCCCGGTTATGGAGGCTTTTACAAGATTAAAAAAAGATTTCCAAAATATCATTGGAGTGATCGCACCCAGACATATGCAACGTTGCCGTGAAGTGGAAGACCTCATCCGAGAATTTAGTGTTGAATACACCTTGCTTTCCAATATACCGGAAGGAGATTGGGCCAACCACCCCGGTTCATTAATACTTGTGGACAAGTTGGGAGTCTTAAACAGCTTTTATTCCAACGCTAAACTGGCTTATGTCGGCGGTGGATTCAACCCACGTTTTGGCGGCCAAAACATTCTCGAACCAGCTGTGTTCGGCACACCTGTCCTGTTTGGCAAGCATATGAATAATTTTGAAGAAGAAGCCAGATTGCTCACTGAATCGGGTGGCGGAATTCAGCTGCAAAAGGAAGAAGAACTCTACCAAACCCTCAAAAGGTTGCTATTAAATTCCGAAGAAAGACAAAAGGCCGGCCGGGCCGCAGCAGAAACGGTGCGCAACCACCGTGGCGCCGTGCTTCGCACTGTAAAAGTCATCGAAAAAACTCGTTGAATATCAGTTTTGCATTCCTATGACTCGTTTCTACCACATCCTCTCTCTAATCATCGCTGTTGTGATGGTTCCTGTTTTCACAGCACTGGCGGTTTTCTCCAAGCATAAATTTAAATTTCTGCGGCACCATTTTGGTTTCGTCCCGATAATCAAAAAGGGAGAAAGCGAAACTCTCTGGCTTTATGCTCTTTCGTTAGGAGAAGTGAAAGCGGCAGCTCCCGTTCTGAAAAACTTACATAATAAAAATCCACATCTCAAAATCGTGGTCTCGGTCACGACGGATTCCGGTTATGAAGGTGCTGTGAAACATCTTAAAATGGCGGAGAACATTTTCTTCCATCCATTAGACTGCCTGCCTTTTACCTCTCTGGCCCTGAATAGAATCAAACCCGATCTCTATATTGTGACCGATACCGGGTTCTGGCCAGGCCTGACCGATCAACTACATAAACAAAACACCCCGCAGATTTTATTCAATGGTCGTATTTCGCATCGCTCTGCAACAGGTTATTTAAAAGTAGGCTCACTTTTCAAAACCATGTTCCAGCAATTCGACCTACTCTGCATGCAAAATGAAAACAGCAAACAAGCGACTGTAGCTTTCGGCGTGACCCCTGAGAAGGTTGAAGTGATTAGCGATCCAAAATTTGATTCGTTGCAACCCTTAACGGATGGAGATAAAAATCGGTTGCGTGAAACTTTCAAGCTAAAGGAAGACACACCGGTATGGATAGCTGGCAGCACCCATGCTGGCGAGGAAGATATTATTTTGAACGCGCATCAGCAACTAAAAGAAAAGCACCCCGGTCTGATTTTGATTCTTGCTCCAAGGAGAATAGAACGAATAAACGAAGTGATCGCTTTACTGCAAAAGAAAAACCTTTCTTTCGCTCGCCCTTCGTCACACGAAATCTCAAAGTCTGTCGTTCTATTAGATACGATGGGCGAATTGGCGAAGGTTTATTCTCTGGGGCAGGTGGCGTTCATCGGCAATAGCCTGATCGAGCCGGGGGGAGGACATAGCCTAATCGAACCCTTGTCACATGGCGTAGCCGTGTTGCATGGGCCTCACATCGAAAATATCGGTCATGTCGCCGATGAAGCACATACAATCGGATTGGCATTCACTGTAAACAATTCGGAAGAAATTGTAAAAACGGTTCACTCCTTATTGGAGCATAAAGAACGACGAATGGAATTGGCCGGGAAAGCAAAAAAGCTTATCGAAGGCCATCAAGGAGTATCAGAAAAAATGGCTGGAATAATTCAAAATGTTTTGCGACTAACTAGATAAATAGCCCGGCTGCATCAGTCGAACAATAACCTGATTATCCCTGTGCTTAGTAGTGGCGAAATCTCATCACTTCAAAGTATAAAAGAGTCAGGAAAAAAGAGTTTTTTTCCTAACGGTAAAGTATCAGGGGGCTATCACCTGATCGGCGATATTGGCCCGCTGGTATTGATTTGTGAAGGGTATGCAACTGGAGCCAGCCTTTATGAAGCAACAGGCATTCCAACCGTAGTAGCCTTTAATTCAGGTAATCTGCCCAAGGTAGTCAGTGAACT
>Ga0115000_10000614_pt1 | contig 32689 bp, 23 predicted proteins | sample ArcticOcean_MG_C_6_FD_89690 | JGI IMG/M metagenome (GOLD analysis project Ga0115000, IMG submission 89690) | Marine microbial communities from western Arctic Ocean - ArcticOcean_MG_CB8_128 | ecosystem: Environmental > Aquatic > Marine > Oceanic | place: Arctic Ocean: Canada Basin | collected...
GCAGTTTTTTTAACGACCTTCTTCTTAGAGGTTGTTTTCTTGGCGACTTTTGTAGAAGTTTTTTTCGTTGCAGTTTTCTTTTCGGTCTTCTTTTTCGAGACAGCCTTTTTAGCAACCTTTTTAGTCGTGGCTTTTTTCGTGACAGCCTTTTTTACGACTTTTTTCTTACCGACCTTCTTTTTGGTCGCTTTCTTTGCAACTTTCTTTGCAACTTTCTTAGTCACCTTCTTTTTGGCTGTTTTTTTCTTGGTTGTCTTCTTCTTTGCCACGATCCATTCCTTTTGTAAAGCCATGCTATTAAGCAAGTTAAGAGATTCGCTGTAGTGCGGAACTCAGACTAGAATATGGCATTTTATGGTTTTTTTGGTCTCGCGTCAATCCGAACAGGATTCTTCTGTGGTGACACCCATGCCAGCAAACTTTTCGTATCGTCTCTGGACGAGGGTTTGGGGATTGAATCGCTCTAAATCGCGTAATGAATCCACAATCCATTTTTCAAGATTTGTTGCTGCCACTTCGTTGTTCCTATGGGCCCCTCCGATTGGCTCAGGGATTATGGCATCAATAAGGCCATTTTTAAGATTGTCTTTGCTCGTAAGAGCTAGGCTAGTAGCTGCGGCTCTATTGGTTTCATCATTGGCAACTTTCCAAAGGATAGCTGCGCAGCCCTCGGGGCTGATGACGGAGTACCACGAGTTTTGGAGCATCGCTACGCGGTCAGCAACACCAAGGCCAAGGGCACCGCCAGAGCCACCTTCGCCGATGATAACTGAAACAATAGGCGTTTTTAAACGACTCATTTCTTTCAAATTTACAGCGATTGCTTCTGCTTGACCCCGTTCTTCAGCTTTTAATCCTGGGTATGCGCCCGGTGTGTCAATGAGTGCAACAACAGGCAGTTTGTATTTTTCTGCGAGTTTCATTTTAGCCAACGCTTTTCGGTACCCTTCTGGGTGCGCGCATCCGAAATGGCATTTAATGCGTTCTTCGGTATTCTTGCCTTTTTGGTGGCCAATTACCATGACCTTGTGCGACCCAATTCGGGCAAAGCCAGTGATAATCGCTGGATCGTCACCGAAGTGGCGATCTCCATGCAATTCACGGAAATCTCGGCAAATCATGCGAATGTAGTCTGCTGTCTGCGGTCTATTCTGGTGCCTTGCTACTTGGACAGTTTGCCATGCTGTCAAATTTTCATAGAGTTTTTCTAACAGGCTGTCGCGAGTTTTTTGCAACTCTTTGAGTTCTGGCGCAAATGTGTCTGCGTCATTCTGCTCTTGGAGCGAAATAATTTGCTTGTTAATTTCGACCACTGGCGTTTCAAACGGAAGTGGTGCTGGAATTATGCCCTTGCTGTTGCTCATGGTGGTAGTGTACCTTCTATGTGCATTTTACTTGCAGTTATTGGTGGAGGAAACATGGCTCGCGCGATTATTGATGGCGCTATTCGTGGTGGAATTATTCAAAGCGACCAGATTGCGGTTGCGGATCCTGATGCTATAAGCAGGGCACATTTTGAAGAACTAGGTTGTGTTGTAGTTAAGAGTGCTGCAATGTTGCCAAAGGCTACCTACGTGCTTCTTGCTGTGAAGCCCCAGATATTTGAATCAGTTGCTTCTGTAGTACGTGGTGGAGTCTTGTATTCCATTATGGCTGGGGTGACGACGGAATCAATTGCAGAAGCAACTGGAAATTCTACAGTCGTTCGAATCATGCCCAACCTGCCGTGCAGTGTTGGCATGGGCGCAGCAGGGATTGCACTTGGAAGTAGTGCCTGCGATGAAGACGCAGTGCTTGCAATGCAACTATTCAATGAAATTGGTGTTGCTGTACTGGTTGAAGAATCGTTGATGGACGCTGTTACTGCTGTGAGCGGTAGTGGCCCTGCGTATGTGTTTATGTTGGCAGAAGCGATGATCGCTGGCGGAGTACGCTCTGGATTATCTCTTGATGTCGCTACGACTCTTGTCCAACAGACGGTTGCTGGCGCTGCAACATTGATGGATTGCGATTCACGTACGCCAAGTGAATTGCGTGAAGCGGTAACAAGCAAGGGTGGGACAACTGCGGCAGCGTTAGAGACGATGAATGAACGTGGCGTCCCTGAAGCAATAGAAGATGCGGTCATTTCGGCTCGCGACCGTGGCCGCGAACTTGGCAACAATTAATACACTCTACGTGCGTGAAACGATATTTTTAGTCACACGAAATACGTTCGTTTTTTAGAAATCTTTGCGGCGGAAATACCAAGCAGCAAGGCCAAGGATAAACCCCTCAAAGAGCAAGGATGTCCCCACTACATACCAGAGAGATTTTGATTCGTACTCGTCTTGCATCCGTTTTCTAGTTTCACGTTCTCTAGCGTTTCTTGTAGTTCTGTCAAATTCATCCACCTCAACGTTCTCGAATGATCTCATATCGCCATTCATAATTGCAGCAATATCAAATCCATCAGGGTCACTAAGCCAACGGTCTAGTAAGCCAATGGTTTGCGCGTTCTTTGGAGAAACCGCAAGAACCCATGCAATAGGGTCGTGCCATTGCGTTAATGATTCAAGTGATTCTTCTGCTTCGAGTTTATCTGCAACGAACCTTTTATTACGCTCCTCAAGAGACACAAGTCGTTCGTCATCTTCAGTGGATGTCTTATTGATTTTCGCAATTTTTGTATTCGTTTGTTCAATGCCTTCTTGGAATCGTTCAATGTCGACTTGTTGCTGTGTAACAAATCGATTCAATACAGCTTCTGAAGTTTGAATTGACCAAAGAGACATCCAAAACACGCCAGTAATTAAAAGCGCTGTAATGCCCGAACGTGTGAGAATCCCTACAAGTACGCACACTGCGAACAAGTAACTGAAAAAAGTTGCAACAATTGGAATTGCTGCGAAAATCATGGGGTTCCACTCGCCAATCCTAAGGCCAACACAAAGAAAAATACCAACGCAAAATATTGCTACTTGAAGAATGACAAAAAGCAGACTGACAAGGTACTTAGCGAAAAATAATTTTAGTCTGCCAATTGGTTTCGAAATTGTTAACTCAATCGAACCGCTATGTACGAATTCCGGAAAGATGGAACAAGTTGAGATGAGTGCAAGGACAGTTGCAATCCAAGCAAGCCAAATATTCACTAGGAAGCCTGAAAATATCCCTATGTAAAAACCTCGCGACCAACGGCTTCCTGCATTTAGGAATTCAGATTCGATCTCAGTTATGCCAAAACCAATTGAAACACCTGTCTCGGTGAATCCAATGGAGCCAAAACCGATGACAACTAGAACGGAAATGCCGAGCGACACCCAGAACAGTTTGGCTGCACTCAGTTGCCTGTAGGCATCTGTTAAAAGTGCTCGAAATTGCATTATTGCACAGCTCCTGGCGAGTCTGTGTTATCAACAGCGCGCATAAATAAGTCTTCTAAAGTTTCGCGCACTGGCCGTACAGAAATAATAGTGGTTTGCTCAGCACGTAATCTGTCAAGTAATGGTTGTATTGCTTCTGCGTCATCGCTTCTTACAATCATGGTGTTGTCTTGAACGGTGTCGCACGCTTCTTTCGCCCAAGTAGGCATCGAGCCTTTTAACTCAATTTCATACCGCTTAGAATCTTTTGTAAGTGAGTCAATTGTTCCTTGCATGGTGACTTCGCCCTTAACCATAATGGCAACTCGATCGCAAACCATTTCAAGTTCACTCAAAAGATGGCTGTTGAGAAATACTGCTCTGCCTTCTTGGCGTAGTTCTGCAAGCAAGTCACGAATTTCCCTGCGACCAACTGGGTCAACCCCGTCTGTAGGTTCATCTAAGATGAGTAATTTTGGATCGCACATCAGTGCTTGAGCGATACCAAGGCGTTGCAGCATGCCTTTGGAATACGTGCCTACTTTTTTATGCTCCCAGCCATGTAAGCCCAAGCGAGTTAAAAGCGAGGATGCTCTTTTAGTGCGTGTTGCACGAGCAATTTTTGACATTGCAGCGTAATGGTGTAAGACTTGATTGCCTGTTAAATAATAGGGGAATCTGTGGTGTTCTGGAAGGTATCCAACATCTCTCAGCGTCACTCTGTCTCCAATTAGTTTGCCCAGCATGGTTCCAGAGATGTTCGATGCATGGATAACGGTCATCAGAATCTTTACAAGAGTGGATTTACCGGCTCCATTTGGGCCAAGAAGCCCGAATATTTCGCCTTCCATCACATCAAGGGATACACCACGAAGTGCGTGCACTTTGCCCCGATATGTTTTATGGACGTCTTGTACTTGTATCGCTTCCATGCACAGAGTGTACCATCCCACTATGACGCACACATGTCTTCAATCTTTTTTAATACACTTGGAACAACAAGGCGAGCTTCGCAGAATTTCTGAGCAAATTTCACCAATTCTTGAAGTGACCCGACTTACTGAAGCAGAGTCTGCTGCGCCAAGCCCAACACCAAGCAGCACTGCTTCATCTTTCGATCCAGGCAGGGAACAAGTTGGAGGGCAGGCCCTACTTATCGAGAACATTGAAGGGTGCGATTTTCCATTGGCAATTAATATTTTTGGTTCGTATTACCGAATGGAGCAAGCACTCGGCGGGAAAGGCTTTGACGAGATTGCAGCAAAAATTTCCGAGTTAACAAATGCAGCACCTCCATCCGGAATAGCAGAGTTAATACGAATGGCAAAACAATTTTCGCCTCTTCTTAAATTGAAGCCAAAACGAATCAAACGTGGTGCGCCTTGCCAAGAGGTCGTGCAGTTAACTGCCAACGATGAAGTAGATGTCACAAGATTGCCCATTATTAAATGTTGGCCATACGATGGCGACCCAAGAAAAGTTGGGTATGATCTTTCTCCTGAAGATTCTGGCACAGCGAAGGGTGACGGTAGGTTTATAACATTTGCGGGCATGCATACTATTCACGCAGACGACCGCAACAAAGCAAAACCAAAATCGCACAATATTGGAATGTATAGGGCGCAATTGATAGACGAGACTCATCTTGCTATGCATTGGCACATTCACCACGATGGTGCGGCACATTGGCGATCTTGGAAAGCGATTGGCGAACCTATGCCGATTGCGATTTGTTTCGGTGGCGAAACTGTATTGCCATACGCGGCAACGTGCCCATTGCCTCCAGGTATGAGCGAACTGCTTATGGCGGGCTACTTACATGGAAAGGGTATTGAGCTTGTTCAAGCGAAAACAGTTCCACTGTGGGTTCCATCAAACAGCGAAATTGTAATTGAAGGGTTTGTAAATACTGACTGTGGCACATGTGGTTGGGAACCTGGAGATGAGCCACTTGGGGAAGGTGCTGTATTCGAAGGGCCGTTTGGCGATCATACAGGGTTCTATTCAATGCCAGATAGGTATCCTCTCGTAGACGTGACAGCGATTACGCATCGAAAGAATGCTGTCTATCCAACGACAGTTGTCGGGCCACCTCCGCAAGAAGATTATTACTTGGGTAAAGCTACCGAGCGTATTATGCTTCCGCTGCTTAAAGTGTTGATGCCTGATATTTTGGATTACCACTTGCCTAAATTTGGAACATTTCACAATTGTGTGTTTGTTAAAATCAAAGCGGAATATGCAGAACATGCAAGAAAAGTCATGCATGGTATTTGGGGCGCTGGCCAACTTGCTTGGACCAAAATGATTGTTGTAGTTGGCGAACATGTCGACGTACACAATGAGCGAGAAGTTTTCGAAGTGGTGAGCGGTATCGACATTCACAACGACATAGAAGTTGTTCGTGGGCCGTTAGATATTCTTGACCATGCCGCACCTTCGATTGGTGCTGGCGGTAAAATCGGTATCGATGCTACTGGTTCAACACCAAACAGTCATGCAGTCCAGATAATTACTGTGAAAAAAGAACGCGGTGGAGACGGTGCAACAGCTCTGAAAAATGCGAATGAACAGCATCCGGAAGCAACTATGATATTTGCAGTCGACGACGGCATAGATTCTGCGGCGTTAGGAAAAGTGTTCTTTAATTTCGCTGCGTGCTTCGACCCATCGCGTGATATGCACTACTTTGATTCGTGCATAGGTTTTGATGGCACGACAAAACAAGGTGGCGATGAGCGAAATGGTAAAGCAGTGAGAGCGTGGCCGCCCGCGTTACTCTTGCACGATTGCGATTGAGTTTGGTTTTAAAAACAAGTAGTACATCTGACCCTCTGCGTATTGTCCACCAGCTTTTATTCCTGCTGTCGGACCAACTCCCATAAATAAGTCTGCGCGGCCAGGGGCCCGAATAGCTCCGCCGGTATCTTGGTCGGTCATGAATTGAGTGAATGTTTGCTTTTCGCCAGTCAATGAGCGAACTGTTGTATCAACAAGTACAACACCCCCGCGAGGGAATATTTTTTTGTCCGTAGCGATTGAACGCTCGGCTGTTACAGGAACGCCCAGTGAACCTGCTGGCCAATTGCCGCCGTTGTATTCTCTAAAGAAGACATAGGAAGCGTTGTTCGCGATAAGGTCGTTCACTTGTTCTGGATTCTTATCGTACAGCCGGCGAATCGCTCGAAGACTGAGTTTATCTTCGGGAATCAATCCAGCATCTAAGACAGAGTGCCCTAAGCCAGTGTATGGTTGGTCAGTTTTGCCGGCATATCCGATGTACATCAGTTCGCCATCGTCCATGCGCAGACGTGCTGAGCCGTTGACTTGAATTGTGTATGCATCAAGATCGTCTCGAACGTATACCAACTCTGTGCCCTCAAGTTCACCAGATGCTTCAAGTTCTCTTCGTGCTGGCCAAGGCTCAATACTTCCATTTGTACATTGCCGACCGAGGGGTGTGCCGGAAGCAGGGTCTGTTACTAAATCTTCGGGGCGTTCGTACAGTGGTGCTCGGAACGCGTTGCTTGGTGTTCGTGAAGCGTGAAAGTCTGGGGAGTAATACCCAGTAAACAGAACCGTCCCATCGCCATCGCAACCGACGGAACGGTAGACGTTAAACCGTTCTTTAATTGTTTCAAGAAACTCTTCTTTTGAATCAGATGTACTGAGGGCTTCGCGAAGTACGATGACTGAATGCTTCGCTTGCTCATGCGACACACCTTCAATGGGGAACCATTGTTTGCTTGAAGGGGCGTCAAACCAAGCGATGCTGTTATCAAGTGAATCTCGCAAAAACAGATCTCTTGAATCCCAAGCGCAGCCAATATCTGGCCATGTATCTACTGAAATTTGCTCTAGCGCATGCTGCCCAGGAGCTAACGGTTTTGTATAGTCGGGCCGATTTGTTTGTTCTGAAGTAACAGCCTGCTTGCTCTGGCAAGCATTTAGACCAATAAAAAGAGTCAAAACGGCGATAGTGAGAGTTTTCATGTAGGTATACATCGGTCAGTCAGCGGGTATTTATGGCGAATAGGGGATAGAATTATGAGCATTGCTACGATAGAATGACAGCACTGCGGTTTGCAGTCAAGGAAAAGACACATGACAAGTACAATTTTTGAGTCACATTTATCACTTCAACACCTCGCTTTGATCGGTCCATTTGGATGGATGGAAGTTACAGCGCTGCTTATTATTGGCGTGCTTATCTTTGGCAAGCGATTGCCTGAAGTCGGTAGAAATTTCGGAAAGTCCATTGTGGAATTCAAAAAGGGCATCAAAGGCATTGGTGATGACATCGATTCTGACAAGAATGCAAAATCAGGTACAGAATCACTTGATCAAAAATCAACTTCTGATTTGCCACCTGCAAAAGTAAAGCCAAATCCGGTAAAAAAAGCAGAAGAAGTCGACGAAAACCTCGATGCTTAAACGTATTGATTATAGATTCGCGGGCTGTTTTGTTACGGTTACGTGACAGGCGCTTTGTCTAAGTGGACATACAGACGTCGCCAGGGGATGTCCCCAATAATACGCCATTTGTGCCCTTTGCCTTCAAGGTCATTTGCTAGAAAAACATCACCGGGCTCAACAATGAGCACATCTCCACGGCCGAAGGTAAATTCGATTGTCCCTGTCAGTGTTACTACGTATTGTTTTCGAGGTGCTGGGTGCCAGTCGTATACGCCACCAGGTTCGGTCTCTGCAAGGCGAACACTGTGGCACTCGATATTTTCGCTGACAAATGTGCCGTTGCCGTGCTCCTTCACACCAATCCGGTGTAAGTCGACCTTTGAAATTTTATTGTCGCAGGTACAAAAATGTGGAAATTCTAAGTTCATAGTGTGCTCCTTAGTCTGTTACTCTAACAGACATGGAACAACGCGCATACGAAGTTTTGATTATTGGTGGCGGTATTAGTGGAGCAACTTTGTTGTACGACTTAGCATTGCATAGCGATGTTGAAAGCGTCTGCTTGATAGAAAAATACGATCATCTCGACCCGCTAAATTCAAATGCTCATAGCAATAGCCAAACGTTGCATTGTGGAGATATTGAAACGAATTACAATCGAGAAAAAGCGGACCATGTTCGTCACGGCGCTGACATGATGTTGCAATTTGTTGACCATGGATCTGGAGATCCATCGCTCAAACGAAATTACGGGAAAATGTTACTTGGTGTTGGCGAAGAAGAAGTTGCCAGTGTGCAAAAGCGGTTTGCCTCTATATCCGATCTGTACCCTTCGCTGATTGAAGTAGACGCGGATGCAATTGCTGACATTGAACCTAATGTAGCGATTATAGACGGCAAGCAGCGCGTGGAACCAATTTTTGGTCTGTATAACCCAGAAGGGTATGCAATAGATTATGGGAGGATGACTGAAAACTGCGTTGCGCAAGCGCAAGGCGTAGAGGATAAAACGATTGATATTTGTTTATCGACTGAGGCTAAGAAAATTACACGCACTGATGATGGCTTTGAAGTTTCAGTGAACAACGGTGACACTATTCATTGCAAGTTCCTTGTTGTTTCTGCGGGTACATACAGTTTGCATTTAGCGCAAACTATGGGGAAAGGAAAGCACTTTTCGGTATTACCCATCTCTGGTAGCTTTTACTTTGCGCCTGAAGTATTGAATGGAAAAGTGTATACCGTTCAAAATCCAAAACTACCTTTTGCGGCAGTCCATGGTGATCCTGACATGACTAAAGCTGGAGTGACTCGATTTGGACCAACTGCATTGATGTTACCCGTCCTTGAACGGTTTAATTCGAAGACTGCTTTTGGTTTTATGGAATCATTCCATTTTTCTACTGGGACAGCAAAGACTCTTTTCCACTTGATGAAAGATAAGGATATTAGAGAGTTCATTTACAAAAACATTGGATATGAAATACCCGTGCATGGCAAAAAATCGTTTTTAAAAGAAGTGCTAAAAATTGTTCCATCGATGAAACTTGATGACTTAGATTTTGCAGATCACACAACAGGAGTTAGGCCACAATTGATTGATGAAAAGAACGCCGAGCTCCTAATGGGAGCCGCGAAATTTAGCGATGGAGATGGTGTTATTTTTAACATGACACCATCGCCGGGTGCTACGAGCGCATTTGCAAATGCTGCTGAAGATTTAGTAACAGTGACAGAATATCTTGGACGAACGATACATCAAGAATCGTACAAGGATGTGTTTCAAGTCAATGCCACGTAAATTACTTCGAGGCTAGATCTGCGAGGTGGCCTGAAATTTGCCAGAGCGATGTAGCCATACATGTAAGGATGAGAATATGAAGAAGTGCATAGATGCACTTTCCTGTAGTTTTCTTGCAACACGATGATTTTGGTTCTGAACAGCAATTTGATTCTTGCGACATAAGATTGTTTCCTTTTTTCCTTCTTTCGGCAGTTGAATTCAAATTCGATGACCCCTTCACTATATTTTGTGTAGAAATGGTGCAAACAGTCTTGTTACTGCACAATTGGAAGTAAAACTCTGTTCTTGCATGTTCGATGAAATGTCGGAGCGTAGATTACTAATAAGGAAGAGTATGAAAAAGTACGCTTTTTATGCTGTGTTCTTGGGATTGTTAGTGCTGCTTATAAGTTGGAGTGCGCAAGGGTGCATAGAACTTATCCAATCAGGATTTGCACAAAGTATGTTCCTCGGGTGGTGCGTAGTACTTGGTTTTACTTCAGTAGTAACAGGAATCTTGTATCTTCTGTCAATTGAGTGCAGAGGATATGTAGCGGTTCGCAGGGTAGATGCCCTCGCTGCTTCCTTGCAGGATAACGATTTGCGACTATCTAGAAAATACACAGTGAAATGGCTTGCAACACTGTCGCAAACTGAACGAATTGCAATGGTGGAACAAGCCACCTCTGTACATGAAATTCGTACTATTCTGTTGCCGATTGTCGACATGATTGATACAAAAATTGATGCAGTAATCGCAAAAGAATCGTTGCTTACTGGAGCAGTAGTTGGAATTTCACCGTGGCCAATGATTGACGGCGCTGTAGTCGCTTGGAGGCAACTTCGATTGATGCGTTCTATTGCAACCGCATACGGTGTTCGGCCTGGAACGATTGGAACAATAGGATTGCTGAAAAAAGTTGTATTCTCAGTCGCCTTTGCAGATGCTTCAGAACACGTAATGCAATGGATTTCAGCAAAAATTCCGTCTATGGGCGGGCTTATACCATCAGCAGGGCAGGCGGTGGCAACTGCAGTTCTTACAGCGAGGCTCGGAAAATCTTGTAAATCAGCTTGCAGGCCACTAAAAATTGGAAAGAGCAAGTCGCCGTCTACTTTTTCAAAAATGAAGCGTTTTTGTAAACAATCCTTGCTGCAGTATCGAAAGCATGAGTGTACCCCTCCAACCAGTGGAAGGGCCACCACTCGAAGCGCTGACTCTTGAAGTAAAGACCCCACCTGTGATTTTAGGAAGGCGCGCTGCATGTGGGATTGTTCTTCCTAGTAAATGTGTCTCCTGCTTCTTAGCGTGGTACGATGTAGAAATGATCTTAGATATTTTGATTGCAACGCTCGTTATGACCCCTTCAGGTAAGTTTTTGACGCAAATAGATGGTTTTCTAGAACCTTCGCATGCCATTTGGCTCCCCGATGGAAATATTGCTGTCGCGGATCGTTTGGCAGACGAAATTGTAATTGTGAGCCCCGACGGCGCCCGCTTGAGCGCGCAGCATATCGAGAATCCAATTGAGTTATCCGTTGATGAGCATGGCGTGGTATTCGTATCAAACAATGTTGTTCGGCCTGAGTGGAACCATGAACAAGTAGTCCATGCAGGTATCCCCGCCGAACACTCAGATGGTTGGTTGATTCCAGATATTTATGGCCACTCTATTCATAGTTACAATCAGGAAGGTAATTGGCTTGGTAAGTGGGGAGCCCATGCATTGCTTCCCCATGAGGGCGAAGGCAAATTGCATTACCCCAATGCGGTTGATGTTTCGCAAGACGGAACTAAGGTAGTGGTTTGCGAGGGCTTTGAAGGACGCATTCAAATATTTACACTTGGAATAGGCGAGTCAGAACCTGCGCCCTTAATTACGAACATTGCACATTTTGGAAAACATATCGATTCGTATGGTGACTTGATATTACTAGCAGAGCCCGAACTTGGGGATGTCTATTTGTTTCGAACTGGATTAGACGTTCCAATTCCACTTACACGTTTTGGCGGTGAGGGAAATGCTCCACATCAGTTTAAATGGATTAATGGACTTTGGCTAGAAGACGGAGTTATTAAAATTATTGGCGATGGGAACCTGAAAACATTTGTATACGAGCACGACTCTGATACGCCATTCAAACAAAACCCAGGACTTGTAAAGTTCCAAAAATCTCAAAATCACGAACGTTTTCGAGGACCTATTGAAGATGTGTTTACGATGCCAAGTTCTGCAGATATTGCAGTTTCTACTGATGGCAAGTCCATGTGGACTGTAAACGCAGTGGCTGAAAAGGTTCAGCTTGCAACATTACCTGATTTTGAAGTGTTGAAATCAATTGATGGATTTATAGAACCGAGTGGAATAGAATTAGAAGCAGATGGAAATATTTTAGTCTCCGATATTGGCGCCTCAAACATAAAACGTTTTTCTCCTGATGGAGAATTGTTACTGACATTTGGAGAAAAGGGGTATGCACCCCATCAAATGTTTAAACCTGCAGGTATTACCGTTCTTGATGATGGGACAATTGTCGTTGTTGATTGGGGCAACCATCGTGCCCAACTCTATAGCCCCGATGGGAAGTGGCAGGCTACATTTGGTCGTGGACGTAGTTGGACGCGTGAAAAAAATCCGCCACCGCATCGGGTAACAAGCAACGCAGGCAATTGGAAGGTTTCATGTAGTCCAGTTCCGAAAGATATGCCACTAAACGAAGTATTCGAATTAACAACTTGGATCGAAGGTGATGGCGATGTAAAATCACTACGAGTAGACGCAGCAATGCCAGCACACGGACACGGCATGATGACAGACCCTGTGACAACACTTCAAAAAGACGGTAGTTACAAAACCACTGGAATGTTATTAAGCATGCCTGGTTATTGGGAAATATACTTTGATATTGATGATGGGCTCACAATTGAACGTGCGCAAGACGAAGTAACACTGCAACCGTAATAGATCTAACTTTAGCATTTAAGCTCATGAGTTACACCACGAGTGAAGAGACCTTCTGCCTCTATGGAAAATTATGGAGATGTAAGAAGTGAAGAATCTGGCAGCGGCGATGTCAGTGACTTTAGAAATGCAATCAAGTCATTCTTTTGTTCTTTTGTCAAGTTGAGTGGTTTTAGTATTGTCTCACGGTGGTGATCTGCGCTCACGAAATTCTCTAATGTGGAATAATGCTCAAGCACATCATCAAGCGTTTTTAGTTGCCCGGCATGCATGAACGGAGCAGTTTCTGCGACATTACGTAAACTTGGTGTTCTAAACGCCCCCCAATCTTCTCTCCGTTTAGCAATATGCTTCGAAATAACAGCACGCATGCTCATTGGATCATCACTGTGTTTGCCTCCAGCAGAAAATTGCGAACTTTTGAGTTTCTCGATTGCTCCAGCTCGTCCACTGTCTTGTAAGGGCCCACCGTCAAGCGGCCCAACACCAACGGAATGAAATGCACCATCAGTGAACCAAGGGCCAAAGTGGCATCGTAAACAGCCACCGTCACCAATAAAGTATTTTAACCCTCGTTGAGCAGAGAATGAAAGTGCTTCGGTGTCTCCTTCAACAAACTTATCGAATGGAGCGTGGGAAGCCTCAAGTTTTACGATGTAACTCGCAAGCGCCTTTGAAATTTTTGCAGAGTTTGCATCCACGTCATCGGCTTGCAGTACACCAAATGCTTTGGTCCATAGCTCTGAAAGTGCATCGTCGTTATCTACCGTTGCGATGACTTGCTCTCGAGACATATTCATTTCATCTGGATGCTCCATTGTTTGGATAGGCTGCCCCCATAAAGTATCTGCTCTGCCATCCCAAAAAAACCACCGCTGATGTGCAGCGTTCAATACAGTTGGCGTGTTTCTTGTTGTTTGCTGTATGCCTTCTGCAAGAGCCCTACCGTCAGTAAAATATTTTTCAGGTTTATGGCATGTGGCACACGAGATTTTGTTAGTTGAGGAAAATCTTTGATCAAAGAAAATAGCATGTCCAAGTAATGCCGCGTTCTCATTGTGCTCATATTTGTTAGTCGTATCTTTTTCTACTATTGCTGGGCTCAAAGATTGTACAACGGCCCATTCCTTTTCAGAAAAAGTGGGCGTACCAACATTGTCTACTGAAAGAAGCGTCAAGCAACATAGTTCAATGAACATGTTTATAGGTTACTCGATAGTAAGTACACCCGAGCCTGTAGCGCCTTCCCAGCCGCCAATTCGAATGTAGTAGTTAGATCCCTTTTGCACATTGAAATCGATAGCTGAGTAATATGATTGGCAGCCATTATCACCATTACCATCGCCATTGCATGCCACTTGGTTATTGCATGCCCCTTCATAGAGTGCCATCGAGGTATCGAAACTAGAGTCTTCACACGTAGTGAAATGAACTGTGCCGGTCTGCTCTGCAACCCATACAAACCAAATATCTTGGGAATTTTCCCAGTTCATATACGTGCCTTCGCATTGCGAATCATCTGGTTCAGGGCTGCTAGGTGTTGCGGAGTTTGTTTCGTAACTGTTTGCTCCAAGTTGCGCAACCATTGCAGTATTGCATTCATCTCCAGCACCTGGGCAGTTGGTGTCTGAGCAGAGTGATTCGTCGCCATAATATGTTCCGTCTTGTTCAGAGCAAGTGTTGAAGCTAAGTTCAGCACAACTGAAATCACTTAAACAACATGCTCCAGCAATGATACATTCGCTGCCCCAATCCCCAACGAGTTGAAGCAAGTCAGATACGTTTACAGAACAAGAATCATTGACATCGCCAATAGGTCTAAATGTGCCGTCGCCCGAGATTCCCCAATTATCGATAACTGCGAGAATATCGCTTACGCCTACAGTGCCATTTCCATCAATATCATTCACGCAAGATCCAAGTGGGGTATCGCAAGGGTCAAGGACGCCTAGCTTCCAAACGAATAGACCGCGTTCTAGATCGCTGCCGATGACTGTTCCACTTGGGAAGTATGGGTAGACATTCCATAATCCGTTAAAGCTTGCATTGTCGTTGGTTGGATATGTGTCGAAATATGCGTATTGCGTAGGATTGAGTGGATCTGTTGCGTCAAAAACTCTCAGTCCTGAGCGATAATTCGCTTCAAAAATCATTCCGTTATGCGTATATAAGTTGTGGTCGATGGCAGTAGAACCGCTGGTAAACGTACCTACATACGAAGGGTTTTCAATGTCAGCGACATCGATGATTCGTGTAGTAGTTGAACCACCGTTCGTTTGCTCATCGAGTTCATCATTGATATAAAAATGTTGACGGTCTTCAGAAAGCCAGCCTTGGTGGCAATATTCAGCATTGCTGTAGTACGTTTGCGACACAACAAATGGATTTGATTTATTTGTGACATCGACAATAGTTAAACCAGTATCACTCCATCCACCACTAAATCCTGCGCAACAAAATGCAATTTGGCGACCAGAGAAAGGTCCATTGGTGTAGGTGACTACTTGAGCGTCGTGAATATATCGGTCTGTCCATTGTCCTACTTGCACAGGTGCAGCAGGATTAGCAAGGCTGTATATGTACATGCCGTCCGCGACACCGCCAGTTCGATAGAGAAAGCCACTTTCAGTATCAATAACTACATTGTGCGAAGAACCTGACCCTGCGGAGTTGAGTGTTTGCACATTTCCGTTATCAATGTCAGCAAGATTGAAGACTTGAATACCACCGCCGCCTTCGCTAACGCAGTACATATAGGTGCCGTATGTTTTGATATCACGCCAGAGAGAGTTTGGTCCATCCAGAGAAGCAATAACTTGAGCATTACCAGGATTTGTTATCTCGACAACAACTGTGCCGCTGCTCGTGCCCATAAGTGCATATTCGCGACCAGAAGGTGAAACATAACCCCAAGAATCATTCCCTGAGTCTGCACCATCGAGTTCGTTTAATGGAAGCCAAGAATGCAATACTACATTTTCTGATTCAAAACCACCTATGTTTCGAAGACCAGCAGGGTGTTCAGCTAAACGGAACGCGTCAGCTTTCACAGCAGGTTCCAAGTCTTTGATCTTTGGGTCGTCTTGGTGTGCGATAAGAACAGCAGGAACGACGCCTGCGATAACAACGGTTGTAAGGATGGTTTTAATATTCATAATAGTTCTGCAGAACCCTTCTCTCAATGGTCTATATTGACCTGTAATTAGCAAAATGCCACTCAATTAGGTAAATATACGTGTAATAGTTACTCGCAGTTGCCCCAATTTCCAATAAGTATGAGTAAATCACCAACAGCGACGATTCCATTACCGTCTAGGTCAGTTTCTGGGTTGCTGGTACTCCAGTCGCCGATAACTGCAAGAACATCGGTTACGTTGACAGTACCATCATTGTTGATATCGCCTATGCAATCTGCACCGCATACGATGATTTCCAATTGGAAATTGTCGATGCCAGCTTCCACGATACTTGGTGGATCGCTGTCTTCGGCGATGAAGGCAATTCGCACCTCATTTGTAGGTTCAATATGTGCACTCACAGTGAAACTTGTTTGTTCCCATTGTGAATTTGTGCCCACAGTTTCATGAACCAAAGTCCACGTGTCACCGTTATCGTTACTGATATATGTTTTAAGGGTGTCAGAAGTTTGGCTATCAAAGAACCATCGTGCGTAGGAGATAATGCCATCCGTACCCGCAACATCAAGCAGTGGAGAAACAAGTGTAGTCGTTCCACCGTCAACATCGGCAGTACCCGCAGCACCACCTGGCTCGCCATTTTGCGTGACGAAGCATTGGACGTTTTGTGAGCCGCCGGTAACGTCATCTTCTGGTGCAGCCATTTGAGTGTTATAAATAGTGCCGTTTGGATCTGCTTGTTCCCAAGTGCCCGTAGTTAGTGAATCGCTATCTGAGACAGACCAAATAGAAACATCATCTTCCATATCATCTCTGAAAATAATATCTGTTCCATCGCCGACTGTGACAGTATGCCAACCAGTTGGTGGGTCTGTAAATGATCCGCCTGAAGTGAGAGAGACAGAGATAAAGAACTGAAGATCGCTAGCACAATCACCTGCGAGTAGGCTTGCTTCAAAAAGACCCTTGCCAAGAGAGACTAGTGGGTACTTTGTTTTGCTGCCGTTTTCCATAACAGTAATCATTGCAGTGTTCGGATTAATCTGTCCACCGCCTACAGCTTGTGTATCAATTTCAAAAGTAGTTGCTATGTTTGGCGGTACGAATCCCGGAAGCCCACTTGGGTATGAAAATATAACGCCAGTTGGAGCGTCTTGAATCCAAATCTCAGTAGAATCGCATCGCCCCATCACCATATCAAGCCAGCCATCACCGTTGATATCAAAAACAGCGACATCATGCACACCTTGAAGCTGGGCATTCGAAATGCCAACATCTTGCTCAGACAATGTGATGTTTGGAATATCGCCTAAGTTTCTGTAGACATGTGTTGTGCGAGAACAGCCAGAAATATCAACATCAACATCTGTAACAATTACATCTTGGTGGCCATCGTTGTTCAAATCACGAATGATTGCATTGCCACCAAATCCGTCGCTATTTTGTAATGTAATGCTATCGAAATTAGCAAACCCATCGCCACCGTTTCCAGTGTTGATGTAGTACGTGTCTGAAGCATCGTCAACGACAACCATGTCAGGTCGTCCATCACCGTTCAAGTCGCCGCACGTTACAAAGTAAGGTGCTAGTTCGTCAATAATATCGTACCCATTGAAGTACCCTTCGTTATTCGGGTCGTTGTACGTAATGGCAACGTGCTGTGGAGGGTTTAACGAAGTTTGTTTCACAATATCTAAAACGCCATCGCCGTTCATGTCAATCATTTGGCTAGCTGCGCCAAAAGCAGACTCCAGCATTTCACTGGCCATGCGTTCGGTGCTCTCGTCGGTAAAGAATGCATTGCCATCATTGATGAGGAGCCGGTTGTTGTAATCGAATATTTGAGTCCCACCACTGTCGTAGTCTCCAAAGTACAAATCCGGATGCCCATCACCTGATATATCACCTACTGCGAGTGAACAAAAGCGGGGTCCGGCGGTGTTATGCATTTGAGGAATGCGGTCATTTTCAAAGCGGAAGCCTTGCCAAATTCCATCTATTTCTCCAAGGTTCATATAAATGCGTGGATGAGAGAGTGCTTTTGTTGAGTTATCTGTGAGAGTTGTGACTGTAATCATGTCGAGCCAGCCATCGGAGTCAAGGTCGTGCAAAACAACATCACGATCATTGGTAGCAGTCAAAAAACCATTGTCGCCAGCAACATCGGTTGCCGTTGCGTATTCTGCTGTCCTGTCTACTAAGTTTCCGCCTTCGTTCATGAATAGAACGTTTATGTTTTTTCCAGTTGAAGTAAATGGTTCTTTGCGAACGCACACAAGGTCGATGTCACCGTCAAGGTCAAGATCACCCCATGCGTAATCTTTTTCTTCAACATCGCTTATGCCAACAGCCGGATCACTTACAAGTCGTTGCGAAGTTTGGTTAGTAAAGTTACCGAAGCCGCCTGTAAGCGCAAGTTCTGTAATGAGTATTGATGTAATTATCATGAGCAAGTGTTCCAATTTCCAACTATATATAAAAGGTCGTTTACATTCACTATACCATCACTGTTAATGTCAGCAGCACAACCTGAACAGATTCCCCACGCGTCAATGATAGCAAGTAAGTCGCCAATACCAACATTGTTATCCCCATCAATATCTCCCATACAACTTTCGCAACTATCAAGTATGCCGTTGTTGTCAGCATCTTCTGATCCTAGCAAGATATCAAGCATATCAATTGTGCCATTGTTGTCGCAATCCGCTGGCTCATCGTCGAAGGCCATCAAGAAAATATCAAAATCTTCGAGGTCTACTAGTAAATCTTGATTAACATCATGTATTGCGCATGGGTCGTCTGGAAGAACGGTTTCCCCAAAGCACCCTCTGAACCCAATAGTGTCGCTGTACCCGTGGAAATCATCAAGTTCTACATCTCGATCCCCATCGCTGTCAAATTCTACTTGGCCTAGCGAGCTAAGGAATCGAACGAGCATCGCTTGTTCTTCTGAAGTGGAGTTGGCGAAAGCATCCGCGGATTTGATGGCTTGAGAGCCAAACACACCGTGCTCTGCAATTGCATCATGAATACGCGATTCAAACGTACCGTCAGAGAATCGGCCGTCGTGCCACAATGGGTTTCTATATGCAATGCCCCAGAGTGGAGGAGTTTTTAGTTCTTGTCCATTGCCTTGTCCTTGCACAATCCCATCGCCAGCGACACCCATGTCGTGTAATAAAAAATCGCTGTATGGTCGGATTGCTACATTTCGTAACACTGGTTCAATTTCGGGATCATTGGAAGTGATGAATGATGGTGTATGGCAAACTGCACAGCCAATATCGTTAAAGAAAATTTCACCTTGTACGCCAAACTTTGGTGTCTGTGGCGGAGGCGCAAGTAATCGTTGAAAATCGGTTACTCTGTCTATGAAGTGGTAGCCTTCTGCATCGGGTCCATCTTCTGGGTCTGCGACTGTGTCGCAATTTGCAAGAAGGTCTTCATCGCCATTAGGAGCGTTATCAAATGGTAAAAAACGGTTGCTTAATCCCATTTCGTTTTGCGCCGCATCAGCTGAAAAAGTGAGAACAGAAGCAACTTGTGCTTTCCATCCAAATCTTCCTACATGGAGGTTGTCTTCAGGGTCTTCAAAATTTGAAACCATGTGCGCTTCGCCACGTTGAGCGATAGGTTGCAGGTCTCTGTTTGCAAGTAGGTCTTCGTCGCTTATTGCTTCTACAAGCCCATACGCAAGTACGCCATTTGTAACACGGAGAGTAGTTACGTTTGCTTCAGGTGGAACAACTTCTGCGCAGTCTTCGCTGATTGCTTCTGCTTGAAGGAGAGATCCACCAATTTCTGCAAGTGGGTCGAATCCGCCTTTCTTGCCAATAAATCCAAAACGAGTAACTGCTTGCGAACCAGGCCCACCAACAGGATTATTATGGCAGTTTCCACAACTTGTTTTATTGAATATAGGCCCAAGCCCGCCCTCGACGGTAAGTTCTTGGCTAAACGCCGTTTTGCCTAATTGAAACCGTTGAATGAGTTCCTCTGAAAGGCCACCTAATCGTTTGCCAGGCCGAGGCTGTAAAGGCGAACTAAGTAAAATCGACGAGCCAAAGGAAAGCGTGCCAAGAGCGATAGTTATAACAATCGTTGTTTGAATTTTCACTTTTCGCTCTCCTTTATCTATGCATAGATTCGATTATTACCTTAGATTGGTTGCAACTAATGTACAACAAGATGAACCTATCCCAAAGCCTAAAAATCGCACTTTCAGTTCTTGTATTGCTATTTGGCGCTTGTTCAAAAGAGCAGCCGAAGCAGGTAAAGCTTGATTCTGGGTTGAAAACAGAGCATGCCCTTATTTTGGATGGGAATTCCGGCTCTGCACGTGTTCGAATCAGACAAAAAATGGCGACTCACGGTGAAACCCCAGACGCACTATTCTTGATGGGTTTCAGTTACCACCAGGAGCAGAAGTACGGAAAAGCTGTGGAATGGCTTCAAAAAAGCGTGCGTGCAAATGGCCGTATATATCCACCAGCGCTTCACTTTTTAGGCTGGTCGTATTTGTATTTGGGCGAAGTATTGGCATCGAAGAAGGCATTTGATGATTTTTTATTGGTGAATCCAGGCGAACCCGATTCAATGTTCGCTCTTGGATTGTTATCGATGGAACTAGGAGATTTGAAGCATGCAGGAGAATTGTTTGCAATGGTGAGCAGCCTTGCTCCTCATGACAAACTGATGCAAGCCAAAGCGAGTGCTCGATGGGCGGATGTTCTTGCTGAGCAGGGCAACTGGCTAGAAGCAGTTTCCAAGTACGAACATTCTCTCGAGCTAAACCCAGATTTATACGAAGCGTGGTACCGATTCTCGCAAGCATTGAAACGAATTGGATTGGAAAACGAGTCAGCGGTTGCTTTGCAGAGTTTTCAAGAAGCGAGGCACAGAGTGCACCCCGAATGGCAGGCTACGAGGTTTCCAGAGTGAAGCGTATACTTGTACTTATTTTGTGTAGCAGTTGCGCCGACCAAGGCGATGTTGCGCCTTCGAATACTATTTCGTTCGCAGAAGTGACTACAGAAATTGCCCCAACTGTTTGCGGGAATCCCAATCCTGTAACTATCTTGGAGGTGAACGGTACTGGCCTCGCATTGATTGATTTTGATAACGATAATGATCTTGATTTGTTTATTGCGAATGCTTCTGGCGAACCTTGCCGATTGTATAAAAATGTAGGCGATGGAACGATTGCATACAAAGATGTTTCAGAACAAGTAGGGATTGGTCTGAACCAGTGGGCGACTGGTGTTACGGTAGGCGATGCAAATGGTGATGGCTTTGACGATTTGTACATAACATGCCATGGCCAAAATGTGATGCTCTTCAATATTGAAGGAAATTCCTTTGTAGATGTCACAGAAGCAGCTGGCGTCGCAGATGCAGGTTGGGGGACTAGTTCTCGTTTTGGTGACTTAGATGGTGATGGAGATTTAGATTTATATGTGTGTAACTATCTTGAATTTGACCGCGACAAGCCACCGCCGAAAGCAAAGTACAAGGGGCAAGATGTATTAGGTGGTCCCCACGGTATGACTCCGCAACAAGACGTTGTGTATGAAAACGTAGGTGACGGTACATTTGCAAACGTTACAGAGGAGTGGGGGTTCACGCAAACGCCAGCTTTTTCACTGAACGCAACGATTCTAGATTTCAATGGCGATGGTTTGCAAGATGTTTTTGTGGGCAATGATTCGATGGCGAACAGTCTATTTTTGAACACAGGCGAAGTGCCGACGAGATTTATAAATAACGGGGTGCAATCAGGGATTGCAGTAAATGGCGATGGCTCCATGCAGGCAACTATGGGAATAGCTATTGCTGACATCAATGGTAATGGCAGGCCAGATGTATTTACAACAAATTTTTCAAGCGACACGAATACTCTTCACATAAACGATCACTCAGGGTATTTTGATGATCGCACATCACGCTTTGGAGTTGGGTTATCGAGCAGAAGTGTACTTGGATGGTCTTGTGGGTTTCATGATTTCGACTTGGATGGGGATGAAGATTTGTTCATCGTGAATGGGCACGTGTATCCGAATGCATCGGTTGCAACGATGGACAGCTCCCGAAAACAGCCAGTCTTGCTGTATACACGTACGGGTAATCGCTTTGTGCAAACGGAGCTACAAGGGGAGTTTAGGGATAGGGCGGCTGTTTTTGGTGACCTTGATAACGACGGCGATATTGATATCATCGTCGCGCAAAGAGATGGCGACGTACGCGTCCTTCAAAACGAAGCAACCCCAAACTCCATGCTCAGCATTGCGTTAGAAGGCGCATACGGTAATCTAAGAGCACTCGGTGCATCCATGACATGTACATTTGCAGATGGTACGTCAAGTTCGTATTGGAATACAGATGGTGCTGGATTTCAATCTTCCCATACGCCCAATCCAATTGTAATTCCTAGCCATAAACACATTGTGCTTTTGGACATTACATGGCCAAGTGGTGCAAAACAAGTAGTCACAGAGTTCCCTGTGAATGGCAGAGTAGTTATTCAGCAATCCAAATGAGGTAATTGAATTACGTTAACACCTCTGCTTTTTTATATTTTTTGCCAAGGATAGCTTGGGGGTCTGCACCCATGAAATCTCCTAAGACTGCAGAATACACTTCTCTAAAGTCTGTATTAAATTTCAAGTCGCCTTGGTCGAGTTCCGTAAGTGAAGGGTGCTTGCCAATCAAACCATTTTGGACATTGTCGCCGATTAAAAACATAGGGGCGGCTGTTCCGTGGTCTGTGCCTGAAGAACCATTTTGTTTCACGCGTCTGCCAAACTCACTGAATACCATGGTGAGCACTTTCTTTGTGTTCCCTTGTTTGGCCAAATCTTTTTGGAATGTGTTTAGGGCGTCTCCAAGTTGTTGCATGAGATTTGCATGCCCATTAAGTTGATTTGCATGTGTGTCGAAACCGCCAAGGCTCGCGTAATAGACACGAGTAGGCAAGTCTGCTCGAATCATTGAGCCAATGAGTTGCAGTTGTTGCGAAAGTTTTCCGTTTGGATAACTTACAAGTGGACGTGTGGACACGGCAGAACGTATGCGTTCTGATGAGACTTGGGCATCAAGTGAAGTGCGTACTAGGAAGTCAAGTTGTGAGTCACGGTCATGCGCTTCCATTATTTCTTTTCTGTTAATTTCATCGTACGGAATTTCGAGATCATCGTTTACAGAGCCGCCTGCCCATTTGAACAATTCCTCAGTTTCGAAGTTTACAGCTTTTTGTGTTTTTCCATGCAATGCCAGTGGTGCTTTATTCCCGATAGCAATCGAACTTACTGCGCTCGGTTGCCCTTCACAAGTATTGTCAAAATATTTCCCTAACCAACCATATCCTTGGCCAGAATGATTACCGGTATGCCAAATATCTGTTGAAGTAAAGTGAGAACGATTCGGGTTTGGGTACCCGACTCCTTGGATGATTGCCGCTTGCCCTTCGTCAAGCAAATTCCGTAAGCCAGTAAGGTTGGGGTGGAGGCCAAACCCATCAGCTCCAGGAATTGTCAAAGCACTAGAATCACCTTTTCCAGGCTCTTTGATGCCGATTTGAGGTCTGTTTATATAGTATTCTCGGTCACCATACGGGATGACAGTATTCAGCCCATCGTTACCACCTGCGAGTTGGATGACGACCAAAGTATGGTCTTCTGGAATACCTGCTTGTGACGACACAAGCGAGCCAACTGGAAGCATGATGCCTTCCGCTGAGCGTTGCATGAACATTGGTACTGTCGTTGCCATTGACAGAAATGCCATGCCTTGTTGCATAAACAATCGTCGACTGTATGCGTCAGTGGATCCAGTACTTGAAGAGTCTTCTTGTTCGTGATGATGGTGGTGCGACATAGTTGCTATTCCTTAGCAGAGTTGATATTCAGGCATTGCAGTTATAAGCGTAAGTAAGCCTGTGACTGTTTCATTGTTGATAGTATTATTTTGCGTTTTCATGTAGTTCTCTAAAGAGGCTACTCGATCGCGGTCGTGCTTATCCTGGTTCAAGAGGGCAGTCAGTAAAAACGTGATTGCATCTTTTGGATCTCGCGTGTTGCCTTCAACCAGAGCCATTCCATTGAATTGATTATTGTCAGCCTCCCAACTTGCACTGCCAGGACGTTGCCCAGTTAACAAATAGAGCAACGTGTTTTGTCGCATAAACATTGTGGAGGTATTTATCCACGTACGCCCACCATCCCAACCTTTCACTGAAGGTGGTGCGAATAATCGCTGTCCCATAAGGTCGGCAGAAACGGCTAGAGTCTGCACCATTTTTCTACGTTGAGGAGGATTTAACGATCGAGTCGCCTGCACAATTAGTTGTACAGGACTTTTGATAATAGCCTGCATATTTGAATCGTCGTAAAAATGTTCGGACAGAAAAATGGTTTTTAAAATTGGCTTTAATTCCCAATCTTTCCGTTTAAGTAAATTGGAAATGGAAATGGTAAATTTTTTAGAATCGGCAGTTTTGCCATGAGGTAAATCATTCACAAAGTACCTATACAACTTGTTGACGATAAATTTTGCTACGTTAGGCCTTGTGAAAATTAAATCGACAAAATCGTCTCCATCGTAATACCCACTACGTCCAAAGATACGTTTTTGCCCAGTGTCATGATTTCTTGAGTTGAAAGTAAAGTCATGGTCTTCAACGGTGTACCCCGTTAAGCATCGAGCGCCTTCTTTTATGTCGTCTTCATCGTACCCTTCACCCTCACCTAGTGTGAATAACTCCATGAGTTCACGCGCTAAATTTTCATTTGGGGCTTGCTTGCGGTTTTGATGATTGTTTAAGTATTTAATCATCGCTGGGTCGTGAATAATTCCACGAACCAAGTCCTCTTTAAAGTTCCCCATGGCATTCTTTCGAAAGAAATTATTTTGCAAATACATCTGGTAACTATCTTCGATGGTTCTATACCCAGTCGCAAAATGTCCATGCCAGAAGAGAGTAAGTTTTTCCTCAAGTGGCCTTGGAGTTGAAACCATTCGTTGAAGCCACCATAACTCCATTTCACTAATTTGTTTTCGGTCTTCGCGTTGCCTGCGTTGCCGTTCTTTTCTCAACTTGTCAACAGTCTCTTCATCTTTGTCTTGCCTTGCTTTTAGAGCAACTTTGCGTTCTGCAGCAGTTCGAGGCCGAATGATATCTTTATCGTATGCATCCAATAAGACAGGTTCAGGGTCGGTAATGTTGTTGTACTCGACTATGTATTCAACCGCTTTTTCGAGGCCAAGTTTTGAGAGTGCTACCGCTTGCTTTGTCGTTCCACCAAATCCTGCACGCTGTAACAGGTGCTGTGCTTTGCGTTCATCAAACTCTTTTGGGTCTAGAGGCTTCACTGAAGAAAGGGTCATGGTTTGCTCCGATGGGGTCACGAAAGGTGGGCGTACTCGTCTATCTAAACGAAACGCAGTTGTCTACTATTGCGATTTCATACGACGTTTTCTCAACTTATGTTTGAGCCGAACGGCATTTCCTATAACGGTGATGTCAGATAAGCCCATTGCAGCGGCTGCAATGAGGGGTCCATGCTCGCCAAGCATTCCAAACGCTGCAAGCGGAATAGCCGCTACGTTGTACATAAACGCAAATACTAGGTTCTGTTTAATGGCAACAAGTGTATCTTTTGCAATATGGATGGACTCTACAGTCGCTTCAATATTATTGGCGGGAACAATTATAGATGCGGACTCCATAGCGACATTTGTACCCGATGCTATCGCTACGCCGACATCAGATGCTGCAAGAGCGGCCGCGTCATTAATGCCATCTCCAACCATCATCGATGGCCTAGGCATTGCTGAAACGATCTCCGTTTTATCAGAAGGGGAGGCTTCAGCATGTACATTTTCTAGAGCTATGCCCACTTCTGCCGCAACGCGTTGAGCAGTTTCAATTCGGTCTCCAGAGAGCATATGAACGGTAATTCCAAATGACTGTAGTTCCTGAACGGTTCGTTTCGCTTCTGGTCGAACTTCATCAGTAACTGTAATTTTACCAATAACATTTCCGTCTAGTTTAATTTTGCATGTTGCTGCGTTATCTTTTGAAACGGATACAAGTTGCCCATTCACTTGTCCATGCACGCCACTCCCAGCGCTAGCTTCAAAATTTGAAACTGTTGGAATCTGAATGTTTCTTTTTTTTGCTTCATTAACAATTGCATATGCGATGGGGTGTTCGCTCGGTGTTTCTACAGATGCAGCGAACGCTAGTAATTCATTCTCAGAAATAACACCCACTGTTTCGACAGTTTCAACGACTGGTTTGCCTAGTGTCAGTGTGCCAGTCTTATCAAAGATAACGGTGGCGGTTTTACCAGCCAATTCTAAAGAGCTAGCATCTTTGACCAGGATACCCCGCAAACTTGATTCTCCTGCTGCAACCATGACAGCCATGGGAGTTGCTAAACCAAGTGCGCACGGGCAAGAGATCACGAGGATAGTCACTGCATATACAATGCCGTCGCCAGGCGAACCAGCGACAGACCAGCATATAACAGTAATCGCTGCAATTGCTAATACAATCGGCACGAAAATTCCTGAAACAGTGTCTGCTAGGCGTTGAATACCGGCCTTGCTCGATTGCGCAGTTGTTACTAGCTGTGCAATTCGTGAAACTGTTGTGTGTCGACCATCTACAGTTGTTTCTAGTACAAGTTGCCCTGTTGTATTCATTGAACCCGCGATGAGTTCATCGCCTAATCCTTTGGCAACTGGAAGAGGCTCTCCAGTGACGATTGATTCATCCACTTCGCTAGCGCCATCGACAACAATTCCATCCACAGGAATTCGACTTCCTGGTCGAACAAGGAGCCGAACGCCTTCGCCAACTTCACCTGTTGGAATGGTCGTTGTACTTCCATCGATAGCAACAACTTCAGCAGTGTCGGGTTGCATTTTCAACAACTCTCGAATGGCTGACCCCGCTTTTGCAGAAGATGTTGCCTCTAGCCAATGTCCAATACTAATGATTGCAAGCAATGCTGCCGCTTCCATGAAGTACATGGGGTGCCCAACGTCAAAATCAAATGCTTTTTTAGCGATGAAAATATAGAGTGAAAAGAAGTACGCTGCACCTGCGCCAATAGTTATCAGCGTGTCCATGTTGGTTTGTAACCGTTTTGCTGCTGCGAGTGCTGAAGTAAAGAAACCGCTGCCTACGAGTATCATCGAAAGGGTTGAAGCAAAAAACATCACCCATGGAGCCCAACTTGCCTCTATGTTTTGAAGATACAAATACCAGTGAAGACCTTCAAAAGGTGCCCAGATTGAAACGCCGATAATTGCTCTTCGCTTCCAATCAGCGGCATTCTTTTGTTGTCGAGTTTCAATTTCAGTAGCGAGTGCGGCAGGATCTATTCCAGCGTCGATGACCTCAGATGGATACCCAGCATCAGTTGCAATTTGAGCCAATGAATCGCCATCAATAGCACTACCGATAACGGTTGCTCGCCCTGTTGCGAATGCGACGCTTGCAGAGTGGACCCCAGGGGCTTTTTTTAGGGCTTTTTCTACGGCAGAACTGCACGCTGCACAGTTCATTTCGCCTACCTTTAGTTCCACTTGTTCCATGAAAGTCATCATACGTTCCCTAAGTGGCTACGTACGACATATTTTCGTTGTCTTTGACTAAAAACAAGGGTATACTGACCAATCATGCGAAACGAAAAAGGCATAACTTTAGCAGCTGTTGTGGTCATGCTTTGTTGCATGGGGGCGGTACATGCTTCCAACCAAACGGCACGATCGAATGTGCTTATAAGCTTAGTCGTAGTTGACGCATATCCAAGTTTTTGCGAAGAACGATCTTCCGAAAAGTTGGAAGCGCCTGAACAAAACACTTCGTGCTGCGTGCACGTCGATGTTGTGAACCAAATTGAAATCGAGGAACTTCATAATTTGCCTCCTCCGGCAAACTTGATTCGTTGAGTTTTCTTTTTTCTGTTTTCACAATACATTAATTCATATTTTTAAAAAAAGAGGTGACGCATGGGCGTTCCAGTTATAGGCACAGTTGGCCGTAAATTGTTTGGTTCTCGTAATGACCGCATGGTAAAACGGTATATGCGATTGGTTGATCAGGTTTCTGCTAAAGAGCAAGAGACGAGGGTGTTAACCGACGCGGACATTAAAGCAAAAACCATCGAGTTTCGTAAGCGAATCGCAGATGGGGAAGAAGCAGTGGACCTTATTCCAGAAGTGTTTGCGATTGCCCGCGAAGCTATGGACCGTTCGGTCGGAATTCGAAACATATTTAATCCTATTCACGAGTTCGACCCATCAGTATTGCCAGACGACGCACGTGCGTTGTACGATGAGACGAAAGCGCTCATTGATGCAACGGAAGATAAAAAACCTGATGCTGGATTGCTTGGTTGTATTCAACCTGTCCCCGCGTGGCAACTGGTAGATATTCCAAACGCATTGTACGAAGCAATTCGAGTATTGCACCCTAAATCAAAAATGCCGTTCAGGGCAAGACCGTTTGATGTGCAGCTTATCGGTGCAGTAGTGTTGTACGAAGGTCGGATTGCAGAGATGAAAACCGGCGAGGGTAAGACGATTGTTGCTCCACTCGCGTGTTATCTGTCAGCGATCGAAAATAAACAAGTCCATGTTGTCACGGTGAATGATTATCTTGTGCAACGTGACCGTGATTGGACATTCCCGTTTTTCTGTACCATTGGCTTAACAGTTGGTGCAATCCATCCGCAACATATGCAACACCCTCAATTGAAACAAATGGCGTATCACTGCGATGTTGTATACGGTACAACCGCTGAGTTTGGTTTTGATTACTTGCGTGACAACATGAAAATGACAGCGCAGGAGCAAGTGCAAAAGCGTCGTCAAATTGCGATTGTTGACGAAGTTGACTCCACTCTTATTGACGAAGCAAGAACACCACTGATTATTTCCGGTCAAGCACATGATGGGCAACCACGGTACGAGATGGCGGACAAACTTGCTCGCTATTTAGAGTCAAAGCAAACACCATGGTCAAAAGCTGACCAAGCTGTGCAATCATGTTTGGTTACCATCAGCGGTCTCGAAGGTGATATACGAAATTCTATTGATAAAGATGCTACAAAAGCAATGCAAGAAAAACTTGCAAATGCAAAAGCAAAATTACCTACGCTCGAGGCTGAACGCGAGCAATACACACAGTATTACGAAATTGAACTTGATAAAAAGAAAGCAACCCTCACGCACGAAGGTGTCGCCGAAGCACAAAAAGAAGCGAACATTGGTTCGTTTTATGTTGGTGAAAATATGGACGTGCCTCACCTTTTAGAACAGTCTATTCGTGCGCACACGGTATATCTGCGTGACCGCGATTACATGGTTGCTGCTGATGATAAAGGTGTTCAAAGTGTCATTATTATTGACCAGAATACAGGTCGAAAAATGGTTGGGCGCCAGTGGTCTGATGGTTTGCACCAAGCCGTCGAGGCAAAAGAAGGCGTAGAAATTAAACAAGAAACACAGACAGTTGCGACTATTACAATTCAAAACTTTTATAAGTTGTATGAGCGCTTGTCAGGCATGACAGGAACAGCCGATACGGAAGCGACTGAGTTTTATGAAATATACAAACTAGATGTGCTTGTAATTCCAACGAACGTACCAGTTATTCGTCAAGACCATAACGACCTTGTGTTTACATCACAAAAAGATAAGTTATCCGCGTCAATCAAAGAAATTCATACGATGTACCAAGTTGGGCAGCCAGTTCTGGTTGGTACGACAAGTGTTGAAAAATCTAAACAGCTCAGCGAGGAGTTAAAAACGAGATTTAATGTGCCGCATGAAGTATTAAACGCGGAGCAACACGAACGCGAATCAGAAATTGTCAAGTTCGCAGGTGGTTTAGGTGCTGTAACAGTTGCTACTAACATGGCAGGCCGTGGTACTGATATTAAGCTAAGCCCACTCTCACCAGCGGAGTTAATCGAGCATTGGAAGCGTACGGATATTTGCCCCCGCGAAGTTACTTCGGATATGTGCGAAGAGGAAGTTGTACAGCACGTGTATCGACATGTTGCTACAAAAGAACTTGGGCTTCGTAAAGCTGATGTTGCCGAACTTTCAGATGATGACATTTACAGGAAGTTGGTTGAGCATTGGTGGGCAACGAGTTGTTGGTGGGTTGATGGGGATAAGGCCTCGTCCACTAAGACGGATAAAATGCTTGCAGATTTGGACCACAGTGGAGCATGTTTATTACATCGCCTTCGTTTTTACGAAAATGTAGAAAATTTAGGCGGATTGCATGTTATTGCGACCGAGCGACATGAGTCGCGTCGTATCGATAATCAACTTCGCGGACGTTCTGGTCGCCAAGGCGATAAAGGCTCTTCTCGATTCTTCTTAAGTCTGGATGATGACTTGATGAAAATGTTTGCTGGGCCAAAAACTTTGCAACTTCTTAGCAAGATGGGCATGAAAGAAGGCGTTGCTATTGAACATAACATGCTTACGAAGGCTCTTACGAAGGCTCAACGCAAAGTAGAAGAAAGAAATTTCCTTGTACGTAAAAATATTCTTGAATACGATGAAGTAATGGATTTGCAACGGCATGAATTCTATGGGCTGCGTCAACGCGTTTTAGAAGGTGTTGAAATTCGGGAGCTCATTTTTGATTACATCGAAAAAGCTGTCGCAGATTCTGTGCATAACTATTTAGATCCGATTTATTCAGCGAGTTGCATTACTGAATGGATTCGCGAGAATTTAATTGTTGGTATCGAACCAGATCGAATTATAGGTAAAGATCGTGAAGATTTGCATAAGCTTATCATTCGCGATTCGCGTGAAGAATCGGTAGAAATTATTCGAGTTACAATTGGCGAGTATCTACCCGACACAATCGATTTAGGTGATGGCAAAGTGTCCGAACGCGATGAAACATCTTGGGATTATCAAGGAGCAGTCGACTGGGCAAGAGTCGCTTGGGATTCGACTTTGAAAATTTCCGATGCAGCAAACATGTCACGTTCAGATATTATTGCTACGATTGAAGCAGCCGCTGAAGAAAAAATTGTGAACATTGATTTGTCACCTTTAGATCAATATCTTGTGCCAAGACATGCCCAGGAAGAATTGGCTGTTTGGGTGAAGTCCAAATTTGATATACCGTGCGAATCAAAAGACTTTGATGACATTGAGCCTGAAGAAGCTGTCGAACTTGTTATGCAAAGAGCACTCAAGACGTACGAAAAACGCGAACGCGAATACCCAATCGAAAACATGTTAGAAATGACAAGCGCGATGATGCAGCAAGACCCTGCAAAAGCTATTGAGGGTTTCTGCGCACGTGTGAAGGTGAAGTACGACCTTGATTGGACACCTCAATCACTTCCATCAAACAATCCACAGGAGCTTGCAAAGTTCTTGCTTGAAGAAGCGGAGCGTTGGGATGCAGATCGTTATCAACGAAGGGCGCAACGCATACTAGATGAGAGCGATAACGACCTTGATGGATGGCTACGAGAAAACTGGAAATTCGGTTTAACTGAAAAAGAAAAAGAGCGAGCATCAGAAGATACCCTCGCAGTAGCAGTCGAAAAAATCAAACAAGTACAACGAGCCGAACTTGCTCATTTAGAGAGAATGGTTCTATTGCAAATTTTTGATAGTGTTTGGAAAGATCATTTACACCAAATGGATCAAGCTCGGGAATCAATTGGGTACAGATCATTTAGCCAACTTGACCCGAGAATCGAATACAAGCGTGAGGGTGCTCGTCTATTCGAAGAGATGTTTGAGCATGCACAAGACAGAGTAACTGATCTTGTATTTAAAGCTAAAATGCAGGTGCAGGCACCTCAGCAGCAGGCACAGCAACAAGGGGCACAGGGGCAACCAAAAGCAAAGCAAGCACAGGCACAAGCAAAACCGAAAGCAGCTGAGCATTCAGTCCGAGCAGCGGCAGATGCAGCTGCGAAACAAAGCAGTGGAGGGGGCGGAACAATGACAGTGGGTCGAAATGAGCCATGTCCTTGTGGAAGCGGAAAGAAATATAAGAAATGCTGCGGCGCTACATAATGCAACGAGTCATGCTGAGGGTATTTCCCCTCCGCGTGACTTTTTGCGAGTGGTTGATGCCGTTCGCCTTTTAAGCGATTCGAGGCCTTGAGGCAAAAGCCCATGTTATCAGCAGGATGACGGGCAACACAGTCAGCCATGCACTGCCTTGTAAGTATCCAATTTCAAGGAGGGGCATGGAAAACAAAAGTGCAAAAGCGAATAATGTTGTTCTGAGTGGCGTGAATTTTTTGTTCGTGAACATAAATACTGCAACTATTCCGGGAAAGACGAGTCCGTAGAACACGAAAAATCGTAAATAATCATCTTGCCATCCATCTAGCCAGTTACCCGATGGCGAAAGGCCACCGAACCGGTGAGCCACGGCAACAGCAACAACACAAAACAATGCAAGAAATCCAACAAACAGTTTCTTGTGTTTTCTAGAAACTATTCGAATGCCTTCTTTCATATGCACACTTATGGTAAACATTGATTGCAGGAGAAGGTGCAGACCAAGTAGGGCGCTGAACACAAACAAAGTGTTGTCGTATCCATCTTGTGCAATTCCTAGGTACGTTGTAGTAAAACCAATCATAACTAAAAATGTAATGCCGAAAACACCGAATGAATGCTTACTTGGCGAACTTTGCAATGCTCTATGGAATGTCGGATCAAGGTAAGGGCTTAAAAAGAAACCGAACGTTGTAATCGGCAGAAGCCAAACCGCCTCTTGCCAAGGCAGATTGCCTTGGGGCACCGTGTTAAACGGCAGAAGGGAAAGCCCTGCGATAATTGAAAAGCACCATAATCCTGCTGCAAGTATTGGCCAGATTTTTGTGGGAACAAATGCAACGCAAGCGCAAAGAGCAAGAATGCAAAAAGGCAGCCAGGCTGATATGAGAAACGAAAAGTCGTTTATATACACTAATGAAAGCATAGCGATGAAGAATATATGGAATGCAATTGTCACTAATGCAAATAAAGAAA
>Ga0115000_10000615_pt1 | contig 32679 bp, 29 predicted proteins | sample ArcticOcean_MG_C_6_FD_89690 | JGI IMG/M metagenome (GOLD analysis project Ga0115000, IMG submission 89690) | Marine microbial communities from western Arctic Ocean - ArcticOcean_MG_CB8_128 | ecosystem: Environmental > Aquatic > Marine > Oceanic | place: Arctic Ocean: Canada Basin | collected...
AGGAAGAAAGAAGTTTTTTTAACTTTTGATGATGGACCAAGTGAGGTAATTACAGCTAAAGTTCTTGACCTGTTGCAGGAGCATGATGCTAAAGCTACTTTTTTCTGTTTGGGAAAAAATGTTGATTATAACCCTGATTTATTTTCACGAATTAAAGATGAAGGCCATGAGGTTGGTAACCATACTTTTCATCACATCAGTGGTTGGAATGTCAGTACGGAAAGGTACGTAGGTTCTATTAATAAAGCTGAATCGATATTTGGAGGGTATTTTTTCCGTCCTCCGTACGGTAAAATTACTTGGTCACAAATTTCCAGTATTAAGAGCAGGTTTCAATTGATTATGTGGACTGCACTCAGCGGTGATTTTGACAAGGCAATACCAACTTCTGAGATACTAACTAACTTAAAATCTAGCCTTAAAAAAGGGGATATTATAGTGTTTCATGATAACGCAAAAACGGCCTCTCGTTTATTGGAAATTCTACCTGAGTATTTGGCTTTTTTAAAGCAGCAAGGATACGAATGCAGTGTGCTCAGAACACCGAGAAAGTGGTATCAATTCTGGAAGTAGGGAGTTTGACAGGAGTTACTTTTTCCGTTTGAAAACTATGGGACCGGTATTGCCTTTGTTGTCATGGTAAGTTCCTCTCAGTGTATTTCCCTTATTAGAAATTTTCAATCGATGAACACCCGCTGTGCTCCATCCAGGAATGCCCTTCGTAACAATTACAGAATATATTAAACTATCATTGGAAATTATTCCACCTCCGTGCTCGACAAATGGAGTGCCATTAAATTCTAAATAATGCGTCATGAATACACTATCATTTTTAACAGAAAAAATTGCGTGACAGTTAGTGAAAGAGTTGCCAGTACTATCTTTCCATAAGCCATTAATGTCATTAGCGATGTCTTTAGAAAGTAATGAGGTGGATAAGAATAAGCCAAAAAGTAAGGTGAGTAATGATTTCATGTTTTCGTTAAAGTTGGTTCTTATCAATAAGTAATTTTGTTTTTAAAATAGCCACTAAACTCAAAGAGTCAGTGATTTCTCCTTGTACAGCTAGTTGGTACAACTCCTTGAAAGGAAGCTTTTTTATGGTTAATTGCTCATTGTCATCAGGATGTGATTCGTGAAATTTCAAATCTTGTGCCACATATATTATTGCTCTTTCGTCTGTTGAAGCGTTACTTGTGTCGAATTCCTGAATTTTCGTCCATTTCTCAGCAGATATTCCGACCTCCTCAGAAAGTTCTCTTTTTGCAGATACTAAAGGAGGTTGGCTTAAATCACCTCCGCCTTCAGGAATTTCCCAAGTGAAACGCTCTAAAGGGAATCTGTATTGCCCCACAATCCATGTGTTGTAGTCCTTGTCTAAAGGCAAAACACCAATAGCATAATGTTTAAAATGTACAACGGAATAGGTGCCTTCAGTGTCAGAAGGGTCTAATACGTCATGTTTAGTCACTTTAATCCATGGAGAAGCGTAGACTTCTTTACTGTTTAAAACTTTCCATGGGCTTTTAACTTCTTTGAGCATCTTAATTCATTAATTTTGAAACATTGAACAAGAAAAACAATTTTGATGGACTTTCAACTAGGTGATAAAGTTAGCTTTTTAAACGAGAAACTCGACGGTGTGGTTTCTAAAATAGTGAACAGTACTCAAGTAGAAGTAGCCACTGATGATGGATTTGACGTTCCTGTATTGGGGAGAGATTTGGTATTGGTTCATAGAGATGAAACCAAGAATCCACTTAAGAATGAAGATCAAGCGGATAAGAAAGAAGCTTCAGAAAGTGATAAAAAAGCTGTTCAGGGAATGGAAGGTGATTTTAGTCCCGATAAGAAAATCAGAAAAGTAAAGGACGATGTTATTGACAGGAAGAGAATTAAGGCGATGCTTCAAGAAAAAATGCAAACCAAAGTAGTGGGTAAAATTTCGTTGAAACACTCACATCGAAGAAAGGAAGTTGAGGGAGAAGTTGATTTGCACATTGAGCATCTCGTGAACAGTTGGAAGAGTATGAGCAATGGGGAAATTGTTCAGCACCAGCTATCAGTAGCTCGTGAAAGGCTTGATGATGCTATTCTTGCTGGAAAGCACAGGTTAGTGATTATCCATGGAGTGGGTAACGGGACTTTAAAAAAGGAAGTAAGAAAACTCATTGATACTTATCCGGGAATTCGGTTTGAAGAAGGGCATTTTTCTGTCTACGGAGCGGGAGCAACCCTGGTACATTTGTAATTAGAATACAAAGTTCGATCATCAAAGATCAAAGATTAAAGTTTGTTTCTTATATTTGCCACGTCTATGCAAGCAAGGGAAATAATTGGCACAAAAGAATTTCACTTAATCATTAAGCGCTTAGCCTTTCAATTAATTGAAAACCATAGCGATTTCAAAGATACAGTACTTATAGGATTGCAAGATAGAGGGATTCATCTGGCGGATAAGCTAGGAGATGTTTTGAGAGAAATGAAACCAGACTCTGAAATTAATGTAGGTCACCTTGATATTACCTTTTTTAGAGACGATTTCAGACGGTCAGATAAACCTCTGAAAGCAAACAAGACAGAAATCAACTTTGTTATTGAAAACAAGAATGTCATTTTAATTGATGATGTGTTGTTTACCGGCAGAACAGTTAGAGCTGGACTTGATGCGATGATGGCATTTGGAAGGCCAGCAAATGTGGAGTTACTTACCTTTGTTGACAGAAGGTATACAAGGCATTTACCAATTGAAGCAAGTTATGTTGGGAAGACAGTAGATTCAATAGCCAAGGATAAAGTCTTAGTAGAGTGGACTAAGTTAGAAGGACAAGACAGGGTAATGATGTATTCCTCTGAAAAGGAATAAAAAAGAATAGAAATGGAAGGATTATCAGTTGATCATTTATTGGGAATTAAAGACCTTACCATAAAGGACTTCCAATTAATTTTTAAAACTGCCGACGAATTTAAAGAAGTGATCAATCGTCCAATTAAGAAAGTTCCTTCCCTTCGAGATATTACAATAGCCAACTTATTTTTTGAAAATTCTACAAGAACAAAGTTGTCTTTTGAATTAGCTGAAAAAAGACTTTCTTCTGATGTCATCAACTTTTCAAGCGGAACTTCTTCTGTGAAGAAAGGAGAAACGTTAGTTGATACTGTGAATAATATTTTGGCCATGAAGGTAGACATGGTTGTCATGAGGCATCCTAATCCAGGAGCTGCAGCGTATTTAAGTAAGCATGTGGACGCGAAGATAGTGAACGCAGGAGATGGGGCTCACGAGCACCCTACACAAGCTTTGCTCGATGCTTATTCGATACAAGAGAAGTTAGGTGAGGTAAAAGGGCAAAAAGTAGTAATTGTAGGAGATGTACTCCATTCAAGAGTTGCTCTTTCAAATATATATTGCCTACAAAAATTAGGAGCTGAGGTCATGCTTTGTGGTCCAGCTACTTTAATACCGAAATTTGCTCATACACTAGGTGTAAAAGTTGAACATAACTTAAGGAAAGCATTAGAGTGGTGCGATGTTGCAAACATGCTGCGGATTCAGTTGGAAAGGCAAGACAACAAGTATTTTCCTTCCTTAAGAGAATATGTTATGCAGTATGGGATGAACAAACAATTGCTAGATTCCCTGGGCAAAAAGATTGTAGTAATGCACCCTGGACCTATTAACCGAGGGGTTGAAATAACCAGCGAAGTTGCTGATAGTGATCAATCGATAATACTGAGCCAAGTTGAAAACGGTGTTGCAATTAGAATGGCAGTTTTATATTTACTTGCCTTGAAAATAAACAGAGATTAAGCTTTAGTTTCGATGAAAGCTATAATTTATTACCTGACTCTTCCGCTCATCTTTTTAATTTCAAGTTTACCTTTTAAGGTGCTTTACTTAATTTCTGATGTGCTTTATGTCCTGATCTATCGTGTGCTTGGGTACAGAAAAAAGGTAGTCAGAGAGAACTTGAAAAATTCATTTCCAGCAATGGATGCCGGCCAATTGTTACTACTTGAAAAAAAGTTTTTTCATTATTTTACAGACTTGATATTAGAGAGTCTCAAGACATTAACTATCAGTGCCAAGACTTTAGAAAAGCATGTTTCATTTTCCGGAAGGGAAGTATTCGAAAAATATAAGTCTGAAGGGAAAAGTGTTGTCATCGTAATGGGACATCAAGGCAACTGGGAATTAGCTGGAGCAATTTTTTCATTAGAAAAAGCACATCAATTGTATGTGATTTACCATCCGCTTAAAAACAAGTATTTCGATAAGATGGTGTATCACATGCGAACTCGACTGGGAAACAAACTATATGCCATGAAAAATACAGTTCGCGGAATGGTTCAAAATAGAGGTGAATTAACAGCAACTGCTTTTATTGCTGATCAAACACCTTCTCCTAAAGGGGCTTACTGGACTACTTTTTTAAATCAGGATACCCCCGTTTTTTCTGGAACAGCGAAACTTGCAAAAAAGTTTGATTATCCTGTAGTGTATGCATCAGTGAAACGTTCGAAAAGGGGTAGGTACGAGGTAGTTGTTGAAGAACTAGTGGATAAACCGTCTGAATTCACAGAAGATGAAATTTCTGAAATACACACCAAAAGACTAGAAAAAGACATCAACGAATCTCCTGAAATTTGGTTGTGGAGTCATCGCAGATGGAAGCACAAGAGGTTTAATTAAAAGTTCCTTCTTATTGGTTGATAAACTTTTATATTTTCAGTGAATTGTCCGTCGATCGGCGTGCTATAATACTTATCTTCGCGTCCATGTTACAAGGGAAGGATTTAATTTTAGCGACAAAACCTTACACGAAAGAGAACCGGTCTAAAAGTTGGTTATTGGTGTTGTCTACTTTGTTGTTATTATCTTGTTGTTATTCATTGGCCGTTTTTGCGGATCAATTATGGATTCAGATTCCAAGTTCTGTGTTTGCAGGGTTGTTGGTTGTGAGAATGTTTGTAATATATCATGATTATTTACACAAGGCAATTTTACAAGGTTCTGCTGTTGCAAAATTAATATTCACGTTGTTTGGCATGTTTATCCTTGCACCGACAAGTGTTTGGAAGCGTTCACACGACTACCATCATCAGCAAAATTGCAAATTATACACTTCCAGTATTGGGTCCTTTCCGTTAGCAACAAAGGAACAGTATTTAGCAAGTAGTCGATTTGAAAAAATAACTTACCTTTTTATTCGACATCCTTTAACTATTGCACTGGGTTACATATTTGCTTTCTTTTGGGGTATGTGTTTGCAATCGATATTAAAAAGTTCTGGGAAGCACATGGATTCTTATGCTGCTTTAATTTTCCATTTTGGAATATCATGGTCAATCTTTTCCTTTTTTGGAGGGCAATCCTATGTATTTGGAATGTTGATTCCTGCCTTGATAAGCAGTGCAATTGGCTCTTATCTTTTTTACTCACAACATAATTATCCAGATGCTAATTACAGTAAAAAGGAAGATTGGAGTTATGCTAGTGCGGCTTTAAATTCTTCTAGCTTTCTTGATTCAACAAAATTTACTCATTGGATTACAGCTAATATTGGTTACCATCACATACATCATATAAATGCTCGGATTCCATTTTACAACTTGCCTAACGTATACAAGGAGATGGAGGAGTTTAAGAATCCTGGAAAAACTAGTTTATCACCGTCCGATTTATCTAAATGTTTGAGGTTGAAACTTTGGGATGCTGAAAACAACAAAATGATTAGCTTAAAAGAAATATAAGCTACTGAACTAATTACTATGACTGCCGAAGAAACACGATTATCAGTTGCTGACCAAGGGAAAAAACTTTGGAGAAAATGGGGCCCATACCTTAGTGAAAGACAATGGGGAACAGTCCGAGAAGATTACAGTCCTGATGGAAACGCATGGAATTACTTCCCGCACGATCATGCTCGTTCAAGAGTCTATCGTTGGGGAGAAGACGGAATAGCGGGTATATCTGATAGGTTTCAAAACTTATGTTTTTCAGTAGCCATGTGGAATGGTAATGATTCTATAATCAAAGAAAGATTGTACGGTTTAACAGGACATGATGGAAATCACGGTGAGGATTGTAAGGAGTTGTACTATTATTTAGACAACACGCCTACGCATTCCTATATGAAGTATTTGTACAAATATCCTCAAGCAAAATTTCCTTATACTCGGATGCTTACCGAAAATAAAAACAGGGGTAAACAAGACCGAGAGTATGAAATATTAGATACTGGTGTTTTCGACGACAACAAGTATTTTGATGTGTTTATTGAATATGCTAAGGAAGGTCCAGAGGATATTTGTATTAAGATTACAGCTGTTAACAGAGGTGAAGACGATGCAGAATTAACTTTGCTGCCAACTTTATGGTTTAGAAATTTATGGAGTTTCGGAGTGTCAAAACACAAAGGGTCAATTGATAAAATTGAAGGACTAAAAGGTTTTAAAGGAGTTAAAGCGGAGCACCATCGTATTGGCACTTTTAATTTGTACTATGAGGAGCCAAAAGATGAGTTGTTTACAGAAAATGAAACCAACATGGAACGCATTTTTGGCACGGAAAATAGCAGCCCTTTCGTTAAAGATTTAATTAATGATACCGTTGTCTCTGGTGATTACACTGTGATTGATAAAAAGTCTTCAGGAACAAAATTTACACCTTTGTACTCAGGAGTTGTGAAGGGGGGAGATTCAAAAGTAGTCAAGCTAAGGCTTACTGATAAAGCGTTAACAGAGAGCCCGTTTACAGAAGCTTTTGAAGATCGTTTTGAAAAGCGAATTACGGAAGCGGATGAGTTTTATGAAAAATTTGTTCCCAAAGGATTAAGTGCAGATTTAAAGAATATTCAACGTCAAGGTTTTGCTGGGATGTTGTGGACTAAGCAATACTATGAGATTGATGTTGAAGCCTGGTTAAATGGAGATCCAGGTCAACCAATTCCACCAAAAGAACGGCGAAAAGGAAGGAATAAGGACTGGAAAGGACTTTACAATAAAGACATCATTTCCATGCCAGATAAGTGGGAATATCCATGGTATGCAGCTTGGGACTTGGCTTTTCATTGTGTGCCACTTGCTATGATTGATCCAGAGTTTGCGAAAAACCAACTGATTACCATCATGAGGGAATGGTACATGGCGCCGAATGGGCAAATCCCTGCTTATGAATGGGCATTTGGAGATGTAAATCCTCCAGTGCAAGCTTGGGGGGTTCTTAAAGTTTATGAAATTGAAAAAAAGCACTACGGAAAATCTGATGTAGATTTCTTAAAAAGAGCTTTTGCCAAGTTGACTTTGAATTTTACTTGGTGGGTTAATCAAAAGGATTCGCAAGGAAAAAATGTGTTTGAAGGAGGGTTCTTAGGTTTGGATAACATAGGGGTTTTTGACCGAAGTAATAAATTACCTGGAGGTGGAATATTGGAGCAAGCCGATGGAGCCAGTTGGATGGCTATGTTTTCATTAAACTTAATGAAAATCGCCATCGAAATATGCAAATTTGACAAGTCATACGAAGACGTGGCCACTAAGTTTTACGAACATTTTGTTTTAATATCTGAATCTTTAAACAGGAACGACAGTAAATGGGTTGGAGCTTGGGATGAGGACGAAGGATTCTTTTACGATGTGCTTCAGCTTCCTGGCAAAAAGTTTGTGCCACTAAAAATTCATTCGTTGGTTGGACTAATGCCTCTCTACGCTGTTTCTCTCATTGAGAAAGAATCATTGTTGGATATTCCAGACTTCATGAAACGATTGAAATGGTTCAGAAAATTCAGGTTAAGGAAAAAGAAATTTAGAGCAATTGAAGATTTTAAAGAAGGTGAAAACATTTTGTTTTCTTTGGTTCCCAAAGAGAGGGTGGTTAAGCTTGTTGAGCACATGATTGACGAAGATGAATTTTTATCAAAAGGAGGAATTCGATCACTTTCAAAAAGACATGAAGAGCGATATTCCGTGTCATTAGAAGGAGAAGATTACGGAATTGAATACACTCCCGGAGAATCGGATTCTTCACTGTTTGGCGGTAATTCCAACTGGAGAGGACCTGTTTGGTTTCCTACAAATTACTTGTTGTTAGAAGCTCTTAGAGAATATTATAAGCATTATGGGGATGAGCTTACACTAGAGTACCCTAAAGGTTCTGGAGTGCAAAAGAATTTTAAAGAAATCGCCAATAATATTTCTGAGAGGTTAATGAGTATTTTTCAGTTGGATGAAAACGGAAATCGTCCAGTAAACGAAAAACATGAATTTTATCAACGAGAACACAACAAAGACTTAGTGCTCTTTTATGAATATTTTCATGGGGACGACTCTCGAGGTATCGGAGCGTCACATCAAACAGGATGGACTGGGATAGTTAGTAAGTTGATCAGTGCATTGCCGGCTGCAGATTAATGACAACCTTACTTTAAGGTGACTAAACTTGCTCCAGCGCTGATAATTTGCTTTTTTACATGTACGCAATAGCCATGACGACTTAACTCCTTAATAACAAAGTCATTTAAATAGTAATAATCGTAGTTGGTAGAGACAATCTTGTCGGCTTCTTCTCGAGTTAGGTTGTTCTTTCGGGTAATCATATTTCCGTAGTACTTAGGGTTCAATTCTTCAATGTCCATATCGTACTCCCAACATTGAACAACTTCGTGCGGAACGAGCTGGTTAAATGAGTAAGAATCTCTATGATAGGAGATGGATGGATTGTACAGGTAGTCTATTCCTATCGTAATGACGTTGCTGTTGTTTTCTTTTTGATTATTTTCTTCCATTAGAATACTCACAACTTCCTTTGATCCTGAGTCAAAACGCCATGAATAGCAATGGGTAAAGTTTGAAGTAAGCATTAAATGGACTAAGAAAGAATAAGCTATCAATGCAATGAATTTATCTTGCATCCATACAAAAGTATTGTTCATTCCATTGACTAGTGCTAGAATCAGAATAGGGTAGTATAACAAGGCTGTTCGTCCGGTGGGAAAGCTAGTGTCAAAAATAATGTGTTGAGCAACAGGTGATAGTAAACTGAGGAAAAATAAAACAGATAGGACGACTTTTATGTCAAAACACTTTTTTCGAATGGCACTTAAAATATTTACGAATGAGAATATAGTCGCTATCAAAAAGAGCGTAGAAAACACAATATTGCTAAATGATATATTCAGCTTATGGTAGGCGAAAGTTTGACTTAAAGATAAAATCGTATCATGGTATAGGCTTGTCCTTCCTCCAAAAAAGAGTTCCCCTATGTTTTTTAGTTGAAATACAACAGGTAAAATATAATAGAGAAAAGCTCCAGTGATCACCGCAAGAATAAGTGTTTTTGAAATCACTTTTTCTTTTGAAAACAAGGTGTAGCCAAATAAAATAAATAGGGATGGAACGAAATAATTGAAGGAGGTGAAATTTGAGAATACAGCAAGGATACCAAATAGCAATGATGCTATTCCAAATTTTATTTTATTTTCTCCGCAATATTTTAGGAGGAAGTATATACTTGCAAGAATAAAGGCAAGTGCTAATCCATAACCTCTTGACAATCCGAAAAAATCCAAAATAAAAGGCGTTGATGTTAGCAGTATTGCCGAAAAGTAAGGGGCTGAAGGCTTAAGGAGTTTTCCAATTTTAACAGCATACGTCAAGAATAAAGTGAAACCTAAAACATTAGGTAAACGATAGACCAAATCAGATGGATCAAAAAACAACAAACATGCTTTTATTAAAAGAATATTAAGAAAATGATTATTCGAAGAATGATCCAGATTTGCCCATTTTTCGCTGTTTGCCATGTGGATTGTCGATACCTCGTCATAGGTGAACGAAACACTGCATGCCCGATATAAAACATAGCTAAAGAGAACTAGACAATAGCTGTACAGGATCAAATTAATTTGATTAGCAGTTGTTAATTTTCTAGCTTTTGTCAATTGATTCTTCACTCTATTTAATAAATATTTATAATGATTAGTTGTTCGTGCTACTCAGTTGCTTCCTATGTATAATGGGAATTCATGATGTCGTTTCAGGGTCCAATAAAGTATTGTAAGAATGGCAAGTAAACAATATTCCTGCTTACGACGATGGGAATTTAAGAGGAAGTTTTTACATAACAAAGAACTTTGCCAAAGCTTTTGTAATTACTTGCTTTTCGCAAAGTTTTTTCATTCAAGATTATCGGATGTTTCTTTTTTTTACGTCTAAAAAGTAGGTTTTTTGTCTGTCAAAAAGCATATAATAATAGGTGTTATTTTGCTCGAGAAACAGTATCATTAACTTATCTTTGCGTAAGCAATAGCGTAGAAAATTAGAATTATTATGGGTGACCTGGCAAATACTAAATCATGGAAGAAGTTAATCGAGCATCATACCCAAATGAAGGGTTTCTCCATGAGGGATTCTTTTGCGACAAATAATGATCGATTTTCTGAATTTTCGGTAAAGTATAACGATATATTATTGGATTACAGTAAAAACAGAGTGTCTCAGGAAACGATGAGTTTGTTGAAAGATTTAGCTACTGAGCAAAATGTACCTGCTGCAATAAGTGCTATGTTTTCGGGTGAAAAAATTAACAATACGGAAAAAAGAGCGGTTCTTCATACTGCACTGAGGAACAGAAGCAACACTCCTGTATTATTTGAAGGGGAAGATGTAATGCCTGGTATTAATAAGGTTCTCGGTAAAATGAAATCTTTTTGTAAAAAAGTCAGAGCAGGCGATTGGAAAGGTTATTCAGGGAAATCCATCACTGATATTGTAAACATAGGAATAGGTGGTTCAGATCTTGGACCTTTCATGGTTACTGAAGCTCTTAAGCCATACGGCAGTGCCGCACTTAATGTTCATTTTGTATCAAACGTTGATGGAACTCATGTTTCAGAAGTGTTAAAAGGATTGAATACTGAAACAACCTTGTTTGTAGTTGCTTCAAAAACATTTACAACTCAAGAAACTTTAACCAATGCGAATAGTGCTAAAATATGGTTGTTAAAAACAGCAAAGAACGAAGGAGCTGTATCAAAACATTTTGTAGCGCTTTCTACCAACAGTAGTGCTGTATCTCAGTTTGGAATTGACACTGACAACATGTTTGAGTTTTGGGATTGGGTTGGAGGACGATATTCGTTGTGTTCGTCAATTGGATTGTCCATTGCATTGTACATCGGTTTTGACAATTTCGAAGAGCTATTGGAAGGAGCTCACGAAATGGATAACCATTTTAAGAACGAACCATTTGAAACCAACATCCCTGTGATTTTGGGTATGTTAGGCGTATGGTACAACAACTTTTTTGATGCAGATTCGCATGCGATATTACCGTATGATCAGTACATGCACAGGTTTGCTGCCTATTTTCAGCAAGGAGATATGGAAAGCACAGGAAAAGGTGTAACGAAGGCGGGAAAAAAAATAGATTATTCAACTGGTCCAATTATTTGGGGAGAACCAGGAACAAATGGTCAGCATGCTTTTTATCAGCTCATTCACCAGGGAACTAAATTAATACCATGTGATTTTCTGGCTCCAATTAATTCGCAAAACCCAATTGGAGATCATCACGATATGTTAATGTCTAACTTTTTTGCTCAAACTGAAGCATTGATGAGAGGCAAAACAAGTGAAGAAGTTAAAAGGGAATTGGAACTCTCAGGAATGAGTGAAAGTGAGATTAATGACTTGACTCCTCACAAAGTATTTGAAGGAAATAGACCTACCAATAGTATTTTGTTTAACAAGCTTACACCACGTGTTTTGGGTAGTCTAGTAGCTATGTATGAGCATAAGATATATGTTCAAAGTGTGGTTTGGGATGTTAATGCATTTGATCAATGGGGAGTTGAATTAGGCAAGCAATTAGCAAAAAGTATTTTACCGGAGTTAGGAGGAGATGACATGGTGGATGCTCATGATTCTTCTACCAATGGATTAATTAATTACTACAAGTCAAATAAAAAATAACGGTTGCCGTGAAGCCTATTCAGTTCAATAAACATCAGATTTACGACTTGGATTTTTCCATGTCAAGAGAGTTTTTGGAAGCAAATTCTATAGGGGCATATTCAAGCTCAACAATCATTAATAGTCACACAAGAAAGTATCACGGGTTGCTCACGGTTCGTCAGCCACAATTGGGTGCTGATAATTATGTAATGTTATCTAATGTGGACGAAACAGTTACCTGTAACAGTAAGGTTTTTTCTTTGGGAACACATCAGTATGAGGGTGTTGTTGAGCCTAAAGGTTTTAATTTGATTCAAGAATTTTCACTTTTAAAGATTCCTACTTGGAAATATGCTTTTGGCAATTGTATCTTAAAAAAAGAGTTGCTTTTGGTGTCGAATAAAAATCAAGTACTAATCAGGTACACTTTGTTAGAAGGAAAAAAGATTGATATTAGACTTGATCCCTTTACTGCTTTTCGAAGAATACATGATTTAGGCAAAGAACGAGAAGTTGAACTGGTGGGTGATTATATTGATTCAGGAATTAAATTTTGGATGGATTTAAGGTATGATAGCCTGTGTTTACAAGTGTCTAAAAAAGAAACTTTTGCACCTGAACCATTGTGGTTTTATAATACTCAATATTTAATTGAAAACGATAGAGGGTACCCGTTTGAAGAAGATTTATACAGGCCTGGTTATTTCGATGTGTCCTTGAATAAGGGGGAGAGTTTTGTGTTTTCTGCAAGTCTTAAAGAGGAGGTTTCGTCTGAGTTAGAAAATGTGTTTGTAAAGGAGCTGGCAGTAAAAAAAGAATTAACAAATATCGATGAAGTACTGGACAGGGCTGCTGATCAGTTTGTTTCAAAAACAGCTCGAGGAAAGGAGGTTTGTGCAGGTTTTCATTGGTTTGGAAGGTGGGGCAGGGATACTTTTATCGCACTACCTGGATTAACAATAGCCAGAGGAAAAACGGCATTGTGCATGGAAATTATTGATACCATGTTGGAGGACATACAAGGTGGTTTATTAACCAATATTGGCGTAGGAGATGTGAAAGAGTACAATTCGGTTGACGCTTCCTTGTGGTTTTTTTGGACTTTGTGTGAGTTGTCAGCAGCAACCAATGATAAGCAAGCTGTTTGGCTCAAGTATGGGGCTAAAATGAAAGAAATATTGCAGGCATATCGTAAAGGAACAATGTACAACATTCACATGGATACTGACGGCTTGCTAACTTGTGGAGCCGAGGGTGTAGCTCTTACATGGATGGATGCGAAGGTGGACGGTGAGCCTGTTACACCGAGAAGAGGAAAGCCTGTGGAAATTAATGCTTTATGGTACAATGCGATTGCTTTTTCCTTGGATTGCGCGAATGAAACTAATGAAACTAGTTTTGTTGCGGAATGGAAACCAATTAAGGAAGAGATTGAGTCGTCTTTTATTGATCAATTTTGGGACGAAGAAAAAGGATATTTGGCTGATGTAGTAACAGGTGAAGGAAAGGATTGGTCTTTGAGGCCAAATCAAATTTTTAGTATTTCCTTACCGTATGCTTTAATTTCAGGAGAACAGGCAAAGCAAGTGTTAAACAAGGTTGAAAGTGAACTTTACACTAAGTACGGAATGAGAACCTTATCACCTAAGGATAGCAGGTATGTCAGTGTTTATCATGGAGATCAAAAAACGAGAGACAACTCCTATCACCAAGGGATTATTTGGCCTTGGTTGATTGGTTCGTATTGCGAGGCCAACTTAAAAACAAATGGGGGTCGTTTCTTAACTGAAATACAAAAAATAAACGATAATTTTGAACTCGAATTGAGTAAAGGAGGCTTAGCTACAATATCGGAGTTGTATCATGATCATGATGGTGCTGGTTTTGAAGGTGTTGGTACTATTGGACAAGCATGGAGCATATCAGAATTGATTCGAGTAAACAAATTAGCCAAGGACTATAAATAATATAAGCGATGAGCGAAGCTAGAAAGAAGAAAGTATTGATGTTTGGTTGGGAATTTCCACCTCACATTTCAGGGGGATTGGGAACAGCGTGTTTTGGATTAACCAGTGGGTTGATTGAGCACGGAATGGATGTTTTGTTCGTAGTTCCTAAATTATTCGGGAAAGAAGATAATGATAAATTCAAATTTGTCAGTGCCAGTGATGTTGAAGTTAACTTTAGCGATGATCAATTTTCAGAGAACTTAAAGAAAATATCTTACTTGCAAATTCATTCGCACATTGTACCTTATGTGGCTCCAGAGGAGTTTTTGAAAAGGAAAGACCTTGATGTTCAAGAATTAGTGAATAACAGTAAGAATTCGTCTGCTAAATTTGCTTTTACAGGAAAATACGGTAAAGACTTGTTGGATGAAGTTAGCAAGTATGCAGTTGTTGCAATGCAGGTAGCTAAAGACCAAGAGTTTGATATTATTCATGCACACGATTGGTTAACATTTCCAGCAGCAATCATGGCTAAGGAAATAAGTGGGAAACAGTTAGTTGTCCATATTCATGCAACAGAGTTTGACAGAAGTGGAGAGCATGTGAATCAGGACGTTTATAATTTGGAACGACGAGGAATAGAGGCTGCTGACAGAGTCGTTTGTGTTAGCAGATTAACACGAAGGATATTGATTGACAAGTATGGAGTTGCACCGGACAAGGTTTTTGTTGTTCACAATGGGGTTGTAGCTAAACCAAAAATAGTTTACCCGGCGTCAAAATTACCCAATAGAAAAATTGTAACATTTTTGGGTAGAATTACTTTTCAAAAAGGTCCAGACTACTTTGTAAATGCTGCAAAACGCTTATTGACAATAATGCCTGATGTTCATTTTGTAATGGCAGGTAGCGGAGATATGCACTTGCAGCTAATTGAAAAAGTAGCTGAAATGAAAATGAGCTCAAGGTTCCATTTTACTGGATTTTTAAATTTTGAAGAAACAAATGCGCTCTTTGGAATGACTGACATTTATGTAATGCCTTCGGTTTCTGAGCCATTCGGCATTACTCCTCTTGAAGCAATGAGAACTGGTGTCCCAGTAATTATATCAAAGCAATCTGGTGTTGCAGAAGTGCTAGATAACGCAGTAAAGATCGATTTTTGGGATGAACAAGCTGTTGCTGATGCGATTCAAGGATTGCTAGAACATCCTGAAATTGCAAAGAAATTAGCAAGCAATGGAAGTGGTGAAGTAGAGGAGTTGAAGTGGGAATATGCTGCGCTTAAGCTCAAAGAGATATACCTAGATTTATTAAAAAACAAATAAACTAAAGTCATGAAAAACATTTGCTTTTATTTTCAAGTACACCAACCGATGAGGTTACGTCCTTATAGATTTTTTGACATTGGAACAAATCACAATTATTTTGATGATACGGTTAATCATGAAATTATGAGGAAGGTAGCCGGGAAATGCTATTTGCCAACAAACCAATTGATGCTAGATCTGATCAATGAGCACAAGGGGCACTTCAAGATTAGTTATTCTATTTCAGGTGTTTGTTTGGATCAGTTTGAAATGTACGCACAAGATGTATTAGAAAGCTTCAAAAAGTTAGCTGATACAGGTTGCGTTGAATTCATGGCTGAAACCTATTCTCACTCTTTAGCGGCATTGGCTAGTCCGGACGAGTTTAAAGCTCAAGTAGAAAGACATGCTAAAAAAATTGAAGAACTGTTTGGGCAAAAGCCAACAACATTTAGGAACACTGAATTAATATACTCCGATCACATCGGAACATTGGTAAAAGAGTTGGGATACGATACCATGTTAACTGAAGGGGCTGACCATATCCTTGATTGGAGATCGCCGAATTTAATGTATGAAAATGCAACTGGAAATGGTTTGAAATTGTTGCTCAAGAACTACAAGTTAAGTGATGACATGGCTTTTCGATTTGGAGCTAAGGAATGGGAAGGATGGCCTTTGACAGCTGATAAGTTCGCAGGATGGATTAACCAAACACCATGGGATGAAGAAATTATAAACTTATTCATGGATTACGAAACTTTTGGAGAGCACCAGTGGGAGCATACAGGTATTTTCGATTTCTTAAAGCATTTGCCATCTGCAGTTTTGGGGCAGACAGATTTTAGATTTGTTACTCCTTCAGAAGCGTCTAGCTTTATGAAGCCAGTAGCAAAATTAGATGTTCCAAACCCAATGTCTTGGGCTGATGAAGAAAGAGATTTGACTGCTTGGCTAGGGAATAATATTCAAGATGATGCTTTTGAAAGTTTGTATCGATTAGAAGATAAAGTTAAGCAAGTAAAAGACGACAAGATCAAACAAGACTGGCTGTATTTACAGACATCTGATCACTTTTACTACATGTGCACCAAGTTTTGGGCAGATGGAGATGTTCATAAATACTTCAGTCATTACGATTCGCCTTATGATGGCTTTTTGAATTACATGAATGTGTTAGTTGATTTTGAAGAGGAAGTAAATAAAAGTTTGGGAATTAAAATTGAAGAGGCTGAAGTAAAAAGGAGTGTTTCAGATAGGTTTAAGGACTTGTTGCCTGAGGGTTTCAAAACAGATGTCTAGATTGAGTAATTTCAAATCAAATGAATATTCAAGTAGGTAAGGCAACGAGCCTAACATCTTGGATCTACAATTTAATAGCTGTTATTGAAATTCAATAATTTAAAAAAAAAAGATAATGAATAAAATTAAACTGATAATTCCAGCAATTATTCTTGGACTAGTTATTTCTGTTGCAAGTTGTAAAAAAGAAACAGAGGAGGAGGATACGACAACAAGTACAGAAACTTCGACTGAAACGTCTACCGGATCTACAACCAGTGGCACAACAGGCACTACAACATTAACTGATGAGATTCGTGCTAAAATTAATGGAATAGAAAAAACATTCACCTACTCAGGAACTAATACACATCACTACGATACTGATTATCCCTCTAGTCCAACTGGAAAGTTAATTCAAGCGGGAAAAGCCAAAGAAGGGGCCACGTTACCTGAGGTTTTTGCTATTGATATTTTTAGAGATTTAGACTTGATGACAATTCCAACAACATACACGGTGACACCAGCAGATATTGAAAGCACCTCTATTGATGCAACTGTCTGGTTGTCTTACACTTCAGGAACAACAATCTATCTTTCTGAAATGCCAGGAGGTAATGTTTCGTTGACAGTAACGAGTAAAACAAATGACGTGATAGAAGGTACTTTTAGCGGAAAGCTATTTGGAAATATTATCGACTTATCTAATCCTTTTAATATTGTAATGGATTCCATTACGGTAACTGATGGACAATTTAAGGTTCAATTGGTCAGAGAGAGCGTAGATTAACACTGTATTAGATTTTAATTGAAACAAAGGTTCAGCTTTATTGCTGAACCTTTGATGGTTTAAGGGGTTAATTGACGTATTGTAATCGGTAAATTTCAAGAGTCGATTCTCAATATTTAAATTTTTTCTTGTTGGTATACCTGTTACAAATCGGCTCCAGTGAGTTATTCATTTATACACCACCTAAAACACCTTCTGCATGGCTACCCGACTAAAGTATTGTTTTCTGTTGCTTTTTTTAATTGGATTATCTCTGTCTTTTATGTCTTCTTCAACCAAAGGAGGTTACCTTTTTGGCGACAAAACAATAGAGAAATATTACTTAAAAAATAAGGGTAACGAATTGGCCAGTGTTTCGGTTGGAACAGTTTCAAACGGCAGTATTAAAAACGCCAAATTATTACCTTTTTCTGGAGGTAACTTCAAGTATTTTGACAGATGGAGTTATTTACAAGGGCGAGCATTTTTAAACGGATCAGTTTTAAAAGCAGTTTTAAACACCTATAGACAAATAAACACCCCAACACAAGGGAGAAAATTCACGGTCATGGAATGTTCTCATCAGGAGGGAGGTAAGTTGTGGCCTCACCGGACCCACCAAAATGGTCTTAGTGTTGACTTCATGATGCCACTTAAAAAGAACAATAATCCTTATTATGGTCTTGATTCAAAAGGATTGAAACATTACTTATTAGAGTTTGATAATGCCGGAAAATACAAAAAAGACAAATCAATATCGGTTGATTTTAATCTGGTTGCTAGACATATTTTGACATTGGATGCGAATGCTCGAAAGCAAGGATATAAGGTGAACAAAGTGATCATCAAAATTGAATTTAAAGATGATTTATACGCAACAAAGTACGGTAAAAAGTTAAAAGCAAAAGGGATTTATGTCGTTATGGGTCTAACACCAAAAATTAATGCTTTGCATGATGATCACTATCACATCGATTTTAAAAAAGTATAGAGGGTGTGTTTTCAAAAGAACCGCAGGTGTATTGTTTTTAAAATGACATTACCTCTAACAAAGTAGTATTCCAACCTAAGACTTAAACAATGGAAATTGTACTTTTGTTTTAAGGTAATCCTGTCTCTCCTCTATTTAAATTCAGGTATAAATATGTAGGACATCTAGGAGTTTTGTTTATATTTGAGAAGACTGAAACACCTTTTTGATGAATTTTTCTATTGATAAACAAGATAATTGTACTGTTGTAAAAGTTTCTGTAGAGAAGCTGGATACTACGATAGCTCCTTCATTAAAATCAGAATTGGTGATGTTAAATGCACACGGGAGCAAGAATTTAGTAATTGACATGAGTGAAACTAGGTATTGTGATTCTTCAGGACTGTCGGTATTGCTTGTTGCAAATAGGTTATGTAAAAATGTCGGAGGAGTATTTGTTCTTTCAGGACTTCAAAAATCTGTTTTAAAGCTTATTCAAATCTCTCAACTTGACACTGTATTGAATATTACAAACGATCTTGAGGAGGCTCAAAGTTTCATTGTTAAAGCATAACAATATCAAATCAGGATCAAGTCTACTTTAGGTCCAGGTAAAGTCAAGAATTAAGTAAAAATCTTTTTATTGGAATTTCTTAAAATTTTAGGTTGTGGTTCTGCATTGCCTATAGGTAATAGATTTCCGTCTGCTCAAGTAATAAAGGACAAAGAACGTTATTTGCTAATCGATTGTGGGGAAGGGACCCAGTTGAGGTTGAGAGAAGCAAAAATTTCTTTTAACAGAGTATCACACATATTTATTAGTCACTTACATGGCGACCATTTTTTTGGATTACCTGGTTTGCTAAGTTCATTTCATTTGTTGGGTAGGACTAAAGATCTTTTTTTATACGGTCCGAAAGGGTTAATGGAAATATTGGAATTACAATTTAAATTGTCAGGTACTGTCTTGAGGTATAATATTATTTTTCATGAAGTTAAGGGATCAACAAAAACCTTAATAATGGAAGACAGTTCAATTGAAGTTCATAGTTTTCCTTTAAATCACCGAATCCGTTGTAGTGGATACTTTTTTCAAGAAAAGAAGAAACCCGCCACGATACTTGTTGATAAAATTAAAGAGTACAGTATTCCGGACCATTTTCGTGCCAACATAAAGAAAGGGGATGGCTATCAATTGAGTAACGGTGATGTAATACCACACGAGGAGCTGACGGCACCTGCGCCTGAGCCGATCTCTTACGCTTATTGTTCGGATAACAGGATAAAGGATTCTCTTAAGGAGAAAATAAAAGGGGTGGATTATTTGTACCATGAGACGACGTTTATGGAGAACGAAAAGGAAAGAGCAAAGAAAACATATCATTCTACTACAGTAGAGGCTGCAGAGTTGGCGAAAAAACTTCAAGTTAAAAAGTTAATAATTGGTCATTATTCAGCTCGGTACCAAAACCTCGAACCTCTATTGGAGGAGTGTCAAGTCGTTTTTGGACCGACCATTCTTGGTTATGAAGGGTTTAAGCTTTCCTTCTGATAAGAAAGGAATAAAACTCAGATAATTGATACCTTTACAAATATGTCATTTCGGAAAACAGCTCTAGTCTTATCTGATAACTATCTTGTTAGGGAAGGTTTAAAAGCTTTGCTAAATGATTGTGGTATGTACGAAGAGTTGTTCGTTGCAACGGATGCACTGAAATTTGAAGGCCTATTACTGAAAACAAGCCCTTCAATTGTTATTGTAGACTTGCAATCAGAAGAATTTAGGGTTGAAAAAGTGCTGGCATTTGTTGATTTCACAACTAAGTCTAATATAGTTTTATTTGGCAATAAGCTAACTAAAACTGAATGCAATCAATTTTTGGAAAGAGGGGCAAAGGGAGTTTTGTTAAAATCTTCTTCTAAAGAAGTTCTTTGCCAAGCGTTACAAGAAGTAGAGGATGGTAATCAATTCCTTGACGAAGGTATTTCTGAACAGTCCCCGGAAAGTATTTCAATGATTGAACAGTTGAACATCAGTAGCCGAGAAAAGGAAATTATTGGGTTAATTGCTAGAGGTTTGATCAATAAAGAAATTGCTGATAGACTATTTATTAGTACACATACTGTTAATACACATCGGAAAAATATAATGGCAAAGCTCGGTATAAACAACACTGCTGGTATTGTTTTGTTTGCTGTGAAAGAGGGTATTGTAAGTCCAAACGAGTTTTTATTTCTCTAGTCATTGACTAGCTAATTTTCCCCCAATTTATATTGTTGTCCTGAATTTCAGCTAACCTGGATTTTAAAATTTGATGATCAGCTTTGATCAGTTCAGCGTCATTGTCAATTATTTCTCCTGCTTGCTTCCTTGCTGAAGTCATGATGTGGGTATCGGCAACTAAAGAAGCGATTTTCAAATCCAATAGTCCACTCTGCCTAGTTCCTGCAACATCACCTGGCCCCCGTAATTTCATGTCAACTTCTGAAATTACAAAACCATCAGTGGTGTCCACCATCGTTTTTGTTCTGGTTTTAGCTCCCTTGCTCAATTTATTTCCAGTCATCAGAATGCAAAAAGACTGTGAAGTACCCCTTCCTACTCGACCTCGTAATTGGTGGAGTTGGCTAAGGCCGAAACGCTCAGAACTTTCAATAACCATCACAGACGCATTAGGGACATTTACACCAACTTCAATTACTGTTGTTGCGACTAAGATTTGAGTTATTCCTTTTTCAAACCGTTCCATTTCGAAGGCCTTGTCAGCTGGTTTCATACGGCCGTGAACTATACTAATTTGATATTCGGGTACTGGGAAATACCTACTGATACTTTCATGACCATCCATCAAATCCTTATAATCCATGGTCTCACTTTCGTCAATTAATGGATAAACGACATAAACTTGTCTACCTTGCTTCACTTGTTCCTTCATAAAACCAAGAACCGCTAGTCGTTGGTTGTCATAAAAATGCTTAGTGATAATAGCCTTCCTTCCTGGAGGTAATTCGTCAATTACTGAAGTGTCTAAGTCTCCATATACAGTCATTGCTAACGTCCTTGGAATAGGTGTTGCTGTCATGATAAGGACATGAGGCGGAACATTGTTCTTTTTCCATAGTTTGTATCGTTGAGCAACACCAAACCTGTGTTGTTCGTCAATCACAGCTAATCCTAAGTTCTTATACTTGACCTTGTCTTCAATCAAGGCATGTGTTCCGATTAGAATATGAACAGAGCCATCCTCCAAGCCTTCATGAATTATTCTTCTTTGTGCTACCTTGCTGGAACCTGTTAGTAGTTCTACTCTAATATCAAGTGTTGCCAGTAGTTCGCTAATACCATGATAGTGTTGTGTTGCTAAAATTTCTGTTGGTGCCATCAAGGTTGTTTGAAAACCATTGTCTATTGCCAGAAGCATGCTCATCAGAGCAACAAGAGTTTTCCCGCTGCCCACATCTCCTTGAACCAATCGGTTCATGTGCATGCCGTGATTGGTGTTTTTCCGAATGTCCTTTATGACTCTTTTTTGTGCGCCAGTCAATTCAAAAGGTAAACAATCATTAAAAAAGGTGTTGAATAACGGTCCAACTTCTTTAAAAACGTGTCCTTTGATTTGTAACTCCTGCCCCTTTTTAGATTTTAGTATTTTCAGCTGCAGGTAAAATAATTCATCAAATTTTAAACGAATCAGAGATTTTTTCAATTCCTCTTGACTTGTCGCCTGATGAATTTGATAGAATGCTGCATTTCTTGATATCAACTTGTTTCTCGAAATTAAAATTTCAGGAAGTATTTCTGGAATTTTCCCTTTTAATTCCTTTAATAAGGCCCCGATTATTAACCTAAAACCTTTGCTGTCAAGGTTTCTCTTTTTCAATTTTTCTGTTGAAGGATAAACAGCCTGTAAGGAACTTTGTTTTTTGTTTAAAAACTCAATGGTAGAAATCAGTTCAGGGTGAGAAAAGCTAACTTTATTGTTGAATATTGTTGGCTTTCCAAACATGACATAGCCGCCACCAACCTTCAGTTTAGGCATCAGCCATTTGATGCCCGAAAACCAAACAAGTTCTACTACTCCTGTATCATCTTTGAATATTCCTTTAAGTCTCTTTTTACGGCCAATACCTTCTTCTTTGACACTAATTAAAGTTCCCTTGACCTGAGCACTCAACAGGTTAGTTTTTAATTCTCGAATAGTGAAAAAGCGAGTTCTGTCAATGTACCTAATGGGGAAGTGTTCCAATAAATCTTGCCATGTCCTAATACCTAGTTCATTCCTAATGAGTTCAGCTTTGGCTGTGCCAATGCCTTTAACGAATTCGATGGAGGTATTTAGGATATTGGCGCTAATGGAAATATTTTTTTAATGATTGGACTACCTAAGTTTAGCTTCAAGTTTGTTTTCAAACGCACTGATAAGCTTGTTCATTACATTATCAATGTCCGAGTCTTTCAGGGTTCCTTCTTTACTTTGTAATTGAAAACTTAATGCATACGATTTTTTGTCATTTGGTAATTTATCTCCTTGATAAACATCAAATAATTCTACTTGCTTCAGCAAGCTTCTCTCTGATTCATATGCCAAATTCTCTAATTGTTTAAAGCTGACACTTTTGTCAAGCAACAATGATAGATCTCGTTTAACTGGATGGAATTTAGAAAGCTCAGTATATTTAACCTTTGAGTTTCTAGCAATTTCTATGAACAAGTTCCAATTTATGTCTGCGTAATAAACATCCTTTTTAATCCCAAACTTCTTACAAATCGAACCGGTTAATTTACCATATTCTACCAAAGATTGCTTTTTGAATATAACATTCTGTCCTTCTGAAAAGAAAGGATTATTGCTTGCCTTAAATTTGATTCCTTTTGCTCCTGTTTTTTCAAGCAGTAAGTTTATGTATCCTTTTAACGCGAAGAAGTTGGTCTTGGAAGCATCAATGCTCCAGTGGTGCTTAACGTTGTCACCGCTCATGAAAAGATTCATTCTTTTCTCTTCTTGAAACTTCTTATCACCGTCTTTCCAGTAAATTTTTCCGATTTCGTAAAATTTCAAATCGGAATTTTTCATGTTCTGGTTGCGCTGAATACTTTCTAATCCTCCAAAAAGTAAAGACCTTCTCATCAAAGAAAGGTCGCTGCTTAAAGGATTAAGTAATTCGACATGCTTGCTTTGGTCGAAGTGCTCGAAATCAGTGTAGTATTCAGGTTTTGTAAGTGAATTACAAAGGATTTCATTGAAGCCGTTCAGTGTCAATAAATCTGAAATGATTTGTTGAAACTTTTCTTGTGGTAATTTATCTTGATAAACGATTGAACTATTTATACTGGAAGGAATTGCGATATTATTATAACCGTAAACCCGTAACACTTCTTCAATAACATCACTTTCTCTTTGAACATCAACCCTGAATTGCGGAACCTTCAACAGAACTTCATCTTCCGTGGTTTCTTGAATATCAATACCTAAAGCTGTTAAAATTTTGTTGACTTCAGTTTTTGGAATATTTGCTCCAATCACTTTATTGCAATAGCTGTATTTGAACTTAATCTCAAATGGAGGGAAAGTCTGACTTTGTTCAATTAGCAATTCAGAAGCAATTTCTCCTCCTGCTAATGATATAATCAAATTAGCAGCTCTCTTAAGTGCGTCTTCAGTTCCGTTGGGGTCTAATCCTCTTTCAAACCTGTACGACGAATCTGATTTTGTATTGTGTCGCTTAGAACTTTTTCTAACAACAACAGGATTAAAATAGGCTGCCTCAAGAAAAATATTTTTTGTTGTACTTGATACTCCAGACTCCTGTCCACCCATTACTCCTGCAAGGCACATGGGAACTGTTCCATTGCCAATAACTAAGTCTTCGCTAGTTAATGTAATTTCATTTCCATCAAGTAATTGTAGTTTTTGACCTGCTTCTGCTTTGCCAACTTGAATTTTACCATTCAATGCAGCATAGTCAAAAGCATGCAAAGACTGCCCCATTTCCATTAATACAAAGTTGGTGATATCTACAATGTTATTGATTGGTTTTAATCCAATCAGTTGCAATTTGTCTTTCAACCAAGAAGGTGATTCTGCAACAGTAACATTAGCAACACTAATTCCACAATATTTTGGACAAGCTTCCTTGTCTTTCACTTCAATGGAAACAGGAAGTGAATTTGTCGATTTTGGAAGAGTTAATATTTCCGGAAGTTTAACTGTTGATTTTCCTTTATGAAAAGTGAAATATGCTGCTAAATCTTTTGCTACTCCAACATGTGAGAGAGCGTCAGCCCTATTGGGAGTTATGTCAATTTCAAGGATGAAATCTGAAGTGATTTTGTAGTAGTTTTTAGCTAAAGTTCCTACAGACACATCAGTTGGTAAATTTACAATTCCATCATGTGATCCTCCTAAACCAATTTCATCTTCAGCGCAAAGCATTCCCTCAGATATAGCTCCTCTTATTTTTGATTTCTTGATTTTAAAAGAATCTTCGCCGTCGTACAAAGTAGTTCCAACGGTAGCAACTATCACTTTTTGACCTTTGTCCACATTGGGAGCGCCACAAACAATGTTTAGTGGTTGGTCACCACCTACATTGACTGTAGTCAGTTTTAACTTATCAGCATCAGGGTGTTTTTCGCATGAAAGAACCTCTCCAACGACCAACCCTTCTAGACCACCTTTTACAGATTCCTTTTTTTCTAATCCTCCAATCTCTAGACCTAAATCAGTAAGTATTTCACTAATTCTCTCGGGTGATTCATCAAAATCAATGTATTCCTTAAGCCAATTGTACGATACGTTCATGCGTGATAAATTTCAACAAATTTACCGTTTTATAAGTAAAAAAGGCGGCAGGATAGCAAATTAATTTGCCATTCTGCCGCCGGTAAAAGAGAACAATTGTCTCATCAGGTTAAAGGTTGTTTTTAATGTATAATGCAGGATGTGATTGTTTTAATATCACTACCTCGTAATAATTAATCGCCTTCTGTAATTTCGTAATGGAGAAATTAAAACAATAGTGTAGTGTCCAGGCTTTAAACAGTGGGTATTTATTTATCTTTTAAAAGACGATCGGTAAACAATTTTTCCATGATGATTATATATTCTAACCTCTTTACAATCAATGTCCAGGTCGGCAATAATATTAAAACGACCACTGTTGGGATTTGGATAAACTTTAATTGATCTATTTATTTTGTCAGTATGGTACCTGTTTGCTTGACATTCTTTTTTGTTTTTATACTCATGCTCGCATGGAGCAGTGCTTTCTCTGTCAAATATCCTCTTTAACTCTTTTTGGTGATAAAGCACGTTTGTGAATTCTTAAGTAGTCAATTTTACCTTTAAAAAATAGGCTTTTGTTAACAGTGAATTCACCTTGGTCATCAAAATCTATCAGATAATGAGTACCTATTAGCGATGGGAATTCTTTAATTTTTTTCACGGGAATTAAATTTTTTGAAGCAACTAAGACTCCATCAATGAATAAGTTCATGATTTGTTTTTTAGCGTTCCTCACCAGAACTATGTGATGATATTTCCCATAAAAGTCTTCAGGTGCTGTTGGAACAGTAATGTCTTCTTTGATGGCTAACGGGTCTGTCCTGTGTGAGGCCATCAATGAACCGTTATTATACCACAACATCATCAAGTCGTTGCTGTTTGAAGCACCATATACACTAAACAAGGCGCCACCCGCATAATTATGAGTGATGTTATCGCTGTCCGTCCAGGTTCCTGAATTTTGTTCAATCAAAGCGTACGTTTCAATGGAGAATGAAGCATTGTCTTTTACATTTAGTAACCCTGCAGGAACGTCGATAAAATCGTCAATTCCATCAAATACGTAAGCGCTATTTTCTCTGCCATGTCTGTCGGTAGTTAATGTAGCACCATGAACTGTAGTGTGGATTTTACCGTATTTGTCGTCAGCATTTTCATTAAATTCAAATTTTGCCAGAAACCTCTTTCCAAAAGTAATGTTGGTAATGAGTAGGCAGGCGAGAAGTAGTAGTGTTCTTTTCATAGCGGTTAAGATTGTGCAATCAGTATCGCGGTTCGTAGTCGATTGATAAATATTGAATCATTTGGAGCGGGTAACTCCTGCTTAATGCTACGGGAAATTCAAGTGGAAAGTTACACCCGAAAACAATGAAAAATATTCGTTTCCGGTTAAGTATGCGTTAAAAATAATATTGAAACTATTTATTATAATCCTTGTAAGTACTTGATGATAATGGATTGTAAGTACAAGTAATAGTTTTGATTGAATAAAATATTAATATAATAATTATACTTAAAACAATAAAAATAAAATTACGTTTTCAATTCGTTAAAGCTTTAGTATTAGCTGGTTAACAAGCTCACAATAGGCTATAAAGCCTAGTTTTGGAACAAGATCTTGATGCATAGCGTCCGAACGGTGCAGTTCCTTGTACAAGCCATTGTGAGCATTGTACATTTCCTCGCCATTTATTAAAATGTCATACTTCTCATCCTGAGTGCTAAGCATAACAAGTAAACTACCTTTGAAGTCCTTCATTATCTCAATGTTATCAATTGTTGGTTGGTCAATAAAAGAACTAGGAAGGTTTAACCCTGTGGACGAACTCAATAGGTAATCTGTTCTTGCTAAAGGGTTTTCTAGAATAAGTGTAGTAGGTGCGGGCCTGTTTTGGTCATCATCTTTCACCAATTCACATGCGGCAATTGTTCCAAGTCCTTGACCGTATATAAATACATTTTGTGGTGGAACAGATGATTCTTTTAACCAAATTTCAATAGCCTTAGCGTCTTGCACGATTGCTTCTGCAGACGTTTTTCCATCGGATAGTCCGAGGCCCTGGTAGTCAAAAAGTAAAATATTGTATTTTCCTTGCCCTCCACATTGGTACAAGGTTTTTATTTGCTCAAAATAAAAATCCATGTTGAATTGACCATCATGGCAGAATACAATGAGACTATCTTGTGAAATTGACGCAAAATATCCAAAAAAAGCAGCTTGTATTTTAACTTGATTCGAAGTTTCGGGATCCTTAGAGTTAACAGTGAACCGATAAATTTCTGAAGTTGGTAAAACAAAACTGTCTGGGGATTCAAATATTTTTGGTCCAGAATTGTCATTCCATAAATAAGAATCAAAACTACTGTCTTGTTGAAAAAGTTCTTCATCAGCCCTTTTACAAGAGCTTTTCGTAGCAAGTACAAACAAAACAGGCGCTATAAATAGCGCCTGCATAATTATTTTATTTACCTTAAAACTCAAAGGTTTCTAAAAATTTAGTTGTGATGTTTCCTTTAAGGAACTCTTCATTGTCCATTAACTTTAAATGGAAAGGTATAGTGGTTTTGATACCTTCTATAACGAATTCATCTAATGCTCTTTTCATTTTTTCAATTGCTTCTTCTCTGGTCTGTGCAACAGAAATTAGTTTAGCAATCATCGAATCATAGTGAGGACTAATCGTGTATCCTGAATATACGTGCGTATCTAATCTTATTCCGTGACCACCAGGAGGGTGGATGTTGGTAATAGTGCCAGGGGACGGTCTAAAATCGTTGCTAGGATCTTCCGCATTAATTCTACACTCTATTGAATGCATTTTAGGCAAGTAGTTTTTTCCCGATATTTTTTGTCCAGCTGCAATTTTAATTTGTTCTCTAATCAAATCGTATCCTGTAATTTCTTCTGTAACACAGTGCTCTACTTGGATCCTAACATTCATTTCCATGAAGAAAAAATTCCTATGTTTGTCAACAAGAAACTCTACTGTTCCAACTCCTTCATAATTAACAGCTTTTGCTGCCTTAATTGCTGCAATTCCCATTTCCGTCCGTAATTCGGTGGTCATAAATGGGGATGGAGCTTCTTCTAATAATTTTTGATGACGTCTTTGTAAGGAACAATCTCTCTCAGACATATGGCATATATTTCCAAATTGATCTCCAGCAACCTGAATTTCAATGTGGCGAGGTTCTTCTATGAATTTCTCCATGTACATGTCATCATTACCAAAAGAAGCGGCAGACTCACGTCTAGCAGAGTCAAGTAATTCAAGTAATTCAGATTCTGAAGGTACCATTCTCATACCTTTTCCACCTCCACCTGCGGATGCTTTAACCATCACTGGATAACCAACTTCTTTTCCAAGCTTAAGTGCATGTTCGTCGTCACCAATCAGTCCTTCGGATCCTGGAACACATGGCACACCTGCTTTAATCATGGTTGCTTTAGCCGCAGCTTTGTCACCCATTCCATCAATTTGTTCTGGAGTTGCTCCAATAAATTTGATGTTATTTTTTGTACATATGTCTGAAAAACGAGAATTCTCTGAAAGAAATCCGTAACCAGGATGTATAGCTTCAGAATTGGTAATTTCTGCAGCAGATATTATTCTAGGAATATCTAAATAGGAGTCTTTACTACTTGGTGGTCCTATGCAAATCGCTTCATCAGCGAACCGAACATGAAGGCTGTCTTTATCTGCAGTAGAGTAAACCGCCACAGTTTTGATTCCCATTTCTTTACATGTTCTAATAACACGTAAGGCAATTTCTCCTCTATTGGCAATTAATATTTTTTTAAACATAACAGGATTTTAAATGAAACAAGTTACTTCTTAGCTTGGATCAACTAGGAATAACTCTTGATCGTATTCAACAGGTGATTGATCATCAAATAATACCTTGACAATTTTTCCAGAAACTTCCGCTTCAATTTCGTTGAATAACTTCATAGCTTCAACAATGCAAATTACATCACCAGGTTTGATTTCATCTCCAACATTAACAAAAAGATCTTTGTCAGGAGAAGGTCTAGCGTAAGCTGTTCCAATCATTGGTGATTTAATAGTTACGTATTTTGAGTCGTCATTCTCGTTCTCAGCAGCAACAGGAGCTTCTGCAGTAGCTGCAGGCACAGGTACAGCATATTCTACAACTGGTTGCATTACTTGTTGAACAGGAATGCTTTGAAAATCTTGTTCGGTAAGTCCAGTTCTTTTTCCTTTTACAATACCATTTTCATTCTTAATAGTAAGTTTTACTTTCTCAGTTTCTAGTGAAATTTCACTAACTCCTGATTTTGCAACTAACTTTACTAAATCTTGAATTTCGTTGTTTCTCATTATTTGAAATTTTTGAGTGCTTTTTTCGTTTAACAATTTACGGTAAAAAGTTTAATATGCCCATTTTAAATATACCGATCCCCAGGTAAATCCTCCTCCAAATGCAGCTAATATTAAATTGTCGCCTTTGTTTAATTTATTTTCCCATTCCCATAAACACAATGGAATAGTACCGGCAGTAGTGTTACCGTACTTTTCAATGTTTACCATTACTTTTTCTTTAGGAATGTTCATCCTGTTTGCTGTGGCAGAAATTATTCTCAAGTTTGCTTGATGTGGAACTAACCACTCAACATCATCTCCAGTTAAGTTATTCTTAACCATGATTTCATGTGATACATCAGCCATGTTAGTTACAGCATGTTTAAATACTTGCTTTCCTTCTTGGTAGATGTAATGCATTCTGTTGTCGATAGTTTCTTTAGACGCAGGATGTAATGATCCACCACCTTTAATGTTTAAGAACTCTTTTCCAGCTCCGTCACTTTTTAAAATTGCATCTTGAATACCATTTTCTTCTTCGGTAGGTTCAAGCAATACTGCCCCAGCTCCGTCACCAAAAATAATACAAGTAGTTCTGTCTTGATAGTCAATAATTGAAGACATTTTATCTGCACCAACAATAATTACTTTTTTATGACTTCCGCTTTCGATAAATTTTTGTCCAGTTACTAAGGCGTATAAAAAACCGCTACATGCAGCACTTACATCATAACTGAATGCATTCTTAGCACCAACAATATCTGAAACCAGATTTGCTGTTGAAGGAAAAGGCATGTCAGGAGTTACTGTAGCAACAATAATTAAATCAATATCTAAAGGATCAAGGTTTTTCTTAGCAATAATTTCTTTTACTGCTTCAGCAGCCATAAAAGATGTCGCCTTGTCTTTATCTTTTAATATTCTTCTTTCTTTGATTCCAGTTCTTGATGTAATCCATTCGTCATTCGTGTCAACAATTTTAGCCAAAGCTTCGTTTGTCATTACGAATTCCGGAACATATCCACCAACTGAAGTAATAGCAGCTTTAATTTTGCCCATTATTTAAATGCGTCTTTTATTTTGTCGGACAGTTTTGCCTTAGCAATGTCTGCCGTTAATTTTACCATGTTTTTAATTGCTTTGCCATTAGATATTCCATGACCAACAATAACATTAGAGTTAATTCCTAGTACCGGAGTTCCTCCATAGTTTTCATAGTTGAACCTCTCGTAGTACTCGTCTTCAATCCCTCTGCTTTTTAATGAGTGATAAGTGCTTTCGCCCTGCTTCATTACAATGTTTCCTGTAAATCCGTCACAAACAATTACATCACATTTATCGCCAAATAAATCTCTTCCTTCTACATTTCCGTAAAAGTTAAAGTCGTTAGAATCCTTCATTAATGTATAAGTAGCTTGAGCTAACAAATTACCTTTTTCAGGTTCTTCACCAATGTTTAATAAACCAATTTTTGGATTTTCAATTCCGAGAACACTTTTAGCGTAAATCGAACCGAGAATTCCAAATTGATAAAGAACATCAGGTTTACAATCAGCATTTATCCCAACATCTAATAATATTCCAACACCGCCATTTTCTTTTGGTAGAACTGAAGTAATGCAAGGTCTAATAATGCCAGCAATTGTCTGTACCGAATACATAGCGCCAATCATCATGGCACCAGTGTTTCCTGAACTAGCAAAACCGTCAATTTTCCCTTCTTTTAATAGATGAAAACCCAAGCCGATTGAGGACTTAGGTTTGGATTTGAAAGCCTTTATGGGATGATCTCCCATAGTTATAACTTCATCAGTATGAACTATTTGAAAAAGAGCTTTGTCGGCATTGTTGTCCTCAAGAACTTTTTCGATAGCTGGCTGATCGCCAATCAAAACAATTGTAATGTCTTGATCAGCTAATTCTTTGTGAGCCAATAAGGCTCCTTCCACTGTAGCTTTGGGAGCGAAGTCGCCCCCCATTACGTCTAGACCAATTTGCATAAATGCTAAATTTAGTAACGTTAATAATTAAGCCGTGATGGTTTTTTCGATAGCTTGTTTTCCTCTGTAGTAACCGCATTCACCACAAACTCTGTGATATTGAACGCTAGCCCCGCAGTTAGAACATGATGAAATTGTAGCAGCAGAAGTTTTGTAATGTGTTCTTCTCTTGTCTCTTCTGGTTTTACTAATCTTTCGTTTAGGATGTGCCATTTTATTATAATTTAATTTATTTCAATTTATTTAATGCGTCCCATCTAGGGTCCACTTTATTTTCGCTCTCTCCACCACCTGATAAATCGTTTAATTTATCAAGTAGTTCTTGATTACAGTCCTCTTCTTCCTTATGCGTGATTTTACTTGGTAGCGACAAACACAGTGTTTCGTACAAATAATGCGTGACATCTAAGTCAACACAGTTTTTGTCGATAAGCCATATCCCATCATCTTCCAGCGTTTCTTTTCCGTGCTTAAGAATTGTTTCAAACTCAAAAGAAACTGGAAGTTTAAAATCATCTCCGCATTTATCACAAACACTTTCAACATTTCCTGTATAGTTAAACTGCAACTCATAAAAGTTTTCCCTTTTATTAAATTCCAATTCAATTTCAAGATTGCCGCCAGTAATTATGGAGTAATCAAGTGACTCAAAGAACGCATTATCTAATAAATATTTAAAGCTGTGTTTCCCGATTTTTAACGCTTCTAGGTGAATTGTATAATCGTTGTACATAACTTCAACATTTAAGAACCGGCAAAGTTAGTAAAATATATACTCAATCCACATAGCTTTTAACGAAAAATCTCTAAAACTGATGTGGTTTGAGTTTAATATTGAAAGTACCTACTCCCTAGGGTTATAATTCCTTTTTGGAGCGGCTTTTATTTTCAGTTGATCACTTAACAGGTTATCGTTCATTGTTCTGTTTTTGAAAATGTCAATTCCCGTATAAATAGCTTGTCTAAGAGAAGATTCGTCAGCTTTATTTTGTCCAGCAATATCGAATCCGGTTCCATGATCAGGAGAGGTTCTAACAAATGATAAACCAGCTGTAAAGTTAGTCCCTTCTCCAAAAGCAATAGTTTTGAATGGAATTAAACCTTGATCATGGTACATTGCCGTAACGCCATCGTATTTAGTATATGCACCTGAACCAAAGAATCCATCAGCTGAAAAAGGTCCGTAAGCGAGTATTCCTTTTTCCTTTGCCTGCGCAATTGCTGGAAGTATTATTTCTTGATCTTCCTTCCCCAGAAGACCATTGTCACCCGCATGAGGGTTTAGACCCAATACAGCAATTTTTGGCTTTCTAATGGAAAAATCAAGTTTAAGCG
>Ga0115000_10000616_pt1 | contig 32619 bp, 31 predicted proteins | sample ArcticOcean_MG_C_6_FD_89690 | JGI IMG/M metagenome (GOLD analysis project Ga0115000, IMG submission 89690) | Marine microbial communities from western Arctic Ocean - ArcticOcean_MG_CB8_128 | ecosystem: Environmental > Aquatic > Marine > Oceanic | place: Arctic Ocean: Canada Basin | collected...
GCCGTCGGGGTCGTTGGGTGAAAATGGTAATACGCTGCAGTCGGTGTGGTCCCAGCCAAAAGGCGAGCTTTTTGCTGCCCGCAGTTTCGGCATATGTTTATTTACAACTATGCTAAAGTCATTATTGCCGCATTGTCTCACAATGGCCAAATGGTTTCAAAAGGTGGCTGGGGCCCCGATCGCGCTCAGCCCCGAAATCCCCGGCGCGGTGCTGAGCGACTCTGGCAAGACGCCGGTCAAAGGGTTCTTCAAGCTGCTCGACGACAAGAAGCGGCAGTCGCAGTGCGGGGTCTACCACAAGTGCGAGCAGACGGGCTGCGCGGTCAACCTGTGCGATCTGGCGCTCATCCCGTACGTCGGCCCCAAGTTCAAGGCGGCGCTCATCCGGGGTGGTTGCGCGTCGATCGAGCTGCTCGCCCGCAAGCTCGCGGTGGCCGACGACCCAGTGGCCGAGCTCCGCGCGATGCTGCGCAACCCCAACGCCGGCAAGCGAATGCCAAACTACAAGGGCGACGGCGAGCCGCCGGTGGTGGCCGAGTACAACACCCGCACCTGCAGCAGCGTGATCGAGGCGCTGCAGGCCATTGCCGAGGGCTCGTTCGAGCAGTACACGTCGAGCAAGGCCAAGCTGCTCAAGGGTGGCGTGTTTGGCCGCGAAGCCCGGGAGCATTACGCTCGGATTCGACCGCTCTGCTTGGTCATCTCCGACGCGGTTGCCACGCGCCCCGCCACGCCGGTGCTGGACGATCTGGGGGAGATTGAGGACGAGCTGTTCCACAAACCGCCGCACTCGCCGCCGCCGCCACCGGTGTCGCCGACCGGTGCGATGATTGACGGCAACCTGGAGGACATGCTCCGCGAGGGCAATTTGGACGCAGCGTTGGACCAGCTGGAGACGCTCTCGGTGCCGTCGGACGACGACGACGACGGCGGCCAGGCCGCGGTGCTTCAGGAGCTCGAAGCCGCCGCCGAGGGCCTGTAGTGAACCAGGATGCCGCCCCGGTGCGCCGCGGACGTTGTGATCACAACCACCGGGCCACCCTCATGTTTGCCGTCTGGCGAGCTCGTTAGCCACGTGCTGACGTCGGCATCTTCCTCGACGCGGTCGCTTAGCGCCTTGAGCGTGTGGTCGATGACCTCTTGGTCCCGCGGGACTTTGGCGGCCACTATCTGCTGGATATCCCGCAAGTGCACGACAAGATACGCGCTCGCGTCGTCGGTGTCGGCGTGCATATGTAGCGTCATTTGAACCTGCGTGTAGAGCTCGGTGGCCCTCCAGCTAGGCAGCAGGGTTGCCAGGGCAAGGGTTTGGTTTGATTGCTCGTTGAACACCGCCGCCGGGGTCTCACCGTTGGCTAGCGGCGTCGGAGCAAGACCCAGCAACCCAACCCGGCTTACCGTGTCCACAATGCGCTGTTTGTGTGCCTGCACCTTTGTGACCGCCCCAGGCTGCTGCAGCAGCGGCCCCCAATCATTGTGCTTGATGGCGCGGCGTGCCAGCCGCACCGGCAGCGTCCGTCCGTTTAGTTGAATTCGCGGCCGACCCGCCGGATTGGTGTCGTACACATCGATGCGGAGCGTCTCCTCTAGCGAGATCCGCGGGCGCGCCACCTCCACAGTGCCGTGTCCGTCGCGCGTGGCGGTGTACTCGGGCTCGTCTGGCAGCCGCACGGCCTTTTCGTGCTTGCTCGCGGCGCGGCTGTAGATCCCCCAGATTTTGGGCCAGTCGTCCACAATGCTGTGCGTTGTCACCCACTCGAACGTGCTCGGCGTGCCGGTTGTGTTGCCTTTGCGCCACAGCACGAGCAGGCGGTGCGCGGGCTGGTCGGGGTCGTTTGGATAGTGACTGATCACCTCGGCCAGCAGCTTGCGCTCGTTTACCGCGCGCGCTGACGACGACACCGGGATGTAGCGCTGCAGCTCGTTGTGGTACAGCGCCTTTTCAGTTGTTAAAAACAGCCAGCTGGTGCTCTTGAGGTCCCGGAGCACGGCCGCCGCCATCTCCTGCAGTCGCTCTTTGTTCGGGGCACTGCCTTGGTGCTTGAGCTCAGCGTACACCGCGGGCGGCAGCTTGATTGGCGTTGGCTTGTTTCGATACTTGCTGTTGTTCCGGAGCGCCCGCACCCCGACCCATTTGTCGTCGTCCTCGGCAATCGGGTAGATGTAGTACTGCACAAACTGAAACGCCGAGGCCCTGACCCGCTCCAGCGGGGTGCGCAGCGGGTCGCCGTGGTCTGGCTTGGCGCCCGCGGTTGGTTTGACGACCTTGTAGACCACGAACAACTCGGTGGACCAGTTCTGCCCGCACAGCTTGGGTTTGATCTTGCTTGTACGGGTCTCGCGCCGATCCCGGGCGCGGACCACGTCGCCGACCTTGAACTGCGCTTCGACCATGTTTTCCGCCAGCCGGCAGACCGCTTTCGATCGGGCGAGGGCGGCGTCGGTGTTGGGCACCGGGTTGGGCACTAGCGAGCATTGCGGCCCGGTGCACACCGCTGTGGCGCCGCGGCGCGGTGCGCGGCTTACTTCTGCATAGCCCTCGTCGTCTGATGTGGGCGGCGAGTCGTCGAACTTGGCGCAACCCTTGACGCCCACCGGCAGCGGCTCGCACGGCGTCGCCGGCACGCAGGCCGCCTCCTTGGCTTTGCAGCTCGAGGTCGGCGTGTTGGTCACCGCGTTGCGCTTCGCCCGCTCCAGGATAACGTCGAGCACGGGCGCGGGCTTCTCCGCGCTGGTGCGATCGCAGAGCCGTTGGGCCCCGAGCTCGCCGGAGACGTGCGTCCGCCCGCGCTTCCGGTGGTGGTGGTGCTCAAACTCATCCGGCGCCAAGCCGGTGACCGAGCTCGTCGAGTCGTTGTACTGCTGCACCGCGTTCTGGAGCTCGCCAACCCAGTTGTTGACGTTGCCGCTGGCCACCTTAATCATGCGGAGCAGCCGTTTGATGGTCTTGTTGAAGCGCTCGATCGCGCCGTTCGATGTGGGGGAGTGCGGCTCGGAAAACACCTGCTTGAGCTCCTGGAGCGAGCCGTCCGCCCGAGTGTGATGGCCGTAGCGCGAGCCACACCGGTAGCTTACCCAGACGCAGTCGTCCCGCACGCACTTAAACTCGGGGCCGTTGTCGGAGCGCAGCGACTTGGGAACGCTGATCATGTGGTTTCGCACCGGCACGGTGGGCTCGACCGACTCCATCCAGTAGTACGGCGTCATCACTGGCGTGCTGGCAAGCGTTGCGACTGGCAGCTGCTCGCGCAACGTGTCGTGCATTCGCTCGAGGGTCTTTTTGCGCTCTGCGTCGGGCAGCCTTTCAAACTCGGCCAGGCTGACAAGGCCAAGCGACGCGGTCAAGAGGTTATGGTGCCTGAGCGCGCGCCGGATCGCCGTGTACACGGCTAGAAACACCTGCCCCTTGGACGCGATGCCGTCCCCGGGTGGCGTCGTGCCGTCCAGGTCGTACTTTCCGTACAGGTCGTCGTCAAGCGTGTAGCCGGTTGTCAGCTTTCGCGCCTTGAGTGCGTTCTTCGCAGCCACCGCTACCTTGGTGGCACGGCCGTACTTCGAGATGCGAAGTGTCTCGCTCGCCTCCGTCTCTATCTGTCCGCCGTGCTTGATTTGGAAAATCTCAAGGTCTTTGCCGTACATGATCCGGTGCATCGCCTTCAAGACCGTGCTCGGCTGCTTGTCGGTGAGCGGCTCGGCAAACGCCCGTTTCGAGCCCAGGTCGATGGCGGTCAGTATGTAGCGGTACGACGCAACGTGCTCGGCGTGCACAAACGTCTGCCGCAGGCTGCCCATGTCCACCAGGTCGATGGCCACCTGCGTGTGCGGCGTTGTGATCCGGTTCCGCTGCAGATGCACCGTGTTGTACGCCGGGGCAAACACCTGCGCCAACGGTTGCCGCTGCAGCCACCGGCTGATGTACTGCTCGGAGTAGCCTTCGTCGCGCACTTTCTCAGGGTACTCGCGTTTGAGGTAGTCGTAGAGCTTGTCGCGGCCAAACATGATGCGGTTTTCGTAGTACAGCGTCGCCAGAAACGGGTCGTCGTGGTCCTCCAGGTGCGCAATCTGCTCCGGCACGGTGCGCGGCCTAGCCTTGCTCCGCCAACTCTTGCCAGCGGGCCGCCGGGACGTCGTGCTAGCTTTGCGACGCTCTCTAATCACGCTTGCGTGCGGCGTGTACTCATCGAGCCGGCGCTGGATTTGAGCGGCCGACCGGCTGTCGTAAATTCCTGCTTGGGCCTCCAAGTCTAGCTGCTTTCTCAGCTCGTCCACCGCGCGCACGCTGCGGCACCGGCGGATTATTCGCTCCCAGTTGGCCAGGTTTATTGCAAAAAGGACTTGTTTGTCAAGCGGTTTGTACTCGCAGTGCCCTTTCACAAAGCTCTCCACCTCGCGGCGGATGACCAGCTGCTCGGCGGGCAGCTCGCGCTCTAGCGTTTCCATCACCCTATCCATGTTTACTTTGGCTTTTCACGGAAAACGTTCGAGATGCGGGCGCCGAGCATCACCAGCGTCGACCAAATGTAGGCGCACGGCGCGACGTCGATCAAGGGTCCGTCATCGGGCCCGGTGACCGCGTCCAGTGCCTCGCGCAGCTCGCGCTCGTGCTCGGACCCTGTGTTTTTGGCGTCGCTGGCGGCGGCATTCGGCCTGGTGGCCGCTCCAAGCGCCTCGCGCAACTCCCGCTCACCTGTCAACTCGGTGTCGTCATCGGAGCTATAGTCACCGTAGGCGTCCAGTGCACCCCGGAGTTCGCGCTTGGGTTCATGAGTAATCAGGCGCGGCATTGTGGGGTCGTCGTCGTCGTTGTCGCTGCCAGAGTCGTAGGCAACAAGCGTTTCTCCGCGACCGCCCCCCATTGTTTGCGGGGCCGTGGCAAAAACATTACGCAAACGCAAGCGATGCGCTATGGGGTGGGCTCAAAAACGAGTACAACGAGTCATTTTCTGGCTTTGCTAGCTCAAGTAAGCATCGCGACGTAAGCTCGACATCCCCGATTGCGTCGTGCGCTACTACGTCAGTGAGCTCAACTCGCAGCCGGCGTGCCAGCTCCTGGAGCTTGGGGTACTTACACCGACCGTCCCACCCGACGTACGTGCAGAAGAGCGCGGTCGACACCATGCTGCAGAATCGCCGCGAGGCGGAGAGATCGGTGATCGTGCGATCGCCGCCGTGCGCGGCCAGCAGCTGCATATCAAACCGCGCGTTGTGCGCCACAACGCAACGCTGGGGACCTGCGGCGTCGAACATCGTCGCAAGAGCGCACGGCAGGTGCTCGCCGGCGGCACACTTTTCCAACGTGATGTGCGCCGCGTTGTCCAGCACCCACTGATCAAGCTGCGTAGGGCCCACGAGGAAACAGCTGTGCTGCGCGATTAGGTGCCCGTGGTCATCGAGAATCTGGTACGCCAGCTGCGCAGGGATGTTACCTGATTCAAAGCCCGACGTTTCGAAATCCAGCACAATGGTCCGCCACGTCATAGCGCGTGACTGGCGAAAATGATGGATAAATGTAACAAAGAAATGCTTCGGCAGGCGCAGCAGCAGGTGTACAATGACGTGAATCGTTGCCAACTTTTATCCTTGGCACAAAAGCAGCACTCGCTCAAACTGATTCGAAACGCACTCGCGAGCCTGGAGAGAACTGGGCTGACGCTAATCACCTCGCTCGAACCCGCGGTGTTGTGCTCTATTAGCACGGCAATCCTGGCCCTGCTTAAACCGCAGGAGCTATGGCGGCCAAACGCGATCACGTTCATCTCCAGGCTACTCGACTTTAAAGCCAACCCCTGCACCACACTCGTGCACTCGTTCGAGCGGACGGGTGTGCTGGCAGCGGTGGTTGAGCAGGTCTCGCGCGAGCCCCCGCGCCATCGAAAGCAGTGCCGGGCGCTGGTGCGCAAGCTACTGCGGTGCGGGGCCGACCCCAACGTGCTCAACATATTCGTCGGGGTTGAGCGCACCGTGTTTTGCCACCACGTCGGTGACGCCTCAAGCACCCCCGATTACCAGACAACGGCACTGCTCCTGCGGTATGGTGCCAACCCAAAACGTTGCTGTCGCCCCCGTGGCGGGGTCTGGTGCCCGGTGTTCCATGCTCTGGACATCCCGGAGGGGTGGCCGCACTGCGCGCTGCTCTTGCTCTCCGGCGCCGGGGCAGGGACCGCTTGGGAAGATGGCATTCGGGCGACGGTCTTGGCCAGGCTGCCATCGACAATGACCGCCCTGCGACCAGCACCGCAGCACGGCGTTAGCATGCCAGAGCACAACCACATCTCGACCCGACGACGCTTGCGCCGGCAGAACATTGGCATGCTTGTGGCGCGGGTACGAAGCACCTCAATTGTCGCGGTGATGTGCATGCTACGCCGCGGGCTGCACCACGACGTGAGCCTCGAAGTCCTCCGGCGGGTCGAGGCTCGCCATGCCCTGTGGGTTGCTCTGCCGTCAGAAATGTCATTGGCTGAAGAAAACCATGTCCTCGTATGATCGCCCGCAAAGTGTGCGCGAGCTCATGTACTCGCACAACGTTCGCGACGGCAACGATACCCCGATCAACTTTGACAAGAAAGCAGCGACGGTCGACACGACGCTGTCAGACGCCTTGGAACATGCGCAGGCACGGCTTGCGGCGCTGGAGAGCACCGGTCAAGCCGACAAGGACGAGCTGGCGGCGCTGAAAGCCGTTGTCGACGAAGCCGTCCAAAAATTGCAGGCACTTCGCATGCCGGGCACCATGTCCAAAAAAAGTGAGTGACTTGACTAAATGAGTGGCCCCCCCATGACGCCTGCGGAATCCGAGTACTTTGGCGTCTCGAGTGCACCGTCGTTCGAACTAATGTCCCTGTTAAATTCGACAGCAGACGTGATCATTGGGGCGGTTGGGCGCTTCAAAGCGCTCACCCCGCTAAGCAGCCCCGAAGCGGTTGTAGTTGCAGTCTCAAGCTACGCGTCTGCGTTGCATAGCGCTGACCAAATTATTCCGGTCCTTGAACATCTTGCGACGCAAATCAGCACGATTGATGGCAAGTACGGCATAACGGACTGGAAGAACCCCACGCTGGATGTGATACGCAACAAGTGGCTTTTGGATCAAATTTTAAACACACACTACAGCGGGACACAGCTCGTCAGTGGAATGTACACAACGGCGGGTGGGACCGCAATCTCCATAGAAGTCACCGAGAGCCACATACTGGTGCCGCCACAACAACCTCCATTACACATCAACCATAAAAACCCCCCAGCCCCATACGACCCGCTCGATTCCAATCAGCAACTTCTACCCATCGGGAATAATGCCTTTGCCGAGATGAACGGCCGTTCATTTGTCGCGCTTTGGGAGTACTCGACAAGAGCGACAAGAGCGACAAGAGCGAGCCTTCTAACCGGCAAAGAGTGCTTCGACGCCAACTCCGGTGGGTTGCTGTTGTCATCAACGCCCCGGGTCGGCTCGAGTTTTGGGATCGATCTTACATTTAAAGTGAAGACGGATGGCTACCTTATTGCGCGGTCGTCGTCGGATGGAGCACGGCACTTCGGGATCTACCTCCGGCCAGACACAAACGGCGTATACTTTTACTACAAGACCTCCGGCATTACAGCACAAGAAAAGGTGCACTGGGATGGGCTTAAGCTCACCGACGACATCGAGCACAAACTTGTGCTTGATGTGGTCACGGCAGCCAATGACAGCGCAACAGCGACGCTGACAGTTGATAATGTTTCCAAAGGAACGAAGGCGCTGGCTGGACCGGTGCTGGACTGCGGAACGGAATCGAACGAGTGCATTACCCACATCGGGCAGCGGCAGCCGACAGGAACAGATGCAGCTACCGCCTGGGTAATTACGGGCTGCGTGTCCTCTGCAGTGCTCCGGTTTGGCGACTCGAATTAACGGCCACTTAATCGCAGCATTGGTTGCCTAAAGACGACTGCCGAGCGCAAATCGTTCTTTGATCACTCCGCAAAGACGGCGTCGGTCGCAATGCCGCACACATTCTTCCCGGCTTCCATCGCAATGTACCCGCCGTCCAACCCCCACGTCACACCCCACGAGTTCTTCACAATGTAGTACGCCTTGCCCACGGTGGCGTTGGCCCAGCCCGACAGCTCCAGTCCCACCGCCAGCACCTCGTGGTCAAGGCACATCGCGCTCGAGCAGCAGTCGGGCTCGCCGTCAAACGTACCGTCGTACACCCCGGAGCTGTACAGGCCAAACCCCTGGCCCGAGGCGTCGATTGCCACCGCGACCACATGGCCTTGCAGCGCGACGAGCAACGACCACTCGTCGACCACCGCCGCGACGGTGCTGATATTGAGGGGGATGGTGCCGTGCACGTGGCCCGACGGGCACTCGCCGCACCCGACGTATGGGTACGCCGAGGTCGGCGCGATCCCGCCTGCAGCTTGCGCGTACTTGATTGCGTCGATCGAGAAGCCGCCGTTGCACCCGTCGCCGTTGGCTGTGCAGTCGCTGAGCTGCTGAGCCGAGAAGCGAGTCAGGTCCAGAGAGGAATTCTGCCGGTAGTACAGGGCCTCTAGCACCCCCGACGCGGCCTGGGCCCAGCAGGTGCCAAACTGGCCTTGGTCCTTAACATCGCCGACAAGCCCGTCGAGCCAGTGATCGGCCACCCCGAGCGGACTGGTGTGCGGCGCCCTGAAGACGGAGTCGGCCTTGCTTGGGTTGTACGGGTGCTGGGTCTCGCGGCGCCCGGTAAACGGCCGCTGGTGCACTGCGAGCGCGGCAAACGGGCTGGTGTCGACGCTGGCAAGCCATCCCCCGCGGGCGTTGTGCGATTCCACCTTTTTGGCATTGCGACTAAAAGTGGCGCAGGAAGCGTACCGCTCGTACTGCGATGTGTGGGTCACGTTGAACCGCGCTGCCCACGCGTCGTACCGCTCCGACGGGCACCCCGACAGCGCAATTGCCACAGCCGACACGGTGATTGCGAGGACAGCCATTGGTTTCCCACTCATGTGTATTGTAATAAGAGCAACGTTTCCACCCCATCCGAAGGGTGCGCATATTGTAATGCGCGACCCTCGAGCGGAAGAATGGCAATACACCTGCCCATATGCCCCGCGGGGTGCATGCACAGCGCGGACCGGATGCATGAGGCTTGCATAAGCTCGCGGCAGATGGTCGCGCTGGACTTGCCAACGATCGCGCACCACGACGGAAAGAGCGTGCTCACGCTGTCTCGGTTAAACCACCGCACAAGCAGCACTTCTTTTGGCGCGGTATACACCGGTTCGGGGTAGTAGCTGTTCTTTGTCATGTGTGACGGGATGCGGCGCAAAACACGCGCCAATCGGCCATGGTAGGCGATTACATCGCCGGCACCGATCCCCATCCCTATTAATGGAGTCGTTTATAGAAACAATTGTGCATTGTAGATGATAAAAAAATGAGTGGTTTCGAGTGCGAAGGCGAACGTTTTAAAATTCCTCGGTTAGCAATCTCCGAGTGGGGGCCGCGGTTATGGGGGGCAGCGGAAATCTACGCCCAACTATATCCCGTCTCGCCAAGCGCCGCGGACAAGGCGTTTGCGCACAACTTTTTCAAGGCCTCGGGCGTACTACACACCATAGTGCCTTGCCCGGCATGCCAGGCGCACTACAACGAGTACGCGTCGGCCACCCCGCCCGACACCAGCGGGCAGGAGCCGCTGATCCGCTGGGTGCTAGAAGCGCACAACCGGGTCAATCGCCAAAACGGAACGCCCGAATGGTCTTTCGAGAAGCTCATGTGTAGTTACCGCGGCCCAGGACAGCTGTCCAAGGCGCAGGCCCACGCGCCGCAGCGCAAAACGGGTGGGCGGCAACCGTACCGCCCGGGGCGTGTGGCGGCCATATCGATCGCGGTCGTTGCGTCGCTGGCGATTCTGGCGTATCTAGGCATTCTCTACAGCAAGCGCGAAAAAGTGCCGCGTAAAGGTCAGAATGTGAGTTCCTAGCTCCGCCGGCAGCCCCGAACGCCAGAGGCCGAGGAGCACCTTGCGGGCCCACGCCCGGTAGTGCCTCGGGGGGCGATGCTTGCGTTGCCAGTGCCGCTGTTCTTCAACCGCCACCATGTCCGACGCGGCGCCGTGGTGCAGCAGCGCAACCGAAATTGGCCCTATTTTGCCGTCGAGATCATAGGCCAGATCTAACAGCCGGGCCGAGACCACGGGGGCGAGCGTAGCTGCGATCTCGCACAGGACAGGGTAAACCATACGCAGCAGGATGTCGCGCGGCACCTGCGTGGTTGGAAGTGTGGTGAGTGCCACGACGAGCGCGTGCGTGGCCCCAGCGGGCGCGATGCACGCCCCCCCTCGTTGGGTTATGTACGCTGCGGCCGTAAAGTCGTGGTTTGTCACGGTGTGGTGCAGTAGACTGCCACCGTAGCGGCACGTCCCGTTCAGATCCACGCCGTGGGCCGCTAGCAGGTCAAGGTCTTGCACACGGATCGATGCACGGCGGTTCCGCGGCAGGCACAACGCGTCGAGCGGAGAGCCGTTACGCAAATAGTCCGACGTTAACGCCAGCAACACCAGCGTTCGCCTCCCCTTCCGGAACAGCGCCGCCATGATGGCTGTTGCGTGGCTGTGTGCTGCGGCCCCCCCCAGTACTTGCGCGGTGCTAAGCAAATGGCCCATGGCCGCCCGGCGGATGCGTGGGGCCAAGTCGACGGCGCACACGGTCGTAGCGGTGTTCGGCGTCGTCATCAAATCCAGCAACTTGCAGCAGTTGGTCTGCGCGTCCGACCGGCCAAGCCAGTGCGCCAGCGCGTGGATTAACCACAGGGAGCAGCTGTGCGGGTCGGTGATGCGATCCGCGTACGATGCCAGCACGGTGTTGGGCACGCGGAGCCGTCGGAGTGCCAGCAGCACCGGGTGGTTGGCGGCGTCCCGGGGGTGCGGTTCAGCCCCTAGCCGGAGCAGCTCGCCACACACCGCCGCCAGCCTGGACTCGGGGCAGCGATCAATTGCCAGTGTCAGCACGTTGTGCTGTGCAATGTCATTGGCGACAGCGGCAAAGTGGCGAATAGCCACGCAGTCGCCGCGCTGCACCACCCGGGTCCAGACACGGGCCGCTTCCCACAGACTGCAGCGCGCATAGTACCGCTCGGTGCACCAACGGATAAGCGGCGGCTTACCATGCGACACGCAGGCAACAAGAACCGCAGCGCAGTTGCGGTGGGCGTGCCTCGCGATCTCGGCGCGATCGCACCTGGCGATGGCGTCCGCAAGCGACATTTGTCTGTTGGGCAGCTTTTTTTCGTGCGTTTAGCTTTTCGTTATGCAGCAATACTTTACAAATATGCCGCCGGCACCTGCTCGCAAACGGAGCAAACCAAAGCCCCGGCGATCAAGCAAAAGAGTGTCGGCGCGAAAAAATGGAACCTTAAAAACGCGCTGCCAGGCCAACGTTAAGAAAGGCACCCAGTGCCAAAACAGCGCCTGGAAGGATACAGCGGGCCACCTACAGCTCACGTGCCGGCACCACCTACCAAAGAGCCATAGGGACGCCCCCAAAAACATCGGACGCCCGGTGACGGTGTGGCCGAAGTGAGCCTCTAGACAAGCTTGGTGCGCCGACTGCCACTTGGTTTCTTAAGCGCAATATACAGCCCTACCCCGATGAGTGCAACAAGCATCAACCCCACCGCGACAAATCCCGCAACGCTGCCGCCGGCGGACCCGTAGGAGCGTCCAATTACCGCCTGCGCGACCGCCTTGCTCACGCCGTGCCCGAGCATGTAGCACCCAAGATTGTCGTCGCACACAAGTGTGTTAAACTGATCCTGCTGGTTCGAGTAATCAATCATCTCTTGGTTTTGCACCATCACCAGCCTTTTTTTGTAACTACAGTAAAAAAAGCAATGTTTAGGCAAGATAACGACACGGAGCGGGCAGCCCAAGATATCATCGAGGCTATTCCCCATTTGCGCAGGACGCAACTCCGTGAACGCAACCGCCGCGAGATCGACCGGCTGAATGAGCGTGATCGCCAGAGGCGCACCGAGCGGCGAGCGTGGCGGCTGCAGCAGGCCGATTGGGACCAACCGGGGTTCCGTGAGGTCATGGACGCGCTCCGCGGCGCCAGGGACTTGGCGGGCGAGCAAGCCGATCCGCAGGTGCTGGCCGAACTGCAAGCCATGGGGGTCGAGCCGGGCCCGGTCATCCGCGGCGGGTTTGCGTGGATGGGGCACGGCCCGATGGAGGGCTTTTTGCGCCCGCAACCGGCAGCAGGCTCGCAGAACGTCCACGATCGCAGCGTGAACTCGAGTTCGCTGCCTGTTGTGCAAAGGCTCATGGCGCTAAACGTTCCCGAGCCAGCCAACCTCACCGCGTACGTGCACACCCGGCTGCTGCTGGCTGATGTGAGCTCACGGACGATGACCGACGCAACAAGCGCGATCTCCGCGATCATCTCGCGTTCTTCCCGGGACGTCTCGACCGACGTAACCGAGTCGGTGCTGCTCGGTAAGGTGCTGGGGCGGCTGCAGCAGCTGGTGAACCAACGCGTCATCCAGCCGTCGGATGCCTGGACGACCGTGGCGCTGCAGCTGGCCGAGATGGTGGAGTTTGGCACGACCGTATGCCCCAAGGGCCGTTTCCAGCACATTGCAGCCATCACGCAGGGCCTTGACCCAGAAGCTGGTCATATTGTCGACGGCGCAGCTGTTCGCGAGCTAATATTGAGCAAAGCGGCGGCCGTCCGCGACGAGTACATCGGGACCACGGCGGCATTTGCTCAGCTGTATGCAGACGACGACATGGTATTTATTCACTCGCTCAAGGCGCACATGCGCGCGACGCTGGCCGAAGCGTTCCACGACATGCTCACACCGTTCCGCTTGCAGCGCGTGATCAACGAGGCGCTTGAAGGTATCTGAGCACCGCGTACGCGGAGAGCAGCAGCAGCCCCACCAGAATCGCGCCCGCCGCGCTGCGGCGCACCAAGCCGGCATCCGCCGCGCCCCAGCTCGACGTCGCAGGGTGCAGCGTGTGCACGCACCGCACGTCGTCGCATCGGCCACCCTGCGGGCAATCGGCGGCTGTCCGGCACTGCGCGCTGCTGCAAAAGCCCACCGATGCCCCACGACTTGCGCAAAACGGGGTGGGTCCTCCGTTGGGGCTGGTGGTGTCGTTGCACTCCGCGCTTGCAACATGCCGAGGCTGCGCCGTCGGGTTGCAGTCAATCAGCCCAGCATTACGAGCTTTGGCGCCAAGAAGCTGCCGAAATGGGACCGGCTCTACAGGCGGCGCCGCCTTTGGCTCTGACGATAAAGCCGCATTGAGCGCATTTGGCTCTGGCGGCGGAGCCACGCGATTAAGCGGGGCCTTGTAGACGGGCTCGGGGTCAATGGCCCTGTACAACGGTAACGAATCAAACTGAACAGCCGGAGCTTGAAACCGCCGGGGCTTTTTCCGCTCGGCTATAGCGCGTTTGCGGGCAATTTCTGCCCGGCGGCGAAGGACGGGCGTGGACATGTTTTATCTTGCACGTGACAAAATAGCCGTGGGGTTTCATGCAATACTTGACACACCGTAAGACTAAAGTATGTCGTTAGATGCGGTGCTAGCGCTGGTGTTGAGCGCAACCAGCGTCCCTCGCGCCGACCGCCAGCTGTTACTCCTCCACATACAGCGGGCCCTGTGGCTGTCGATCATCACCGTTCCCTCCTTCAACCCCGCCGCCGGTGTTTCGGGGCACGGCCTTCGCGGCGCAATCCTGCATGTTGCAACGACCCCCGACTCTCGGAACCGAGTGTGTTGGGGGTGCGGGAAGCAATGCAGCGCTACCGGTGCGCCCGGTCGGTGGCTGTGGCCTGCTAGCTGGCCGTTTCACGCCAGCGAGACGGGTCGGCTTCCCCCGCTTCTTACAACGCCGTACACCCACGCCACGTGCACCGCGTGCATCAAGAAGCACGTTGACTTGATTGCGTACGGCGCGGCGCTGCGGCGCTACAGCTTGCCGTCGCAGGGCTGCTTAAACATGTGCGAGTGGAAAATTAGCCCGAGCAGCTTCTCGATGCTGGCTCCGGTCGACGCCGTTCAAGCCATGTCCGCGCATTATAGGACCAAGCACACCGACGCGTCACTGGACCGCCACAGGCGAATTGCATGCTTCAACACCGTGCATGTGCCCTATATGCGGAGCATCAATCACCACTCTCACCCACCGACCGGCAGACCGGTGATCGTACAACTGGCTCGCAAGATAAGGTTAAACCCGCTCAGCTTCCTTGCACGAAACAATAGCATCGCGCGCCGGGTGCTGCAGCGTGGCGACCCGTACGTCGCCGTGCGGGTCTTAGACTCGATCCATTACCCGCCAGTACCGCAACCGTACAACCGATCTGTATTGGCGATGTTGCCTGGCCCCAAAACTCTATAGCTCACATCATAAACCCGAGGCGCGGAAAGCGGCGAAGAAACACTTAAAGGACGCCTTGAAACACGAGCATCGCCATCATAACGTCGATTGTGTAGTGCGTTCTTGCGGCAATAATTACCAGCGCCCCGACGGCTGCGAGCCACGACACGCCCAGCGCGTGCCCAGCTGCGCAGAAGCAAATTGTGTGGCCGCTAAACATTAAATCGTGCGTCCCTACCCACGCTGGGGTTGTTGGGGGCAGCGGCGATGGGAGCAACGTAAGGTGTATAGTGGCGGCCCGAATGGCAAGGCTCAGAGTCGCAGCCGGCAGCGCAGCCGTTAATCCGGGTAGGTGGTTACGGTTCAGCCAGAGCACCGCCAACGTCACATTTAAGTAGGCATCCGGCGCCCAAATTGGAATGCGCGGGAGCACTACGTGGCCAAGGTCGGGGAGCGGCTTAAAAGGGTGTTGGAACAGCGCGTTGGCTCGCCGTGCGGCAAGCCGGCTTGAAGCAAAGTTAAGGCACGCCACAGCAAGCAGCAGGGGGACATAGAGCCACATGCAACCGTGATTTGGTAATATTCATTTTTTTGCATTCATTTTCATGTTAAATATCATTTCTAAACCACGGCAGCCACACCAACGACGTGGGTTTGTTTGGAGGTTCGCACTGCCGCCTTTCGACAGCGGTGGCACCGGCCACACCATGGTGTCAAAATCCCACCCACGGCTCCCCCTGCATTCCCATGTCAAGCTGCTTCGCCTTGCGGGCCGCGCGGGGCATTGCCATGGGCTCGATGAACATCCCGTTGGGCGAGTTGCCGTAGAGGACAGGAACACCCGCGGCGCGGGACCGGCGCTCCGCCATCTGAATTCGCCGCGACCGTTGCGCCGGGGACGCAGTCAGTTGTTGCAGTTGCTGCGTGACATCGATCCGCTCGCCGTCTGGCAAGGAAAGGTGCCCTGGGCGGTTCTGGGGCATCAGGACGCGCTTGTATTGGGCGTCCTGCGCACGCCGGACTGCCAAGCCGGCTTCGTTCGGGTGCCGAGCAAATTGGGCCTCGCTGGGATGCCGCATTTCCTTTGATATTGCCGATTGCATTTTTGGCGTGTTGCCGCTCCGGGGACCCTATCCCGTATATACGCCGAGAACCTGTTCCCCTTCTCGGATGTCTGGCCGCTTGCCGTGATTCTCGCAGTGCTTGATGTACGCCTTGCCAACGCACTTATCCCAGCGCACCTGGATCACGTTTCCAACTTGCTTTCCGCCGTTGAACGCAAAGCATCGGAACGGGCTCCCGGGGTACTCGATCGATGCCTTGATGACATCTTCGGTGGGGATTAACCCGAGGCGCTCAAACTCCCCGGGGTTATCTTTCGGCCCTACCATCAAGCTAACTGTCGGGAAATTGGCCCACCACATGTTCACCAGCTCCTCACTTGGCACCGCCCCCGCCTTGATGTCGCTGCCCTTGCGCGGGTAGTGGTACGAGAAGATGTTGACCCACCTGCGTGTCGACTCGCCGCGCGTTTGCCGGTAGGCCTCTTGCGCTAGCTGCGTGAAGGCGCGGGTCATGATGTAGTTGACCAGCGACACTTGCGCGGCTTGGAACCGATGGTCCGAAACCGCGGGGGAGTCCCAGGTGCCAGCGGTAGACGCGCCTTCATCAGTAAATGCCATGGCCATGGGGCCAAGCGCCTGCCGAAGATCCATACTGTTTTATCAATCCGAAGGGGCGGTTTTTGCGGCAAACGCACTGCGTTGGGCCTTCGACGCACTGCCACCATATGAAAGAACAAGCATGGACCTGCAAGAATGGAACAAAGCGTTAACAGCCGCGCTGGAGACCTCCCGTGTGCTGGTAGCGCATCCGGGAAACACAATTAACACGATCAAGTGTATCGAGGTTGCGCTGGCGGGCCTTGAGCACTGGAACAACGATATGCCTGCCGCCGCCAGCACGGCGGCGAACACCATTCTTTGCGAGTTGCAGCAGCAAGCGTGCTACTGCACTCAATGCCTGCAGCTGCTCCGGCTATGCCAGCACCTTGCAGATATAGCCCAAGTAAGTTACTTTGAAAGTTGCGATTGATAAAAAAACAAAGGCGAGCCGACCGAAAGAGCAACCCAGTCCGTGCTCGGCTCTAGGAAAAAGTAATTGTGAAATTGTTTAAGATAGAAGTTAAAAACCCGCACTAAACGCGTTTGTCTGGGTTTTGGCCTAGCTGTTGCTAACAACCCCAATGTCGGGAAGCGAGAGTGCCGTGCGCGTAAACGGATTGGTTTGCGAGAATCGCAAGTGCCGGGTAATGGTCTCGCGCTCCACAAGCCAGGTAGCGTCGGCGTCACGGAGCGTCAGTGGGTGCTCGATCACATCCATGCTGATCGGGTCCTCCGGGCCGCTGCCGCAAACTGGCTGGCCCAGTGCCTTACCGCGGGCCCACACCACGTCGCGCTCGCCCACGGCGCCAACAAGTGCATTTTTGAGCGAGTCGGTCAACGGCAGCGTGCAGGCGTCCACCAAGACGTCTGGCAAAATACTGTAGAGCGATCGGCGCCGGAGTGCCACCGTCCTGTATAGTGCCTCCCACATGTTGGTTTGCAATGTTAGCGAGCGCGTGCATATCGAGCAGCAGTACGCATCGCCGCAATTCTGGCACTGGCCCTCCCCTGTGCGCAAGCGCTCAATTACCGTGTCCCTCGCGAGCTGCGAAATGACCGCCACGTGCTCCGGCGGGCAATCTATGAAGTACTCGCCGTTTTGGGACAGAACAACGACCATGGCCTCGGACACAAAGTTGGACAAGGTGTCGGCGTCGTCGTCGTCCGACGAGTGCTGCTGCAAACGGTGCAGCGTGTCAATCATTGCCTCGATTTCTACTGCAGGAAGCCGGTCGCCCCGGCGTGCTGCAACTCGGGCCCACAGCGCGAGGATTTCCGGGCGTGTGACCGCTGGGCATGCCGCGAGAGACAGCGCTGGCTGCCACGGCAAAGCCAGCATGTTCACAAGCCGCACTGAGATGCGCATCGCCGTATTGAAAATCGGGGTGCCAAGATGTTTGGCCAGCAGCGCCACTTGCCCTTGCAGCTCCCCCAGGTCGGGGAAACAGCGCGCGGCGGCGGCCAGCGACGTGCACAACGACTCGTCTAGCCGTCGCGGGAACAGCCGCGCTTCGTACCGCCGCAGGTTGATCTCGGCGCCCAGCGCCGCCGCCTGCGCCACGGCTGTTACCAGTGCGTCCAGTATGACGGCCGAGGTGGCAATCCCGCCAAGCCCGCTGCTGGCCACCATCTCACACGCACGCCCTGCGGACAAGCAAGACAGCATCCCAAATGCCAGGTTGCTATCACACGCTGCCAAGGCCCATCGCCGATCCACCTCGCGGCACATGGTGGAGGCAAATCCGGGAAATGCCTTGTCGAACGCGGCGACAAGCGCCCGTTTGGTGAGCACCGTGACGTCGGTCGCGGCCAACGCCACCAGCAGATCGCCGCGGGGCTCTACGGAGCTGACTTGAGCAGGGTCGACGGTGTGGCGGAGTTCCGGCCGTGTGCATCGCGCCAGCAGCGCGGCCATTTGTACTAGTTTGTCCTTTTATTCCGAGGAAACGGCGGTTAGTAGCCCCGGAGGAGCCCGAGCACAAGTAGCCCGGTCACTGCCGCCAGGAGCACCAAAGCCGCGAAATATTGACCCCGCCCATTGCTTACGAAGACCTCGGTTGCCGTCTTGCTGCTCCTAGCCGCCACAAGGTCTGACACGTCGGCCGATATCTTGCGCAGCTCGGCCACCATCGGGTGCTCGGCCGAGGGCCCAGCCGGCGTGTCGACAATGGGTCGGGCAGACGGTGCTGGTGCTGATGCCGGCCGCACCGTTGGCGCGCGGATGGCGGCGGGCGCTGGCGCCCGTTGCTCGACCTGCGGGGCCGTAGGTGTGGCCAAAAGCGCCATCACATGCTGCAATTGCCGAAGCTGACTTTGGTGGTGCCGATCTTGGTTTACTGTTGCGGCCCCACCCCGTGCCGCGGCCCGCGGCGGCGCCGCAGCGCTGCGCCAGACCCCCGCCTTGGTAAAGCTGGGGTCGTGCCCGGGATCCGAAAACGCTCGCGCTTGGTGCTTGGGCGCAATGGTGTCACCAAGCTTCCTTGGGTCGAGAAGCACCGGCATGCCGGCTTTATCAGGCACAGGCTACGTTTTTCGCCACGCACCTCCGTCGTTGGCGTACCGCTCCAGCGCGTCCTCGCTGCGCCTTGCCGACACAATCTGGCCCCGACGGTTTGTCCGCAGCTCTTCCTTGAACAGCCCCTCTTTCCCCTCTTGCGTGGTATGGTTGACCACGGCTCGTTTGTCGGTTGCCTTGTCGTGGTAGATCCAGCCAGCGCCTTCGTACACCGCTCTGCGCCGGCGGGCAAGGTTCCCGGAGGAACCGCGCGTGATGATCACTGCGTCACCCATTTGCTTTACCGCCTGCCGGATTTTCGGCGAGACGGCCGACGCGACTTCTTCCGTGCCGGGGGCCCGTTCCTGCTCGCATTGGCCATGAACGAAGCGTTCAGCTTGGCGTTACTGTTAAAATTTCTCTTGGCGTTGTTGCTGCGCGTTTCGGAGACCAGCTTTCCAAACTTGTTCCTGATAATGTCCCCGGGCCCCAGGCCCCCGGGGGTCGTGTAGTTAACCTTGCTGCCATTGGGACCATTAATGTACCCACGTCTTTCGAACACAGCTGTCATCCTTCGCCGGCGCGCACCTTTCGCTTTTGGGTCGATGATGCTTGGACCTGTCCTTGGCATTTATTTAGTCCACCCCAAAAAAAGTAGCTGTGCGTTTACGGCACTTCCGTCGGACCAAAACACTAAATCACTTACCCGCAATGGATGTTGCGCAACCTGTCGACGAGTTCTTTGCCAACGTTGTGTCAGCGCTCGAATGGCTGCAGTCCGAGGGCAGCAGCAATCCCACCGAGATCAAGGCTGCCATCCTGACAGCGCAAGACGAGGCCATCGACTCAGTGCGCGGCGACGCCCGCATCATTCAGTGGTTCCTGAAGATGCGCGACCACATGACCGGCTGCGCTGCCAGGGAGACGTCCGCGCTCGCGAAGGTGGCGTCGTTTGGACTGTTTGAGCAAACGGATCTCAATGAGCTCTACCACAGCATGGGCACCGACGCCCAGGCGACGCTGTGGGAGCTGATTAACAACATCAACTGCATGTGCGTGCTCTACGACCAAAAAACGGGCGACGAGCCGTTCAAGGACATCACCAGGTTTGCCCAGCACCTTCTCACGCTGTTCCCGAAAGAGGAGCTAAAAACCGGCGGCCAGGCCGAGATTATCAAGCACATCCCTGCGCTGATCGACGACGAGACGATGCGGGTGCTCATCGGCAAGGTGTGCATGAACGACGACCGGATGAACCGCGTGTACGCCCTGATGGAGCTTCAGTTCGGCACGGCCATCCCGGCGCCGCAGCGGGCAGTGCTCTCTGCCACGCTCCAGGCGGCCGCATCTGCGCTGGAAAACGACGAAACTCGGACGATGATGGCTGGGTTGACCGATGTCTTGCCGGATATGCTAAAGGCGGGGCAAGGCATGCTTGAGCAGCTGCTGACCCAGAACCCTTCGATGCAGGCGATGGCGGACTTGGCGCTGGGGACGATGGGCGCTGGAGGAGACGCGGATCTTGCCGAGCTCGAAGCGGCTGCGACAGCGGCGGCCGCCAGCCACGGAGATTAGCGCAAAATTGCAGTAGCTCGGAGCCCGGTGTGACATCGTGCAGCATTGTTTACTCGTAATACACCTGTTTAATTCCAGTGGCGCCACTGCGCAGCAAACGGGTTTCCAGCCGGCTTGGCGAAGTCGCCGTGGTTGGCTAGCTTCTCGCACAAGCTGGCATTTGCGCCACAGACCATCCGGGTCGTGCCGACGATGCTGGACTTGGGGAGGTAGGCCTGGAAGATGCACTGGTGCCGGTCCTTAACCTGCATCTCGCCAACGGCCTGGAGCCCGTGCAGCACCAGCGCCAGCTTGACGTCGGCAAGCTCGTCAGCCGACGGCGTCGACGACAGGATCTGCACCAGCCGTGCCCACTCGGGCGACCCGCTGACGCGGAGCCGCTCGATGTGGTACGGGTTCGACCCAGGCCCACCGAGCAGCAAGTCGAGCACGCACTGCACGTAGATGTCGAGCCACTTCCCGCCGTTGGCCAGAATGGCGCAGGTCATGTTGGCACCGGAGAAGTTCTTCATGATCCGCGGCCTGCAGTTGGGCGCGTTGTTCTCGATGTCGCACCCCGGGACCAGCTCGAGCCGCGGTTGCACCGCGTCGATCAGCAGCTGCTGCGCCAACGGGTCGGATTGCAGCGACTGCTGGACGCTGACGTGACTGTCGGGGTTCTCGGCAGCACGCCCGACGAGCCATTTCAGGAGCCCGGGCATCGCCACCGACTGCTTGTTGAACTGCTCGCCCTCTGTCCCGAAGTTCCGGCAATGGAGGTCGCAGTACTTTTGCCCGGCGTTGCACATGACCGTCTGCCGCGCTTCGGGCATCATGTCGGCGCTTGCAGCGACGTTGCACATGCCGGCGTAGCTCCCGGCGCTGTTTGCGAGGCCTGCGAGCGGGTGGGACTCGGAGTGAATGCGCTCGCCGAACAGCAGCAGCGAGTACATGTTCTCCGTGGCGGGGGCAAGCCCGCGCGCGTTCCGCACGGCGTCGTTGCGACGGGTGCTGATCGGCGAGTCCTTGAACGAGTCGCTAAACAGGAGAGATACCACCTTTGGCCCGATGGCCGACTCCGGCGCCGTGCAGTTCTCGACCGAGGCGTTCATGCCGGCGCAGTCGTCGCGCTGCGGCCGCGCGGATGGGCCCCAGCACTGTAGCACCCCGTCGGTGGCCTTGGTGCCTGGCAGGCCGCCGCACACGGTCGTGGCGACCAGAGCTTGGTCTGCGGCGATGTTGTTCATCTTGCCAGACCCGTCGTTGCTGAGCAGGTCGGGGTTCCGGTTGGCGGCGACGCGGCCTTGGGCTTTGGCCCTCTGCCGCGCCACGGCGCCTGGCATCCCACCGCCTGTCGGCGGGTGGGCGGCCCTGGATTGTTGCTGCGCCGCCACGAGCTGGGTGGCCGCCGCGACCGCGGCCTCGGCGTGCGACTGCTTCGCCGGCGCCGCGCGCGGGCGCACGAGGCGTTCACTCTTCCGCGGGGCACGCTGCTTCCGCTGGGCGGCCGCCGCCTTGAGCCGCTGGGAGACTTCGGCGGTCTTCACTTTCCTCGCCCGGGCCTTCAGTTCAGTCGCCGCCTTGCGCGCAGACCGAACGGCCTGCGGCATCTGCGGTGCCGGGCGCATGAAGTAGATCAGCACGGCAATAGCAATCGCGGCACCCACAACGCTCATACAGATTCCCGGAACTCGGTAGTCATTGGATGCCATTTCTTGCTTTGCATAGGCAGCGGCATTTTTTTTCCCCGTTCACCCAACGCCATCCTCGAATGTCGCCAGAACCAGGACCAAAATGCTAACACAAATTATCATAACCATCGTCCCGCGAATAATTAAATACATATCCGCCATTTGTTTCTATCACGTTTATCATAATTACCACAATATTGCACACCGGCATGGCGGAAGTCGTCATGTCTAAAGGCCACGGCTGGGCCGCGGCGGCGACGAGCCGGTCGGTGGATGTGAGCGCCGACGACCCCGTGGTTGCTGCCACCGTCATGATCGCCACCGCCGGCGCGCTGCTTGGCTCTGACGCGGTCGACACACATCCCGTGATCGGGCTGGTGACCGATCGGCCTGATGTCGTGGCCCAGCTGCTTGGGTCGCCTATGCCTGCCATGTGCGTCGTGATGGCACCAACGTCACTCAAGCCACCCGACACCGCCACGGTGCTGCCGTGGCCCCTGCCGATGACGGCGGGCGCCTACTACACGCTCAACGACCACGAGATGTACACCGGTGACCTTCGAAGGCCGTTTGGCGACAAGTGCATGATCCCGCCGTGGGGTGCGATCGTGGCGTGCCTGAAAAAAACGCCGTGGGCCTACGCGCGTCTGCAACTCGGCGACAGCCTCCACGAGCACGCCACCCCCATTGTGCCGCGCGGCAACGCGTACCCCGAGCCGCCAAAATGGCAGTACATTCTGAAAGACATCCTGCCCAGTTGCCAGAAGGATGTGCAGTATGCACAACTTGCTCTCGGCGTGCTCAGCAAGATGATCACGAGCTCGCCTCAGGTTGCCGTGTCCTTCCACCTGGCCGATTTCCTCAAGGTGATGCTGGGGCTTGTTGGGCGCGGCATCACGACCGCGTCGGTCACGCCGTACCTCGCCGACAGCTATGCAGCCCACGCTCGCGACCTCGAGGCAGCGATTGAAGATGCGGCCTCGCGCGACACCGAAATGGGACAGTGGGCGCGGGCTCACGGCATTCAGTTCCACCCCGAGGCGGCAGCTGCCGAGGCGGTCGACGAGGCCGAATCGCGGCTTAAGGAAGCCCGCCAGCGTTGCAAGGCGGCCCAGCTGCAACACGGCCAAGCTTACTTCGCCGAGAAGCTTGCGCAAGTCAAAGAGGAAACGGGCTGGGATATCCCGGGCGATCTGTACATCATCGAGGCCCCAAAATGGAAAGGGGCGACGCCGTCACAGTGGAGCCCGCTCACGCTGGACGCGACGCTTCCAGCGCACGTCGTAGAATACCTCAAGAGAAAGCACCCTTCCGCCACAAGCACGCGAGAACTGATCAAGGGCTGCGGACAGCTAGCCGTGTGGGACAGCAGCCCGCCGCTGCCCCCGATCAGCTGCATCTTGGAGCTCGTCACGTTGGAACGGTGCCAGCATTTGCTCAAGCTGCTGAGTGGTTATGAAATTGACCTTACACGCCCGGCGCACGCTCGGTACACACCCGAATTGCTATCTCAATCACACATGAAGAAAAACATTTGGGCGTGCAAGTGGAAACGTGAAAATGCTCCTCAATTCGACCACGGGCCCGATACCACGTACAGCATGCCACCTCGTCAGATTAAGGAGATGTTCCACGACGACGTGCTGGCGCGCGAGCTAAGCTTGGGCACGCTGACCGAGCGGTTGAAGAGCTCGTGGTACTACCGGTCGGAGCTCGAGCTGTTGATCGACGTGCTGTGGATGCTGGACACGGAGCGCGTCTTTGCAGAATCCTTGCGCAAGGACAGACAGAAGACGCTGGGCGTAATCGCATGGATCACCGAAGAGGCTATTGATTTTGTCGGCACTTCGTTCACCGACGATGAGTGGTTGGAGGTCGAGTGTATCAAGGCCACAGGTTTCAGTTTCGCGCTTGACGTAGGGTACCGGTACCATGGGAATTCAAAACTGTGGCACCCAATCAACAAAGTAGAAGTCGCTACGAAAAAAACCCGCCCGGTTGTGAACATCATGTACCCCAAGGATGTCGCCGGCGACAGACGCAAGCGCAAGCCTGTGGAAGAGTGGTTCAAACTGCACGGCATGGTCTGCATCAAGAAAGGTCACTTGCTCGGGGGGAAGGTCTCGTTTCCGCCCACGTTCAAGCAGATCTCCGACGCCATTGCCCGGGAGCACAAGCGGTCGCCAGAAGTGGACGAGGCAGCGCAAAAACGAGTAGGTGTCGACCAAACGGACGGCGTTGCGCCGATTCCGCGCCGCATTGTCAAAGACAGCCCCAAACCAGCTGCCAGCGCTCCATCAGTCACGACAGCCAAGCGATCAATTGCCAAGGCAAAGCGAACCGTTTGCAAAGAGCCAGACGTGAAGATCGTTGTGGGTACCGTAATCGACACGCCAAAAGAAAACAACTGCAAAGCCGGGCTCAACGCTAACGGGGATCTGGTGGCCGAGTCTCTTCTTACGGGGGGGGATAAGCAAATCATTGTCTGGAAGAATCCGCTAATGTGCCAACTGACGTTGTGTTCCATCAAGTTTTTCATTGGAGAGTCATTGCAAACACAATGGGACGTGCCACACCGTGAGGATGATTCCTGCTACTCTCGCATTAATGCAACAGTGTACACGGCCATGACTACCGAAGAAGAAAAAGAAATGGCTACAAAGAGCTTAAAGAAAAGAAAATCGCGCGAACTCAAATTCGCCAAAATGCTCGGTCTACTGTGTGACAAGGAGAAATGCACCTGTTCCACAGACGACCCATTTGTTCACAGCTCGCACATTTCTGGCTCTGGTTCACAAAGCTACTGGTCAACCCGACGATCTCATTTTTCCGGGGGCTCTTATGATCCTAAAGCAAGAGCAGAGTTCTTACGGAAACTTGCGGAAGAAAGTGACTCTGGCTCGGACGATGATGACGATCAAAGCGACGACAATGAAGATGCCGCGGAACTCGACGACCAAAGCATAATCGAGCCAGGAACCAAGTCCTCGCCCGGGAAAGCAGCAGCAGCAGACACATCGCCCGGGAGAGCAGCAGCAGTGCCGGCAGCTGTCAAAGATTGTGCGGCGCCAGAAGGTGATGGCTCAAAGCACGTCGGAGGACCAAGCCCGTCAACGAATGCCTCTCTAGGGGGGTGTTCTGATGGGCCAGGTTCCGGTGTTAAAGGCTTGACCCCCACGGCACAGCAAACTGGCAAGCAAAAATACGCCGCCAAGAAGAAGGCATCGGCAAATCTTAAGAAGAAAACAGCAAAAGCGGCCAAAGCCAACAAGAAACCGGGCGGCGGGTTTGTGACGATTGGCGATGCATCTGTCACCAAAGGAAAGCAGCGGACGTGCCTACCAGACGCCGTGTCTAACTGCTTGCACGAGCTTGGAGGCAGTTGGGACGTCAAAGACGTTCGTGCCAGTGTCATGCCTGAGGACGGCAGCGACCCGAAGATTGGCGACGCGCTAGACAATCCGCTGGTTGCATCCGTGCTGCAGTTCACCCACGACCCCGAAATATGTTGCACAGCCCCAGATAGGCGCTCTCTGCACCTGCTCCAGCACGCTGGAAAATGTGACGATGTCGTGCTCATCCAAGCGAATGTGGTTCGCACAGCGGCCGCCAAGGCCAACGGCCAGGTCCCCAAAAAAGAGCGCCACTGCTTCGTGCTCTCCTGCAACCACCGATCGGCCAATAAGAAGCTCAAAGAAAAGGCACTCACCGGCGCACTGATCGACAACCGGTCGGCAATGCCCGTGGCAATGCTGGAGCCGTGTGACGTTGCGTCGCCCGAGGCCGCCAAGGCGGCAATTGACAACTTCTTCGGTGGTGCCAACGTCTGCATTGTGCACGCCTGGAAGGTGTCGCTAAAGTGTCGAGTCGGTGCTGCTAAGCGGGCCAGTGATGGTGTGAACAAGACAGCCAAGCGCGCCAAGCTTGCCCTCTCTTCTGATTGATCAAATACTAAACAATAGGGCCTGGGTGCGCCCGGGCATGTTTTCTTTGCTTTTGTAGTGCGCGGCTGGTAAACACACCCCAGTCCTTGATGGGGGTGCTTCACCGGTTTGCCCCTGCAAAGCACATTACAGGCGAGTCGTTCATCGCCATTAACGGCCGCCCGGGCTCGGGCAAAACCACGCTTGCAATAGACCTGACCTACCACATCAATCAGATTGGCCTCTGCGACGGAATCCTGCTGGTGACCGAGTCGCTTAAAACCATCAAGCTGCTCGAGCCGCACATCCCCGCGCTGTCGTTTGTGCACGTCGTCAACCGCCGGGACCCGCTGAGCGGGCTGGCAAACCAGATGCAGTGGTCGCGCGCAGAGGTGTTCATCGACGGCTGGCTCGACTCGTGCCGGGCCCGCCACGACAAGTACATCCGCGAGGGAAAGGTCCCAAAGCGGTACCTGCTGATCCTGGACGACTGCGGGTTTGACCGCGCCCGGCTGGGGTCCAAGATGATGCTCCGCATTTACAACAACTTCCGGCAGGTCGGGGTCATCCCGATGATCATCTGCCAGGAGCTCTACCAGCTGCACAAAGAGGGCCGGCAGAACGTGACGCACTGCTTCTCGTTCCGGCTCTTGTCCGAGAAGCAGCACAAGGACATGTGGGCTGCGTACTTTAGCATCATGGACTTCAAAACGTTCCGGGCGGCAATGCACAAAGCCACCGCCCCGCCCAAGCCGTTTATAGAACGACTGGAGCGGCAGAACCTCAGCAAAGAGGAGCTGGTCGAGGCCAAGCGCCGCGGGCCCCGGGGCTGCGTCGTGTACGATGGCTGGCGGGCCGCCAACGCCGACACCTGGACCGACTGCGTGTTCTTCTACTACCCGTCGTACGAGCTCTGCCTGCAACCCTGGCGGTTCGGCAATCCGCTGTACTTCCGGCTGTCCGAGGAGTGGATGGCGGCCGCAGCAGCGCAGGCGGCCCCCACGTCAGCGGCAGCGGGTGACGACATGGCCGTGTCCGACGCCGGCGGTGGTACTGCCCCGGCAATAGCACCCTCGACCGTCTTGCTCGATTTGTGACATCATCCCTTTGTCTTGCCAACACACTAACTGCTTTAACATGTTGCATGTGCTACTACGGGGCTCTAAGCCCACGCCCTGCTTGCTAATAAAGCGCGTGCGTGCGCTCCCCTCGGCACTGGTTTTCCTTGATCCCTGCAAGAAACCTAGTGGCCGATGGACAAGAAAATGCCGTTGGGTTAACACGAAAAAAAAGGAAGACCTTAAAAGAAACATGGCCCTTACGTTCTGGCAACTCTTTGCGACCATCGTGGCATCGGTCCTCGGCTCGATTTTGCTCGTATCGCTGCTCACTGCGGCCATCCGCTCGAGCCGAGACCCGATGACCATGTGCCCGGGCGACAAACGCATGGGGTTCATGGGGTCTATTCTCGACAGCGCTAACCCAGGGGGGCTTGACACAGATGAGAGTTGGGCGATGTCGTTACAGACACGGTGCAACGTTCTCAAACTGTATGATCAAGGCAAGCGCGGCTACCTCTCACAGCAGGATATCAAGGCCGCGAAAAAGTCCAAACTGTTTACCAACGCTGATATGGATTCGCTGGGAAAGTTGGCCGAACAATTTACAGACGGCATTCCGATCAGGCTGGCAGCGGAGGCACTTCAGATGCATGCTTTAGGTATGACTGACAGAGACTAGCTTGGCCCGACCTTACTTCTCAAACCCTAGCCCGATCTGCATCGCGCCTAGGTACTGCTTCATGAGGTACATGGCCTGCGGCAGCGCCATCTTGGCCACCGGCGCGGTCGCGGCGGTGGTGTCGGCGTCGGCCATTGCCGCGCAGGCCCGGCAGTACCACCACTCGTCGTCGATGTGGGCCTCGGTCCCTTTGCCATCGGCGCCGTCAGGCAGCGCCTCGGCAAACTCGCTGCACACCCCGCATATCACAAACTCCTTCCCATCGCTGCACTTGTGAAGCCGGTCGTTGAGCACCGCCGCCGCGCCGTGCGCAAGCAGCGTGTCCCGCTCCATCTCGCCGAGTCGCAGCGCGCCGTCGCGGCCCCTGCCCTCCACCGGCTGCTGCAGCACCGGCAGCATCGGGCCCTCGCGCCGGCTGTGCGCTTTGTCGTCCACCATGTGCTTGAGCTTGGCGTAGTCGACAATCCCGATTGCCACCGGGTTTTGCATTTTCCTCCCGGTGATGGGGTCAAACATTACTTCTTTGCAACTCCAGTGGTAGCCGTGCTTCATAATCTCGCCCGCAAAGTCGCCAAGGTCCCGAAACGGTGTGAGGTCGATCACCTCGCCCTTGAGCGCTGCCAGCTTGCCCGCCAGCATCTCGATGATCTTGGCGACGGTCATCCGTGACGGGAACTGATCAGGGCTGACGCACACATCCGGGGTCATCCCGTCCCGCGTGCACGGCATGTCTTCGGGCCTCCTTTTCTCGGCGACGCAGCCCTTTTGCGCGTGCCGGTCGGTCAGTTTGTCGCCGACCTTGAGTATGCGCTCCTGCCGCGTCCCAACCGTGGCCATGGTGGAGCCGTCGGACGCCACCGACATGCGGACGTGGTCCACCACGGACACGCCGGGCTTACGGGTGATGGTGCTCTGATCAACCACCTCGTGCCCTTTGGCGTCGGGGTCGTTGCGGGAGCTCTTCAGCTTGCGCGTGGCATACTTGCCGATCACGCATGCACCCGCAGCCAGCTCGGTACCGGGATCCGGTGTCCCGGTGAGCGGGTTCAGCGCGGCCTTGTCGCCGGCTCGGAACTGCGAGCACGTGGTGGGGTCCGCCCGCCCAAACTGCTGCTGGTCGGTGGCGGTAACCTTGACCGAGGACACGTAGCGGCGTTCGAAGAGCGATCGGAACGCGCCAAAGTCGACGCAGCGCTGGTTGATTACAATCGCATCCTCGATGCCGTAGTTGTCCAGCTTCCCGATCATAACAATCATCTGCTGCCCAGTCGGCAGATCGTCCTCGCCCAGTGCGCGGCCGCCGACGGTCGACGTGAGGGGGCGCTGTGTCACGGGGATTAAAAGTAAACTGTCAGTAACAAAAAGGATGCCACTCCGAGCAGCCGGCGCGCGACAGCATCTCAGCGAGCAGTGGGGCGTGCTCAAAACAATGCCTCTGCGGACAGCAAAGGCCTACGCCGAATCCCGGGGCAAGACGGTTGTGGTGCAAGCGGGCAGCGCGGCCCCGCGAAACTCCCCCAACGAGCTAGTGGTTAGCTGCAACAGCGCCGGGCAGGTAGCAGCGGTGCTGCAGGGGTCCTAACCCACCTGCGGGTAGTTTAACGAGTACTGCAGCGTCTCGTGGCTCTGCTGGGACGGAACCCGGGGGCCGTGCGCCTGTTTTGTCATGTTCGCGTGGTAGCTGTTGCGGGGGCCTTGGTTCATGTGGCTTGCCGGAGTGAAGACGGTGCACGGCCCGAACAACGACAGAGCAGCGTCAATCTCCGCCCACTCGTGCTGTGACGGGTCAGCAGCTCGCCAAGTCTGCGCAACCACCTTGCTCGAGTACAGCACTTCCTCCACCCCAACGTATTCAATTGCACCGGTGGCCACTAGCTCCCGCCACGCCGCGCCTGGCCCAAGCTGTCGGATAGCTTCAATCTGGCTGATCGTGATGGGCATCCGCTTGGTCACAAAAAGCGGCGCCAACACCTCGCCGGCGTCAATCGACAGGCGAATCGCACCGAACGGGGTCGCCATGGTTTGCGCCACGTGCGCCACGGAGAGATCAAACGGCAGCCTGCCATCCCGCCGCGCCGCCACCGCGTCCTTGCAGAGCGCAGCAGCGTCTTTGGCCCGCCAAATCGGAACGCCGTCGAGCTCGACCCAGACACCGTTGTCGCTGCAGTGCTGCTTTAGAAGGACGGCATCGATCAGTCGGCGGACAAACGAAAAGTTGAGGTGCCGACGCACGCGCGACAGCGCGCAGACCGTGTTCAGCAGGCCGCACGTCTGACCCTCGGTTGAATCTGCGACATCATACACGTGGACGCAGTCCCCGCCGAGCTGGCGGGCTTTGACGTCTTTGCCCTCGCGGTTGACTGGCTTGAGCGTCCTAGCCTGATGGCCCATCATGGCACGGGGGTTCATTTTTTGCGCCGACTGAATGAGGTTGGATTTAGAGATGGGGTCGTCGTTGAGCTGCTGAGTGAACCTGCCCGTCAGAATCGCGCTCCGAAGCTTGGATGTCAGCGTGTTGTTGCCGGTGGGGAGCAAGCTCAGAAGGCACAGCGAAATATCCACCCCCATCGCGTGCCGCTGCTGCAGCGCCCGCGCAATCCGCGGCAGGTGCATCGTGTTGTGGAGCGATCGGTAGAACTCGCCAAGCACCGTGACCACGCCCGAGAGCCGAGTGTAGGCCGCCGAGTCGCGCTCAGCGCCGCGGAGCACCCCCAGGTGCACCAACGCCGCGTAACGCATGGTCAGCCCAAGGCAAGTGATGCGTTCGGACGCGGTGGCTGCGTGCGGAAACAGCTCGGTTCTCGCCACGTGCAACAGCCGGCGCGCGTCGCGTTCGCAGAGCGCCGCAAGCTCATCGATCGGCCGCGGTGGTCCAGGGTCGGTGGCGTGGACAAACGACGTCAAGATGACCGGCTCGGACGCACCGTAAGGTAGCAAAAACTGCGTGGCATCCACCGGCTCGACAGTGTCATCCTCGCTCATCGCCACCAACATCATCACTTCAGATGGAGTAAAATCAACCTCGATAAACGGAAGCCGGATCCGAATGCCGGTGTCGGTTACCGTGCCGCGAAGCGTTGACGTTGCCCGGAGCTTGTCGCGGTGGTCCGATCGAAACTCAAGCGTCGTGCGCACGTTTCGCCCGCTCTGCTGCTCAGCGACGCGCGCCACAACCACGTTCTTGCGCTGGTGCGTCGGGGTGATCAGGTGGCGGATCTGGCCGCTGATGACAAAGCACCCCGCGTTACCGCCAAGCCGCGGGTCCGTGCGGGCGCTCGCTTTGAGCTTGGTGGTGCAATAGTCGCTGCCGATCATGCACGGGATCGAAAAGTAAGGGTGGCCCACCCACCGCTTGCGTAGTGTAAGCCCCTCGTGCGTGGCTGTTCGTGGCAGCGCTGGATCGGGCGAGTGGTAGCACTCGATCGTGACGATGGCGGTCAGCGAGTAATCGGAGCCGCGCACCACACACATGCACGGATCCACCAGCTCTTTTGCGAACCCGTCGGCCTCGATTGAAACCGGCGTGCTGTAGCGCAGATCGGTGAGCCGGATCAGCAACGATTCGTCAGCTCGGTTGAGCACAATCGTGCTCTCGGTGGCCTGCGGGATGAACGTCGCCAGCGCGTCGTTGTACCCTTGCAGGTGCGTCACCGCCGACACGTTCTCCTGCAGCTGGTGCGTTGTCAGCTCGTCGATGAGCGCCTGCATTGTTGTGTGTTATGCAATTTGTGATGGGTTCTTAAAAGATATCGAAAACTAATTGCAGTTTGGAAATTATTCTGGGCCAGCCAGCCCTCTGCTCTGCCCAATGCTTTCGATGCTGGACAAATTGTTTTTTTTCTTCGATTGTTGTTTTTTTACTTTCGGGTGTAGTACCAGCTTAGGGCGATACCTACAAGTAGGAGCAGCACCCCAATCACTATTCCAACAATCACACCGGTAGACAATCCTCCCCCTCCACCACCACCACCCCCACCCTCTTGTTTTTGTGCACCGCGGACATCCCCTTTTTACTTTCCACCAAACAAATTAATCACATATCCTACAAGTAAAAGATGTCCAACAACTGGGAAGGATCGGTTTCAGGCAGCCTGACATCGCTTGCAACTCGCTCTGCCAACACGGTCAGGGATGGTTCGGGAACGTACCTTAGCCCGCTTGTGGACAGCGACGGGCACCTGCAGGTCGATATCCTGAGTGGCGGCGGCGCTGCGGGCGACCTGTCCGCCCGCACCACGATCGGGAGCAGTGGGACCTCGACCAACTTGCTGTGTGACTCGGACGGACACCTGCAAGTCGATATTCTGAGTGGCGGCGGCGGTGGGGATTTGGCAGCCCGCACGACGATCGGGAGCAGTGGGACCTCGACCAATTTGCTTTGTGACTCGGACGGACACCTTAAAGTGGATGTTGTTGCTGCTGCGTCCACGGCGGTGACCAACGCAGGGACATTTGCTGTGCAGTCAACGCTGCAAGCAGGGTCGGCAGCAATCGGCAAGCTTGCAGCCAACGACGGTGTGGACATTGGGGATGTGGACGTGCTGTCGGTGATCCCAGGGGTTGGGGCGACCAACCTCGGCAAGGCCGAAGACGCGGCGCACTCGAGCGGTGACGTCGGGGTGATGAGCTTGGCAGTGCGGAGCGACACCCTGGCGGCGCTCGGCGGCACCGACGGCGACTACGCGCCGTTGCAGGTCGATGCTAGCGGGGCACTGTTCGTCGACGTCAACGCGTCCGCACTGCCTACTGGGGCGAGCACCAGCTCGAACCAGACCACGATCATCGGGCACCTCGATGGAGTTGAGACGCTGCTGACCGCGGCCAATACCGACCACGCAGCAAACGAGGTGCTGCTCGGGACGATTGCTGGAGACACCACCTCGCTCGACAGCAAGGTGACCGCGTGCAACACCGGGGCTGTAGTGCTGGCCGCTGGCTCGGCGGCGATTGGCAAGCTTGCAGCTAATACAGGTGTGGACATTGGGGATGTGGACGTGTTGTCGGTGATCCCAGGTGTTGGCGCGACCAACCTCGGCAAGGCTGAAGACGCGGCGCACTCGAGCGGGGATGTCGGGGTGATGAGTTTGGCGGTGCGAAACGACACGCTGGAGGCGCTCGGCGGCACCGACGGCGACTACGCGCCGCTGCAGGTTGATGCTAGCGGGGCATTGTTTGTCGACGTCAACGCA
>Ga0115000_10000619_pt1 | contig 32529 bp, 28 predicted proteins | sample ArcticOcean_MG_C_6_FD_89690 | JGI IMG/M metagenome (GOLD analysis project Ga0115000, IMG submission 89690) | Marine microbial communities from western Arctic Ocean - ArcticOcean_MG_CB8_128 | ecosystem: Environmental > Aquatic > Marine > Oceanic | place: Arctic Ocean: Canada Basin | collected...
ACTAGTTTATCTGTCATTTCTTCAATTATATAACTTCCGCCAAAAGGGTCTGGATGATTAGTTATATTTGATTCATGTGCAATTATCTGTTGTGTTCTTAATGCTAGTTTAGCGGATTCATCAGAAGGCAATGATAGCGCTTCATCAAAACTATTTGTATGTAAGGATTGAGTACCTCCTAATACTGCTGATAATGCCTGTATTGTGGTTCTGACGACATTATTATCAGGCTGTTCTGACGTAAGAGTTGAACCGCCAGTTTGAGTGTGAAATCGACACATCATAGCTTTTTCGTTTGTGACATCGAATCTTTCTTTCATAATTGTGGCCCATATTTTTCTGGCAGAACGAAACTTTGCTATTTCTTCAAGGAAGCCATTATGTGCATTAAAGAAAAAAGAAATTTGTTGACCCAATCGATTTGGATCTAAACCATTTTTAACTGCTGTCTCCATATACGCAATTCCATTAGCAAATGTAAAAGCAAGTTCTTGTTCTACTGTGCTTCCTGCTTCTCTAATATGGTAACCCGAAATCGAGATAGGATGCCATTTCGGTAGATGCTGATCGCAAAACTCTAAAATATTGGTTACTATCCTCATTGAAGGATAGGGTGGGTAAATATAGGTTCCCCTGGCTGCAAATTCTTTCAAGATATCATTCTGGATTGTTCCTTTAAGTTTAGCAGGTGAAATCCCTTTATTTTCTGCATTAACTACATAGAGCGATAGTAATATGGCCGCGGTAGAGTTTATTGTCATTGAGGTTGAAACACCATCTAGGGGGATACCATCAAAAAGAGTATGCATATTATCTAATGTAGATATTGGCACTCCTACTCTTCCAACTTCGCCCTCAGCCATCAAATGATCAGAATCATAGCCAATTTGCGTAGGTAAATCAAATGCTACGGATAAGCCCATCACTCCATTTTTCAAGAGATACTTATATCTAGAATTTGATTCTTTTGCGGAGGTAAATCCAGCGTACTGTCTCATGGTCCAAAGTCGGGATGAGTACATTTCAGGATACAATCCCCTAGTAAATGGGAATTTTCCAGGCTTTTCTTTTTTCATATCTATATTAAGTAATAATAGTACTGCAATTATACCTAAGCATTTAGCAGTAAGGGAAAGAGTTTTTAATTAGTTTTATTTGATTTTGAGTAAATTTAGATATGGATATACCTTTTAACTTTAAGTTATTACTTTTTTGGAAAAATCTTTTCAATAAAAAAGTAGAAAACCCTTTAATAGAGATAAGTAAGAGCGGAAGAGGGGTTAGTTCAATTCTGTTTTTTCTGCCTGAAAAAGCAGAAGATGCTAAAATAGCAAATTACCTAGTTAAATCAGAAAACCCGTTATCTGATTGTAAAATCGGGCTTTTTTGCAGTGAAAAATCTAAAGATTTTTATTCTCATAAAAGTGACATGAAGTTTTTTACTTATAAAGATAGTGACCTAAATCATTTTGATACAATTAAGTCGCATTCTCTTTCTGACCAAATAAGCGCTACTAAATATGATGCTATAGTAGATTTAAATACTGAATTTTGTGCTGCTTCTACGATGCTTATACTGGAACTAGATGCACCTTTAAAAATAGGGTTTGATTCATCAATAGCGCGAAAAGTTTATACAATTACATTAGAACGCAGAGAAAATGCATTTTTGGAGGGATATTTTTCTAAAATCTTAGGCCTTCTAGGCGTATCTCTTTAAAAGTTTTTTTTAAAAAAATCACTTTATTCACATAATAAGTTGCCCTATTGTGTTTCACCAATTATATTACCCGCCGGATTATAAAGGTAAAATTTATGTTAGAAGGTATCATTTGTCCCGTATGTGAGAACACTCTTGAAGAGGTCGATTTACAAGATTCTCTAGTCTGTCCCCATTGTCGAGCTGACTTAAAAAGTAGAAAATTTTTAGATTTTTTAGAGTTTTTAATGGCTAATGGAATTGTAGATAATTTAGACTTTTTTGACCCAGAGGTATACAGTGAAGATGTTGATGATCTGGATCAAACAAAAGAAGAAGAGGGCGACCCAAGTGAGTTTGAAAAAAAGAAAGACCATTACAATATTTATGAGAATGAACTTCTACCTGAAGACAAAGCTGATGAAAATATAAAAGAATATTCTCAGTTTGATGGTCTAAATGATGAATGGGAAGATTTTAATGATAGAGATTTTGAAAAAAAAAATAAATAAAAAGGTTAGCAATGGGAAATGATAAGAAAAACGTTCAACAAATTAATATAGAGCTTGATGCAGAAGTTAGTAGTGGTGAATATTCAAATTTTGTTGTAGTGACACATTCTCCCGCAGAGTTCGTATTGGACTTTACTAGAATCCTTCCAGGTGTGCCTAAAGCAAAAGTTCACTCAAGGATTATCATGGCACCGCCACATGCTAAAACATTCCTTCGGGCTCTCGGCGATAATATAAAAAAGTTTGAGTCAAAACATGGTGAAATAAACGTACCAAAAAATGAAGATGGATTTTCTCCTTTTGGCGTAAAATCTCCTGATGAGAATATGCCTAACTAAATAGTCGGTGGTGTATCGCTAGCATACCATACCCACATTCGTCCTCTTTTTAGTTCCCTCATTTTTATTACTACCCAAACTGACAATACTATCCATGAAAAAATATAGCCAACTATAGCACCAAATAGTATATCTAAGGGGTAATGTACACCAACATAAACCCTTGAATAAGCTATTATAGAAGCAGAAATAAATAGGATAAGTTTTTTTCTTTCATAAAAATATGATAGTACTGTTGCAAACGCGAAACTATTTGCGGCATGATTTGACGGGAAGCTCCATTTACCACCTTTTTTAACCAGCAAATTAATATAGTCAATAAACTCGTGAGATGGTCTTATTCTACCAACCCATGGTTTAATTATTTGTGCGCATATTGCATCAGACATCCCTACTGCAAATAATAAAACTAAGAGAGTGATTTTTCCTCTTTTACCACAAAAAAAACCAAGATAAATAATTAAAATAATTCCAATCGCTGTCAAAAAATCTTTGCTTGTGATTATAGGCATAATTATATCAAAGAATGAATTTGAGATACTTTTATTTAAAAATATCATCAATGCTTTATCTATTTCGAGGATTTTATCGAGCATGATGGTTAATCATAATTATAATAAAGAAAGATAGTGAAGATAAAACAAGTAAAATTTTTCTATTAATAAGCCTTCAGTCTTCTTATTTATTTTTTAATTTTATAATATTTAATTTTAAAGCTTTGTCTCTAATCTTAGCATCATAACTCTACCTAGTGACGGGCCACCAATGATTTCAGTATGATTATGATTTAAAATATTATTTATTGTAAGATTCATTTTGATATTTTTATTGATTTCATAACCCAGGTGTAAATCAAAAATTGTATAAGAATTGATTTTACCATAATAAATGCCAGATGACCAATCAAAACTATCAACATATCTACCGTTAAAAGATACAGTTAAAGGGTATTTAGTAGGGTTGAACTGAAGCTTTAATCCAGCTTTATGTTTTGGAGAGTTTACAGACTCGTTAGCTTTTGTTAGTGGGTTAAGGAATTCTGTTGTACCCATAAAAGAATATGTTAAATCCATATTCCACTTTCTGCTTAGAAAAATAGCTAAACTAGCATCAAAGCCCCAGATATCAACTTCTCCATAGTTTAAAAACCCAATTATAACGGGTGGAGGTGCACCCGGAAGAGTATCGCTAGTAGCTGTTACGCCAACTAGGCCTTGTCTCCAAAAATCTAAAGCCTCATCATAATCTTCTTGATCATTAATTATTACTTGGCCATCTGCGCCATCAGTATTTGTTATTCCATTTCCATTGTAGTCATCTGTTAGAATAGACTTTCTTAACACAAGCGGGCTAATGAATGTTGCACCACTTACAAAGCTAGTGTAATTACTAGTATAAAGATCTAAAGTTCCAAAAATATTACTTGCTAAACGGCCCTTATAACCGACCTCCCAAGTGCTTACAATTTCTGGCTCTAGCTCAGGTTGGTCTTGAATCCTACCAGTGAAATATCCTTTGATTTTTGGATCAACTGAAGGAAAGAAAAATATTTTGGTTGAGTCCATGGGCTTGTAAAGGCCTTCGTCAAATTCAAACCAAACATTTTTTCCAGCCTGATTTTTAGTGTAATTATAGCCGCCATAGGAGCCTTTTGCATATACTTTAAAAATAGAAAGTCTTGTTACAAATATGTCAAGAAAAAGAGCTTGATTTGATGGGGTATTGAAAGCTTTGGCCCATGTTAATCTAAAGTTCTGATTCTCTTTTGGTTTAAAAGAAAGGCCGAATTTAGGAGATATTTGCAATCCATCAGTTTTATCAAAATTAAAGTTCCAATTTGTCGGACTATAAGAGTCGTTGTATCCTTGATTATTGAACTCTACAAAATTTGTAAGTCGATCATGAACATCTAGCCTTGTCGCTTGAATAAACTCTAGTTTATCATTTATCTTCCAATTAAGCTGATAGTATGCACCAAATTCATTGACCTTATAACGGTTGTCTTCAGCTCTTTCATCGATTCCTTCATCAATGTTTTCATCTGTTTTTCCATCCCCATCATTATCAATGCCATCGGCATAAACAAAAATATGGGTGCCATTAATTAATCGAGCACCTTCTTCAACGGCATCAATGCCAACATCAAAAACACCGTTTCCATTATTCTCAGTCCAAGGGTATCCATTTCCATCCACATCGTTAAAGTCATCGCTATCACGGTCATTATCAAGCTTATCACTTACAGCACCTTGAACATTGTCTCCTGAAAATAGAATAGCATCATATGGGTTTGAACCCCAGACAGAAATAGGACTGTAATTTGAAATTTGATTTAAAGAATCAATGTTTCTAAATGCTTCACCTTCTTCAAAGTAAAAGCTGTCATCTTCATCAAAAAAATAGTTGGGAGATCCGGCTTCGCCGTTACCATTGTTATCTCTTTTATCTGTTAAATCTCTATCCGACAATATTGAACCCTTGGTGTCAGGTAAGGTTAGAAAATAGTCAACTCCCCAAACAAACCTTAGATCACCATTCATTCTCTCTATGAAATGTTGTAGTTGCAAGCTAAACTTTTTTGAGCGATCATATATGATGCCACCAGTAGCTAAATTTCTTGTCGCTCTGTCTGACTCTCCAGAAAAACTTGAATTTAAGTATGTCTGCAAAAACAAATTTTTATATCTCAGTTTTCCCTGATAGTACCGATACACCCAGCCATCAGCCAAATATCTAGCTATTCCTGTTATATTAATATTTCTAGCCCATGCATAACCATGGGATAGACTAGTTGTAAGATCTGAATTGGGTTCCCAATCTAATCGAAAATCATAACGAATATTTTTAACATTAAAATCAGGGAAGTCGTCAATTCCATCATCATTTGCATCATAACGCATTTTAGGAAGGCCACCATAGTTCATAACAAAATCAGCTTCATCATTTTCATCTATCATGCCATCTTCATCATTATCGATGCCATCTTCGCGCCAGTTATCGTTGTAGGTTCCATTATTATTAGTATCAAAAATAATATTTCCATCCTCGTCAAATTTATATTCGCCAAACCCGCCCTTAGCTATATCCCAAGTTCCATAACTTGTGCCGAATCTTTCTAACCAAGTTGTCCCAGTTTCATCTTCTTCATCAATCTCACCATCTCCATCATTATCGATACCATCAAACCAAATTTCACCAGGCTCATCTATGCCTAAGTCAATGCCTTCATCGATTGAGCCATCACCATCGTTATCTACGCCATCAATATAGCCTCTTCCAACGTCTTCATATCCGATATCATAAAGTACAATACCATTGTCTAGGATAAACCGCCCATAAGGATCATTCATCGCCACCTGTACCATTGCGGAATCTATAATTGGAGATCCTGCCTCTGCATCAGTGAAAATTAAATTATCAACACCATCTCCAATTTTTGGACCAGTCCAATTATCAAGATCACCAGAACCCCAGTTTAAATTCTCATCAATAAAACCATTCCCATTATCATCTTTTCCGTTACCATCAATTTCACCTGTCAGCCACTCTACGGGCATCCTTGGGCTACCAAATTCGCCTGCATTTGCACCATCTTCAATACGGTTATGAATTAAATTAGCTCTTCCAATAAAAGAAGGAGAGTGTCCTTCGTATTCATCTTCATTATAATGTTCCCAGTCTTCGCCAGTTAAGGCAACAGCGGAAATTTTTACACCAATATTATTAAATTTATGTGCAGTCCTAAATGTGTATTTTTCTAGAGGCCTAGTATTTTTTTGGCTTAAATAGCCGGTTTGAAAATTAAATTTAGTGCCTTGAGATCTTAGAGGCGAACTAGTTATAATATTTAAAACACCACTGTGCGCATTTGGACCATACAACGCAGAAGAAGGACCTAAGACTACTTCGATTTGTTCGACATCATCAAATGACACTGGAATGACGTTGTAAGCTGTTAGCCTTAAGGAAGGGACGTTTGCCATTCTGCCATCCATTAAAGTAAGAAGCCTAGAGCTAAAAGATGAGTTAAAACCTCGAGCAGTCATATTATAACTATCCACTCCTGATTGAGTAAAGTCTATACCTTTCGTACCTTTTAAATAATCACCTAAGTTGGTATTGCTCTCTCTTCTAATTTCCTTTTTTGAAATAATAGAAATTGCTGCAGGCGCATCTTCGACTCTTTCTCGCCTTCTTGATGCAGTAACAACATACTCATCGAGTTTTATTGTTTCAGGTTCTAACAATATAGTAATGGAACCATTTTCATTCGGTATCGTTATGGGTTTTTTATAGCTTGAATACCCCATATATGAGGCGATGATAGTATAAGTGCCCGCATTGATTTTTTTGATGCTAAATCTGCCTTCATCATCTGAGGCAGATCCTAGAGTCGTACCTTCCAATGTAATATTTGCAAAAGGCAAAGCAGCTTTATTTGATGCGTCCAAAATTTGACCATCAAGTTTAAATGTTTGGCCAAATATGATTTGTACCGCAATGAAAAACGTAGTAAAAAAAAGTTTTTTATAGTTCATAGAGTCCCAAAAAAACAGCCTCTTGATTAGTCAAAAGGCTGTTTTTATAATGTTGAGTTAATGAATTGTTAAGTCTACTTCAAGAATAACATTTTACCTTGTAGTCTTCTTCCCTCAGATTCGATATCATACAAATACATTCCAGTTGGAACAACTTTGCCATTTGTATTTCTACCATTCCAACTAACATCATATGCACCAGCCTTAACTGATTTATTCATGATTGTTGCAACTTTTTCACCGGTAAGAGCATAGACAGTTACTTTAACATTACTGCTACGATCATTGGTAAAACGTATCTTTGTTGTTGGGTTAAATGGGTTTGGATAATTTCCTTTTAATTCAAAACGATCAACCGTAATACTATTGTCATCAACAGTGGTTAGTGCGCCCATGTATGTCCAATGAGAGTTCACACGTTGAGTCCACTTAGCTGGGAAACAATTTGCATAGCTTTGTGCTTTTACTCTACCACCTGTATTATTCCATAACACACCATATTCTTGAGCTTCTGCTAAATCAAAATCAGTCATTGAAAGGTCATGTCCTGAATCATCAACAACTATTGGAGTATCGTCAAAATAAAGTAGAGGCGTACCTGCTGCAGTAAGAGCGGCCTGTACATTTGTTACGGCACCTTGTATAAAAGGTAGTAAAGCACCACCAATCTTTTCAAAGCTCAATCCCATAGTAGCCCAAGCTGTTACCTGAGCGACAGCAGCATCACGAAAAGATGTGCCTTGGGTATTTACAGGAGCTGCCTTAAGAGCAGTAACAGAGGCATCATCAAATTCCCAATAATAAGTAGTATATTCTATTACGGAGTCTACAATTGCACCAAAATTTATATTAGTAGGGTCAGCACCTGCGCCACTAACCATTGCTTCATAAACACCCTCTGCAATACCATTCATAGTAATAAGTGTATTCCAAGTAGCATAATAACCTGTAAACATTAAGGCTTCATCACCACTAAACATTTGGCCATCGCCACCACCAAGTAAGTTACCAATTGGATCAAAAACGTAAAATATGTTTGTGTCTAAGGCGCCATAACCTGGTGTTCCATCAGGAGTCTCTACGCCTTCACCGCCAACCATGTATGGATTAACATCTGGAACATTAATAGTTATACCCATTGTAGACGCTAAGTTTGCTATCGCTGGAATAGTAACAGAATCAACAGGGACTTTACTTCGACCAAGCATTCCATTTAAAAGACCTAAGTCTGCTTCAGCTTGTACAAAGAATGGATCACCATCACTTACAACCCCCAAGTCAGCAGATTCACTGTCATGAGCTTCCCAGCCAATATTTAGACCATCTACTGCTGAATAGGTGTCATCTGTATAATTTGCTTGAATGTAGCCCCAGCTTTCCATTGGAGTTCCAGTGCCATAATCAGTTCCTAATACATCGGTTACCATATTCGGGGCTTCAAAACTAGCGAAAACACCAGAGGTAATAATTCCCCAGCCCCATCTAACTTTATTACCTGGTAAAACTTTAGGATCAAAACCGCCATTTGTCCATGTACCAGCATCTTGGATTGGCAAAAATACTTGTTCGGTTACACAGTCTTCAGTGTCAGTAGTAGGGTAGACACTTCCTGCATTTATAGTATATGCGCCATCTGAAAAATCAGTATTGAGGCCTAGACCAAATGCACTAAGAGCAGCAGCAGAACTAAGGGGAACATCATAAGTCGCCATAGTATCACCAACGCTCCAATATGGTAAAGCAAAGTCAAAAAGGCTGTTATCACCAGCAACTGGCCATCCAATCCAAACTTCATGTGTACCTGCTGAATCATCATATGTAGTTGTGTATTGATTCCCATCATTACCGGTTTGAACCATGTCTCTAGCAACCAGTGTATAATTAACTACAAGACTATCAAGCTCAAAATTACCATTAATAGACTGTGCTGGTAAGTTTGAAAAATTTATAACTATAGATAAAAAAACGAATAACAGTTTTTTCATTTACGCCTCCTTTGTTTGTTCTAACTAATTTCCGTAACAGTTACGGCAACGAATCAACATTGTCCCTAAAACTAATTGAATAACCGGTATTTATCAAAGGGCTTTATTTTTTTTGATTAGACCTTGCCCAAAGCATCCATAGTGAGTATAAAAATAAGATACTTCCTAAAACAAAAACTGTATTCAATAATATGCTACGTATCATAATTGTTATCTAGATTTCTTTTAATGGATAAATAATTGTTAAGTTTCATTGTTAATTTATAAAAATATTACATGAAAATAGCAGTATTAGTAAAACAAGTTGTAGGATCAGAATCCTCCCTGGAAATTTCGCCAGATAATAAATGGATAGAATACTCTAGTGCCACTTTTGTAATGAATCCTCCTGATAGTTATGCAATTGAAGAAGCAATGAGTATCAAAGAAACAGTTGGGGAAGGTGAAGTTGTCATTGTTACAATGGGTTCAGATAGCGTCCAAAAAGTAATCAGGGAAGGTTTATCTAAAGGTGCTGATCGAGGAATCCACATCCAAACAGATGGTAAAACTAATATTGACCCTCTAAATACAGCGAAAAATATTGCTTCGGCTTTGGATGAAGAAAATTTTGATTTAGTACTATCAGGTTTACAGTCTGATGACACTGGCATGGGGCAAACCGGCGTTTTAGTAGGTGAATTGCTGAATATGTCAACAGCTACACTGGCGATTGAAACAAATATTGATAAAGAAAAGATTAGGGTAAAAAGAGAGTTAGAGTCAGGTTGGTTTCAGTGGGTTACACTTGAGTCGCCTGCTTCGATTAGCATTCAATCAGGCATAAATCAACCCAGGTACCCTTCATTAAAAGGTATTATGGGTGCAAAGAAAAAAGAAATAAAAGTTATTCCCGTATCAGAACATGAAACGAAGCAACAAGTTGAAAATATTGCTGTTCCGCAAAAATCAAAAGAAACCGAAATAATTAATACAGACGTTGATTCTTCTGTTAAAAGAATAGTAGAAATTTTAAAATCAGAAGTAAAAGTATTTTAACCATGAAGTCCTTAATTATTATTGAGCATAAAAACGGTGTTTTACATCGAATGAGCAGAGAGGCCATTTCGGGTGCTCAGAAGATTGGCGGAGATATCACAGCATTAGTTATTGGAGAAAAGGCCGAGTTGATTTCTAGCGAGTTGTCTAATTTTCAAATTGAAAAAACTTTTATGGTTAATCATGAGCTCGTGCCTTCCTATAATGCTGATGGTTACAAAGAAATAATTAAGCAAGTAATCGAGTCTGTTTCACCGAATGTAATAATTACTGGGCATACGTATCAGGCTAGAGATTTTATGCCAAGAATTAGTGCAAGCCTTGATATCCCATTCATTCCGGATGTTATAGAAGTAGAAGACAATATATATATAAAACAGGTTTTGAACTCAAAATTAAATGCATCAATATCCTCATCTGAAGAGCAGGTATTAGTCAGTTTTCAATCTGCTAGTTTTAGTGAAGAAGACATTGTTAAAGGGTCTAGTAGTTCTGAATTTTTTGAGGCGAGCCTTGACGCCTCGTCGATTAAATCTAAATCTGATGAACCCTTTCAGGAATCTGCTTCAGAGGTTGATTTAGAAAGTGCTGAATTAATTGTTTCTGTTGGACGCGGTATAGAAAAAGAAGAAAATAAATCAATCGCCTTTGAATTGGCAGAAGTAATTGGAGCAGAAGTATCTGCAAGCAGGCCAGTTGTAGATGCCGGTTGGCTTCCAAGCTCTAGACAAGTTGGAAGTTCTGGCAGCACAGTTAGTCCAAAGCTATATCTTTCGCTTGGGGTCTCAGGGGCAATTCAACATGTTGTTGGAATGAAAGGTTCAAAAAATATTTTAGCGATAAATAAAGACCCTGGCGCACCCATTTTTGAAATAGCAGATTATGCTGTTGTGGGAGATCTTTTAGAGATTGTTCCCAAGCTGATTACCGCTCTTAAAGACTCGTAAACTTTCTAGTTTCGAACTATTTCCGTTTTACTTTTTTGCTATACATTATGCATGTATAATTAATACTGTCTATCAACGTGATACTTTGATAGCAGTTGATATCATAAGAAATAAGGTCTGCTAGTTGCTTTCAAATATTGAAAAAATAATTTTTATAATTGTCGCTTTGGGTGCATTTAGTGCTTCTTATGTGACTTTTAGTAAGATGTTTAAAGCAATAAGTGTTGGTTCTCAGCCAATTAATTGGAAAAATGCATTGTTAAACTTCCCAAGGGGTTTAAAAGTATTCATTAGTCAAAACACCTTATTTAAAACAAGGCCTATCGTTGGGTTCATTCATGCACTAATGGCATGGGGTTTTACGCTTTATTTAGTTGTGAACGTTATGGATGTCTTATATGGTTTTATACCAGGGTTTCATTTTTTTCCAAATTATTTCATTGGCAAGATGTACCGGTTTTTTGTTGATATTTTTACGGTTTTGGTGATTGTAGGAGTTCTATATTTTTTAATTAGAAGATTTATCTTAAATGATAACAGGTTAATAATTAATGAACCTGTTATGCTAAGCGAAGAAGCTAGAATCGGCATGCGAAATGATTCTTTGCTAGTTGGTCTATTTATTTTTGCGCATGTGGGTGCAAGGTTTCTTTCAGCAAGTTTTGAGATTGCAAAAAATGGAGTTGATAATTTCCAACCCGCAGCAACGATTGTATCTTTGTTATGGTCTGATTTATCATCGGAAAATATTATTTTACTTGAACATGTTACATGGTGGGTTGCTCTGGGATTAATTTTGGGGTTTTTACCCTATTTCCCGTTCAGTAAGCACGCCCATTTATTTATGGGTCCACTAAATTATATGGTTAAGACAGAAAGATCTTCAATGGCGGCGATAGAAACAATTGATTTTGAAGATGATTCTATTGACCAATTTGGTGCAGATCAAATAAATCATTTACCGCAATCTCATTTACTAGATGCGTATGCCTGTATACAATGTAGCCGCTGCCAGGATGCATGCCCTGCTTATGTAACAGGTAAGGAGCTATCCCCATCCGCATTAGAGATAAACAAGCGTTATTTTTTAAACAATCATCTAGATGAATTCATTGATGGCTCAATACCTGATGCTTCAATAACAAATCATCTACTTACAGATGAAGCGGCATGGAGTTGCACGACATGTGGATATTGCGTTGAAGTTTGTCCAGTTGGAAATGAGCCAATGGTTGATATTTTAAGAGCGCGTCAAAATCTTGTAATGATGGAAAGTAAATTTCCTCAAGAGGCAATGGAAACTTTTGATAAAATAGAAAACTACGGAAACCCCTGGGGCCTTAGCCCGCAGGAAAGAGAAGTCTGGATGGAGGGGAGGGATGTGCCCTTAATGAGGGAAAAGAAAGAGGCTGAAGTATTATATTGGGCTGGATGTGCAGGTGCTTATGATAATAGAGGTAAAGAAATTTCACAAGCGGTTGTTGACGTGCTCAAAGAAGCCAAAGTTGATTTTGCTTCTTTAGGCAATGAAGAAACATGTACAGGAGACTCTGCAAGAAGGATAGGAAATGAATACTTATTTCAGACAATGGCAGAAAAAAACTTAGAAACGTTTAGTAAATATAAATTTAAAAAAATTGTTACCCAGTGCCCACACTGTTTCACAACGCTAAAAAATGACTATTCAGAACTTGGAGCAGATCTTGAAGTTGTGCATCACTCTCAATACATTGGACAGTTAGTTACCGAAGGGAAGATAAGTCCAAAAGCATGGTTAGATGAAGATGTTACGTATCATGATGCGTGTTATCTCGGTCGTCACAATGATGAATATGATGCCCCTAGAGATGTCATTCAATCAATAATGAAAGATGGGAAACTCAAAGAAATGGAAAAATCTCGAGAAGAAAGTTTTTGTTGTGGTGCCGGTGGCGGTAATATGTGGTACGAAATAAAAACAGGTGAAAGAATAAATCATAACCGATTTAAACAAGCTGCTGAAACTGGAGCAACCACTGTCGCAACTGCATGCAACTTTTGTAACATAATGATGGAAGATGGAATGAAGGTAACTGGAAATGATGAAAAAATGAAAGTAATGGATATAGCAGAGCTCGTAGCAAAAGGTTTATCAAGCTAATCATTTAAGTTTTATTCGATCCCTTTTCAAAGCCGTTCTCTTTTAACTAATCGAGGATGGGTCTATCCAATTAAGGGCATCTGGTCCAAATAAAATATTAGAAAGTAATAAAAGTACAATTGTAGGTAAATGCAAATGCTTTATCCTTGCTTGTGCGAATATTCCTAGGACAATTGAAAGACCTATCGCTATTGCGGGATCACGTATTAATTAGAATGATTTGATAAACATCATTAAGACTTGAGTCCGATTTCTGAAAGCCGTTCTTTTAAATATGCTTTTGCAGAATACTCTTTTGAAAGCTGGACATCATCTCTCGGATGTAAAAATAAAGGCATTGAATAACGGCTATTGTTGTCTGATGATTCAGCGGGATTTACTACTCGATGAGTAGTAGATGGATAATAACCTCCCGAGGTTTCTTTTAACATGTCTCCAATATTTACAATAATTGTTCCCGGATCCGTAGAAATTTTATGCCAGTTTCCATTTTTATCCTGGGCTTCAAGTCCGGGTTTTGTTCCAGCAACTAATAGGGTAATAAGGTTTATATCTTCATGAGCGGCTGCCCACAAAGAGCGAGCGTCTTCAACGCCAATGAATGGTGGATAATGGATGATTCTTAGTAAGTTGGTTTTACTGCCTGTAATCATATCTTTTAGCGGTTCACTAAACTTAGAACGAATTTTAGGTGGAGTATTAAGCTCAATCCATTCTAAAAGAATAGAGGTCATGTTAACTAAGCTATTATATAATTCTTTTGTTGCAGGTGAAATAGTTTCCGGGATTCTTCCCCACAAATAAAAATGGAAAAATTCTTTGTGGTCTTTCGCAATATATCCTTTAGCATTTTCTGTACCTAAGGGGAAGTAGCCATCTTGCTTTAAGGGGTCAAATAAAAAAGCATGTTTTGATTCAGAATGAAAGAACTCCGCCCACTCTTTGTATACGGTATCTACTAATTCTGGTAGAATAGGATGATTAACAATAAGGCCAAACCCGGTGTTCTTTAATGATTTAGTAAATGCAGCGGGGGCATCTTTATCATTATAATCGATTTTGGCTACCTGCATACAAAAAATTAAAGAACTAAACCATGGCTATCAATTCTATATTTGCTTCTGTTGAGTATTTAATGATTCGTTCATCTCGATAAAACTCATCATAATAAATAGTTGTAATTCCTGAGTTTGCAATTAACTTAAAACAATTGAAGCAAGGGGATGCCGTTACAAATATTTCAGCCTTATTTATACTAACACCATTTTTAGCAGCTTGAACGATTGCGTTTGCTTCTGCATGAGTAGTCCTAACACAGTGTCCATCAATCATTTCGTGCCCAATCTCATCGCAGTGTTTCAGGCCTTTAATACTGCCATTATATCCTGTTGATAAAATTGTTTTATCTCTAACGATTACAGCTCCAACATTCTTGCGCTCACATGTTGACCTAGTGGCTACTTCTTTAGCAATATTCATAAAATATGTTTTCCAACTAACTCGATCTGTCATAATTATTTTTCCCTATTAAATATTTTTACAGCATGACGCGGCTCGCCAAAATATATTTTATCCGCTTCCTGAGCAAGATTGGCTACAATAATTAAATAAGCCCAAGTAGGCACTGGAACTCCAGCACAACCCTTTATAATTACTTTTTTTTTACTAAAAAGGCTGAAGTCCATTGAACTAATTTTTTCTCTAAAAGATTTTTCCCTGATAATGCCGTTATCTAAAAAATCATCTAATAAAATTGTTTCCATTTTAAAAGTATTTAATTGTTGATTTAATGGAGTCTACTAATTTATCAATGTCTGAAAAGTTATTATAGACATAAAAACTTACTCGGGCAGTGGAGGTTTCATTAAGAGTTTCTAAAAGAGGTTGAGCGCAATGGTGCCCGACCCGAATACAAATATTGTCTTCATTTAAAAATTGAGCAAGATCCTGAGGGTGGATATTCTCAATATTAAAACTAATTACACTGCCTCTTTTTGTAGGCGTTCCATGAATATTTAAGTTTGGTATAGTTTGGAGTTTTTCAAGGGCATAAGATGTTAATTGTTTTTCATAATTATGTACATTTTCCATGCCGATTTTTGAGAGAAACTCAACCGCAGCACCTAGCCCAATTGCTTGAACATAATTCGGTGTTCCTGCTTCAAATTTGTAGGGTACTTCATTCCAAGTTGACTCTTCGAGTGTAACTTTCTCAATCATCTCGCCACCACTCATAAAGGGGTCTAATTTATTCAGCATTTCAATTTTACCCCAAAGGACACCAACACCCGTAGGGCCTAACATTTTATGTCCAGAAAAAACTAAAAAATCGCATTCTAAATCTTGGACATTAACTGGCATATGAGATACGCTTTGTGCGCCATCAACAATGAATATAGCCCCAACCATTTTTGTTAGTTTTGCAATTTCTTTAATTGGGTTTATTGTTCCTAGCACATTTGACATGTGCGTGATGGAGACTATTTTTGTTTTTGTGGTAATTAATTTATTGCTTTGAGATAAGTCTAATTCTCCGCTTTCTGTGAGCGGTAAATATTTTAGCGTTACACCCGTCCTCTTTGCTAGCTGTTGCCACGGAACAATATTAGCATGATGTTCCATATGGCTAATTAATATCTCATCATTTTTTTTTAATTGAGCGCCAAGAGTATAGGCTAAAAGATTAATGGATGCGGTTGCACCACTAGTAAAAATTATTTCTTTGGAAGAAGCAGCATTTATGAATTTTGAAATCATTTCTCTAGATGATTCGTAAAGCTCTGTAGACTCTGAACCAAGATCATAAAGAGCTCTGTGAACGTTTGCATTTGAATTCTCGTAAACGTTCATCATTGCATCTAATACAACTTTTGGCTTTTGGGACGTTGAGGCACTATCTAGATAGATAAGACTTTTATTTTTAAAAATAGGGAAGTCGGACTTATTTACTAGAGAAGGCATCTATTTATTAAAACATTCCAAGCTCGAGTTGAGCTGCTTCAGACATCATGCCTTGGTTCCATTGTGGCTCCCAAACAAGTTCAACCTTTACGCTTTCTACATTATTTAAGGCACCGACTTTCCGGTCAACTTCATCAGCGATTACAGGACCCATTCCACATCCTGGCGCGGTTAAAGTCATCATAATGGTAACGTTTTTATTACCATCGTCTGCATCATTGATACTCAAATCATAGATTAGACCTAGCTCTACAATATTTACAGGAATTTCTGGGTCATAACAAGTTTTCAACTGGTCCCAGACTAATTGTTCAGAAAATTCTGGTCCAGTATTCTGTCTACTTTCTTTTTTAATTTTAAGTCCTAATGCGTCTGCATTATCCGCACTGATTTGAGCCATATTACCATTTATCAGAACAGTATGATTACCACCTAGAGATTGAGTTATTTGAACTATGTTGCCTTCTACAAGCGTTACTTTATCTCCTGATGGAACCATGTTTGCTTCCACATCTCTTAAAAGTCTTATTCGTTGATCAGTGTTATTCATATACTCATTTCATGTATTTTAGTTACGGCGCTAGCAAATCCATTTGTCCTCTGTAAACTAATAAGGCCAGATAATCCAACAGTTTTTAATATGTCGGCATGGCTTACAGCTTGGATTTCTTTTGACTCATGCCCACTATATATCTTACACAGCAAAGCAAGCAATCCTTTTACAATTAACGCATCTGAATCGCATTTAAAGAAATAGTTATTATCTCTTTTGTCACAGATAACCCAGGCCTGCGAAGTGCATCCTGACACTTTAGCTTTTTCTGTACGTTCACTGTCTGCTATACCTTCAGAATCTTTTGCAATATCCATTAATTGCGCGAATCTATCTTTAGGGTCATCAAAAATTGAAAAAAGTTCTTCAATTTCATTTAAGGTATTATTGATTTTCATTACTGGTTGTTATTTAAAAGCCATTTATCAAATTTTACGAAAAGATGGTTTTTTAATTCTTCGTTTTCTATGCCATTGAGTAATTCTGAAACGAATCCTCGTATGAGTAATGAAATTGCGTCTTTTCGATTTATACCTCGAGACTGCATATAAAATAAGGCTTCGCTATCTAAGGCTCCTGTTGTGGAACCATGCGCACATTTAACATCATCAGCATAAATTTCTAATTGAGGATTTGAATTCATTATAGCTTGATCGGAAAGTAGTAAGTTTTTATTAGACTGTTTTGAATCCGTTTTCTGAGAGTCTTGTCTGACAATAGTTCTACCGTTGAAAACCCCTGATGAATTGCCACTTAGAACAGATTTAAAATTTTGTGAACTCACGCAATGAGGCATAATATGGTCGCTAGTTATATACGTAGCTGAGTGTTGTTTTTTATCTAAAAGAGTTAGCCCTGATAAAGAGCATGTAGCATTTTTTCCTTTTAGATCTGTATAAATATCTGACCTTTGCAATGCTCCCCCATCAACAAGTTGAAAGTAATTATAGGTTGAATCGTCACGCTGAGAAACATAGAGGTTGGAAATATTTGCTGTTTCATCAGAGTTTGAATGAATGCGAATATGATATAAAGATGAATTTTTCCCAAGCGAAGCGAATACAGATGTATTTTGAAAAAACGAAGATGTATCACTTACATATTGCTCAATAATTGTAGCAGAACTTGAAGCCATAATATCAATATTAACTTGGGGGTTTATCATTAAATTGTCTTTTCCTGAACAAAGGAAAAGAATATGGATAGGTTTTTTAATGACTGTATTAGGTTTAGTAACAATTGATATGTTACTATCGCATAATGATGTATTTAAAAGGTCAAACGGCGTCTCTTTTTTATTTTTTGGTGTCCAATTTTTTTTCTCTGAATTTGTTAAAATTTTTAACTCTTGAGGTAGTTCTGATTTGCTTTCTATATAATGTCCATTGACAATAACTGCAGTATAAGTATTTTTAATTTTGTATTTAGAAACATCGATTGAATCACTTAGCGCATCATGTGTTTCTGAAATTCTAAAAATATTTTTATTTAGAAAAGATAGATCGGTATGCTTCCAATCTTCCCATTTTTTTGTAGGCAACCCAGAATCTAAAAATTTGTGAAAAGTATCTTTTCTAAAAGGATACAGATTTGAAGAAAAAGATTGCCGAGCAATAAGTTTATTAAACTCGTTTTGGTAATCATTTAGGTTCATGACTCTAGCCAGCTATATCCTTTTTCTTCTAATTCTAGTGCAAGCTCTTTGCCACCAGATTTTATGATTTTACCATCTATTAAAACATGAACCACATCTGGTTCAATGTATTTTAATAATCTTTGATAATGAGTTATTACTAAAAAACTTCTATTTTTGTTTTTATAATTATTTATTCCTTTAGAAATTATTTTTAGTGCGTCAATATCTAACCCAGAATCTGTTTCATCCATTATGGCTAATTCAGGTTCTAAACATAATAATTGTAACATCTCGTTTCTTTTTTTCTCGCCACCAGAAAAACCTTCATTAACTGCACGTTTTAGATATTTTGAATCCATTTCAACTTCTTGCAATTTGCTTTTGACAAATTTTAGAAAACTTGCGGCATCATATTCTTTTTGTTCATTGTATTTTCTTTTAGCATTGACTGCTGCTCTTAAAAAATAAGTGTTATTTACGCCAGGAATGACGGTTGGATATTGGAATGACATAAAAATACCAGCCAAGGCTCTTTTATTCGGCTCCATTTCAAGTATAGATTCATTTTTATAAATAATATCGCCTTTAGTAACGTTATAATTTTCACGACCAGTTATTGCATTAGACAGCGTACTTTTACCTGATCCATTTAAACCCATAATTGCATGCATTTCACCTGCTTTAACATGAAGGTCAATACCATTTAATATCTGTTTACCCTCTACTTCAACATGTAAATTTTTTATTTCTAACATAGTAGACCTTTCTTTAGCCAACGCTTCCTTCTAGACTAACTTCCATTAATTTTGCTGCTTCCATGGCAAACTCCATTGGAAGCTCATTAAATACTTCTTTACAAAAACCATTGACGATCATAGAAACGGCATCTTCAGTATTTATACCTCTTTGATTACAATAAAAAAGTTGGTCTTCACCAATTTTTGATGTCGATGCTTCGTGTTCCATTGTAGCAGACTGGTTTCGTACATCTATATAAGGAAAAGTGTGTGCGCCACAACGATCACCAATTAAAATAGAATCGCATTGGGAAAAGTTTCTAGCATTATCGGCATTTTTCATTATTTTAACTTCTCCTCGGTAAGTTTGCTGACCTTGACCAGCTGATATACCCTTAGAGATAATAGTGCTTTTAGTGTTTTTACCAATGTGAATCATTTTTGTTCCAGTATCAGCCTGTTGCATATTATTGGTAAGAGCTACGGAATAAAATTCTCCTACAGAATTATCTCCTTTTAAAATACAGCTAGGATATTTCCATGTTACTGCTGAACCCGTTTCTACTTGGGTCCATGATATTCTAGAATTTTTCCCAGAGCAAAGTCCGCGTTTTGTAACAAAATTATAAATTCCACCTTCACCAGTTTTTGGATTACCAGGGTACCAATTTTGAACAGTGGAATATTTTATGGTAGCATTGTCAAGCGCTACAAGCTCTACAACTGCTGCGTGCAACTGGTTCTCATCTCGCATGGGAGCGGTGCAGCCTTCAAGATAACTAACAGAGCTACCTTCCTCTGCAATGATAAGTGTTCTTTCAAATTGTCCGGTCTTTGCTTCATTTATTCTAAAGTATGTTGATAGTTCCATCGGACATTTGACGCCTTTGGGAATAAACACAAAAGAGCCATCGGTAAATACGGCAGAATTCAGACAAGCAAAATAATTGTCAGTCTGTGGTATAACACTGCCCAAATATTTCTTAACTATTTCGGGATAATCAATTGCGGCTTCTGAAAAACTACAGAATATCACACCATGGCTTTTCAGTTCTTCCCTAAAAGTAGTTGCGATAGAAACGCTGTCAAAAACTGCATCAACGGCAACGCCATTCATCATTTTTTGTTCATTTAAGGAAATCCCTAGCTTATCATACGTCCTTAAAAGTTCTGGGTCTAATTCATCCAAACTTTTAACTTCATTTTTTTTGGGGGCAGAGAAATAACTTATGTCTTGATAATCGATATTTTTATATTTTACATTTTGCCAGTTAGGCTCTTTCAATTCAAGCCATTTTCTGTAAGCTTTTAAGCGCCACTCTAATAACCAAGCTGGCTCTTTCTTCTTTTTTGAAATATAGTGTATCGTTTCCTCGCTTATACCTGGAGCAAGGGTTTCAGATTCAATATCACTTATAAAGCCATATTTATAATCTTCTTTAACTCGCTGATCAATAACACTGTTTTTACTCTCGCTCATATATTAATCTCCATCTAGTAATTGGCTATGCTGAAAAAGATGTACCGCAGCCGCAGGTTCTTTCAGCATTTGGGTTTTCAATCTTAAACCCACCATTGAGCATATCATCAGAATAATCAATCGTAATATTTTTTAAATATAGCCAGCTTTTTAAATCGCAGATTACGTTTAAACCATTTTGCATGAAGACTTTATCAAACGTATCCTGATCTTTATCAAAATCCATTTTATAATTCATCCCTGAACATCCACCACTATCAACTGACATTCTTAAAAAATAATCGCCTTTACCTTCAGAGGACATTACGGCTTTCAATCTATTTACAGCTTTTTCTGAAACATAAATTTGAGCGTCTTTAAAATCATTTTGTGATTTTTCTATAGATATTTCTTTCTCTTTTATATTATTTATTCCCATGTCGTTTCAAGCTCCTCTTTTTTGACTTTATTTACTTCGTTATCAAAACCTAATTTTTTTCGTGCCTCTTGAGTCATCATCTCGGGTTCCCATGCAGGTTCAAAGGTCACTTTAACATTTACCTCATTTATTTCTGGCATTAAAGAAACCTTTGATTTTATGTCATCAGCCATACCTTGGCCCATTGTACAGCCGGGGGTTGTCAAGGACATTAGAACGTTAACGTCAGACGAATTATTTTCGCGCTGAATGATATCAATATTATAGATGAGTCCTAGGTTCCATAAGTCGATTGGAATTTCAGGGTCATAACATTGTTTTAATATATCTATAATTTTATTTTTTAATTTCATTGCGCAATGTCGGCAAGTGTTAAGTTGTTAAAAAGGGTTCTAATAGAATCATTAATTTTGTTAATAGGTCTTCTAATATTGCAACTATTTAAATGGTCACATCTAGCTTCGAAATAACAATCCATTATTGCGGTTGGGCCTTCTAAAATTTCAAAAAAGTCATTTAACGTTGTATTCGCTATTTTAACTGTAGCTTTATATCCCCCGCTTGGTCCTTTGAAGGATTCAACAATATCTGAGCTAGCCAGCGTTTGTAAGGTTTTAGCAAGAATACCTTTTGGAATGCCATATAATGAAGATATCTCAGATACAGAAACAAGTTGACCTGGATGTTCTTGAAGGTGTTTTATCGCAATAAGTGCATACTCTACTTTTTTCGTAATTCTTAACATTTTTCGGACTGAAAGTATAAATTAAGAAAGTAGATAAAACCAAACATTATATACGACTAATTTTGTCGTATATAATGTTTAAAGCAACTCTTTAATTAATTATCTATTGCTACAGAGTAAGTTTTTTTATAAACGATCTCGCCAATTCTTTTTGCTTTTGCACCAAACGCTTTTAAAAATTCTTCTGCATCGTCAGGGGGGAATGTGAGCAATAGTCCTCCAGAAGTTTGGGCATCGCAAGCTAATAGTTTTTGATTAGAGGACAGGCTAGATCTAAAAACCGTGAATTTTTCTGCGTGGTCTAAATTTCGTTTTGAGCCTCCTGGGATTATACCTTCACTGACCAAATCTATTGCGCCAGGTAAAAATTCTATTTGTTTATAATTGATATTTGCAGATACATCGCTTGCATTACAGATTTCAATTAGATGACCAACGAGTCCAAATCCGGTGACATCTGTTACGGCATTTGGACTAAATTTTTGAGCAATTTCAGAAGCTTTTTTATTTAATGTTTTCATTGATTCAGTGGCTGCCAATGCAATGGATGATGAAACTTTTTCTTTTTTAATTGCGGTTGAAATAATTCCAGTGCCTATAGGTTTAGTAAGTATTATTTGATCTCCTGGTTTAGCGCCCGAATTTGTCCATATATTTTCTTCGATGGCCTCGCCTGTTACTACTAATCCGTATTTTGGTTCATTATCATCGATTGAATGACCGCCGACAATTGGAATGCCAGCTTCTGCAGCTTTATCGGCACCGCCTTGCATAATTTCTGAAAGAATAGTATGTGATAATTTTTGAATAGGGAAGGCGACAATATTTAGTGCAAATAGAGGATGACCACCCATGGCATATATATCGGATAGAGAATTTGCCGCAGATATTTGACCAAATGTGTAGGGGTCATCAACAATTGGTGTAAAAAAATCTACAGTTTGCAGGATAATTTTGCCATTATCTAGGCGCACAACTGCTGCATCATCCGTACTGGTGTAGTCCGTGATGACGGAGTCATTTGTAGTCATTTTTACATTGCTCAGAACCTGAGCAAGGTCCGCAGGACCAATTTTACAGGCTCATCCTGCGCCGTGACTAAGTGTAGTTAGCCTAATTTTTTCTTTGGTATTCATTTGATAAGTTTAAAGATTTAAAGATTTATAAAAAACCAATTCAAATTTTTTTTGAAATCAGTAGAATGTCTTTTGACATGTATAATGGCGTGGTAAATTAACTACTCAAATATTTTGTGTTGTTTGACTTTATAACAACAAATTTGAAATAATAATTAACAAACATTTTAATATTTAAAGTAGAATGGAGCCATGGGTAAAACATTTAAAACGATTGATGATGCTGTCATACGCTTTGCAGGCGATTCAGGTGATGGGATGCAGCTAACAGGAGGGCGGTTTACGGAAACTACTGCGGCTATTGGTAATGACTTAAGCACCTTGCCAGATTTTCCGGCTGAAATTAGAGCGCCCGCCGGTTCATTGGCTGGTGTTAGTGCCTTCCAAATTCACTTTAGCTCGAAAGATATTCATACTCCTGGTGACGATCCAGATGTGTTAGTTGCGATGAACCCAGCTGCGCTGAAAGTGCATCAAAAAGAAATTACTCCGGGTGGAACAATCATAATTAATACAGATTCTTTTACGAAGAAAAATCTGAATTTTGCTGGTTATGAAAGCAATCCATTAGAAGATGGCACTCTGGATGATTATTTCACGGTAATTCCAATTGAGATGAACAAGCTTGTCACAGCTGCGTGCGAAGGTATAGAGCTATCTCCTAAGTTTGTAGTAAGGACAAAAAACTTTTTTGCACTGGGTGTTTTATATTATATGTATGATAGACCTCTAGAGGCTACAGAAAAATGGCTTGAGAAAAAATTTGCAGGCAAAGAAGTAATTATTGAGGCGAACAAAAAAGCAATGTATGCCGGCTATAATTACGCGGATACAACAGAATTGTTTACTACAAGATTCAAAGTAGAAAAAGCTGTTCTTCCTAAAGGTACTTACAGGAATATAAATGGAAACCATGCTACTTCTCTGGGGCTTCTTGCTGCTTCTGAAAAGTCGGGTCTGAAGTTGTTTTTTGGCGGCTATCCTATTACGCCAGCTAGTGATATTCTCCATACACTTGCTGCATGGAAACACTTTGGAGTTCAGACCTTTCAAGCTGAAGATGAAATAGCGGGTATTTGCTCTGTTATTGGAGCTTCTTTTACAGGCAATTTAGCTGTTACTTCTACTTCAGGTCCTGGAATTGCATTGAAAGGTGAAGCTATGGGTTTAGCGGTCATGACTGAGCTTCCGATGGTTATTATTAATGTTCAAAGAGGAGGCCCGAGTACTGGCTTGCCTACAAAAACAGAGCAATCTGATTTAAATCAGGCCTTGTACGGCAGAAATGGTGAAGCTCCGTTACCAGTAATTGCGGCAGCTACTCCAGGAGATTGTTTTTATGCTGCTTATGAAGCCTCGAGGATTGCGCTCAAGTATATGACGCCAGTAGTACTTTTAACAGATGGCTATTTAGCAAATGGTTCTGAGCCTTGGAAAATACCTGAAGTAGATAGTTTAGAAGCTATTGACGTAGAGTTTATTCAAGGAGTTAAAGATGGCGAGGAGTTTATGCCATATAAAAGAGACAAAGAAACATTGTCGCGACCATGGGCGATTCCTGGTGTACCTGGTCTAGAGCATAGAGTTGGTGGTCTTGAAAAAGAAGAAAATACAGGGCACGTAAGTTATGACCCGGATAACCATCATCGAATGGTTGAGTTAAGACAAGAAAAAGTCAACAGAATTCAAAATGATATTTCAAAAACGGAAGTATTTGGCGAACAAAATGGCGATGTTTTAATTTTAAGTTGGGGTGGAACATTTGGGTCTTGCAGGTCAGCAATTGAGACATTGCATGAACAAGGTAAGAGTGCTTCTCACGTTCACATAAGGTGGATTAGTCCATTGCCAAAAGATCTTGGTGAGATTATTATTAAGTTCAAAAATGTTTTGGTGCCAGAAATCAACATGGGACAATTTATAAAACTAATAAGATCAGAATATTTAGTTGATGCCAAAGGACTTAATCAAGTAAATGGAAAACCAATTAGTGCGTCCAAAATTGTAGAAACAGTAAACGAAATGGTAGGTTAATAATTATATGTCAGATGTAAATACTCCAACTTATACGAAAAAAGATTTTGAGTCGGATCAGTCCGTCAGGTGGTGTCCTGGATGTGGTGATTATGGAATTTTAGCTCAAACTCAAAAAACAATGCCAACATTTGGAAGAAAAAAAGAAGATTTTGTATTTGTTTCAGGGATAGGGTGCTCAAGCAGGTTTCCCTATTATATGAATGCTTATGGTTTTCATACAATTCATGGTCGAGCGCCAGCAGTAGCTTCCGGCGTGAAAATCGCAAATCCAGATTTGTCTGTTTGGGTTGTAACGGGCGATGGAGATGGTCTTTCAATTGGTGGAAATCACTTCATGCATGCATTAAGACGAAATATGGATTTAAATATTTTATTGTTCAATAACAGAATTTATGGTCTAACAAAAGGACAGTATTCGCCTACTTCTGAGGTGGGCACAGTTACGAAAGCAACTCCTTATGGATCCTTAGATATTCCGTTAAATCCGCCTTCTCTGGCTCTAGGGGCGCAAGCAACATTCGTCGCTAGAACAATTGACCGCTGGCAAGCTCATTTATCTCAAATGTTGGAAAGATCTTATCATCATGATGGGGGATCATTAATTGAAATATATCAAAATTGCAATATTTTTAATGATGGCGCTTTTGAACAATATACTTCTGCAGATAAGTTTGACAATGTAATTGAGGTTAAGCATGGAGAGCCAATGGTTTTTTCAAAAGGAACTAAAGGTATAAAACTTGAGGGATTTAAAACCACCGTTGTTGATATGGAAAAGCATAGTTTAGATGACCTTCTTGTGCATGATGAAACAAATCTTGATTTAGCCCATATTATTGCAAACTGGACATCACATCCTGTTTTACCAGAACCGATTGGTGTTATATATTCTGTAGATAAGCCTACTTATAATTCTGAAATGGTTTCCCAAGTTGATTCAGCAATTAAAGCAAAGGGGGCTGGCAAGGTTCAAGACTTGTTAAACGCTGGCGATATTTGGACGGTCAAATAGATTAATGACATTTCGTACTGAGAGCGATAGCCTTGGTCCAATAGATGTTCCCTCTGAAAAATATTATGGGGCTCAAACTCAGAGGTCATTAGAGAACTTTAAAATTGGTGACCATCGTTTTCCCAGGGAGTTCATTCGAGCTTATGGCATAATAAAAAAATCTGCTGCTACGGTAAATTATAATAGTGGGAAATTAAAAAAAGATATTAAAACAGCTATTCATGAAGCGGCTGATGAGGTTATTGATGGAAAATTAGATGACCATTTTCCACTAGTTGTTTGGCAGACAGGAAGCGGGACTCAGACAAATATGAATTTCAATGAAGTTATCTCTAACCGGGCAATAGAGATTGTTGGTGGCGAGCTTGGGAGCAAAAGCCCCATTCATCCCAATGACCATGTAAACATGAGCCAATCAACAAATGATACTTTCCCCACTGCCATCAACATTGCTTCTGTTGAAAGCGTAATAAATAATCTTAAACCAGCGCTTGAAAAGTTGAAAGGTTCCTTTCAAAAAAAATCTAAAGATTTCGAACATATTATCAAAGTAGGAAGAACTCATTTACAGGATGCGACCCCTTTAAGTCTAGGGCAGGAATTTTCTGGATACGTATCAGCAATCGAACATGGAATTGATAGGTTAGATAAAGCTGTTGGCAATTGTTTTGAACTAGCGGTGGGAGGAACTGCCGTAGGAACTGGAATAAACACTATCGAAGGCTATGATATCGAAATGGCTGAAGAAATAGAAAAAATTACGGGTATAAAATTTAAAACGGCTGACAATAAATTTGAAGCACTTGGTGGTCAAGATTGCATAGTAGAGCTATCTGGGGCTCTTAAAGTCGTCGCAGCTTCATTGTTCAAAATTGCGAACGATATACGTTGGCTGGGTTGTGGTCCTAGGTCTGGTATAGGTGAAATTACTCTTCCTGCTAACGAACCAGGTTCTTCAATCATGCCTGGAAAGGTTAACCCTACTCAATGTGAAGCATTAACTATGGTTTGTACTCAAGTATTTGGGAATGATGTTACAATTACTATGGCGGGAGCTAGTGGTAATTTTGAGTTAAACGTTTTTAGGCCTGTAATAGCACATAATATTCTTGAATCTATAAAGTTATTAGCTGATTCTTCAAACTCATTTGCTGAAAATGCGGTTGATGGAATACAGCCAAATATTGAAAATATTAATAAAAATTTATATAACTCCCTCATGCTAGTTACAGCCTTAAATCCACATATAGGTTATGATAAAGCTGCCGAAGTTGCAAAAAATTCATATAAAAAAAATATTTCTTTAAAAGAATCAGCAGAGGAACTCGGTTATTTGAAAAGCGACGAGTTTGACAAACTTGTTAAACCAAGCAAAATGATTAGTCCTTCAAAAAAGTAGAATTGTTTTCCACTCTTTATTCTTATTTTAAGAATCTGAATTAAATTTCAAGAAACCTTGTAAATTTAAATATGTCAAACATAAAACCCGTAACTGTAATAGTAAAAGCTTTCTGGGTATCTCTAGGGATTGTTTTCTCAGGCGCAATTTTCGTCCTTTTATTTATTCTTTTTTTATCTCGTGATTTACCTTCAATTGAACAATTAGAAAATTATGATCCCGATCTAGTGACTCGGATTTATTCATCTGATGGGAAAATATTGAGCGAGCTATTTCTTCAAAAAAGAGTTTTTGTCGAACTAAATATTATTCCAAAGCATATGCAAGAGGCGGTTATTGCATCGGAAGATAGAAGGTTTTATGAACATTGGGGGTTATCCTTACGCAGCGTTGCGAGGGCGATTAGTATAAATATCTTATCTTTAAGCTATAGACAAGGATTCAGTACTCTAACGCAGCAGCTTGCACGAAATTTATATAAAACAATTGGTTTTGAAGATAGTATTTTAAGAAAAATTAAAGAGGTGATCACAGCAGTCCAGATAGAAAGAACATATACAAAAGATGAAATTTTAGAAATGTATCTTAACACTGTTCATTTTGGGCACGGAACATATGGAGTTGAGGCAGCTACTAAAAGATTTTTTGGCAAAGAATCAAATGAGTTGAGTGTGGATGAGTCGGCCTTACTTGTTGGCTTGCTACCATCTCCAGCAAGTTATTCACCAATTCGTCACCCAGAAAGAGCAAGGAAAAGAAGAAATACAGTTCTTAGGTTAATGAGAGATCAAAAGTACATAACACACAATGAACATGCTCAGTATAGAGCGATGACATTAGAATCAGTTAAAGAGCTCCCAATTAGAGGGTTAGCTCCATATTTCACAGAATATGTTAGAAGACTTTTAGAAAAAGAAGATGAAGCATTAAATATTAATATTTATCGTGATGGATTAAAAATATATACTACTCTTGATTCAAGGTTGCAGGCACTTGCAGAGAAAGTTGTTTTAGATGCAATAACGACTTCGCAATCCAAATTAAATAATAGAATAATAAATAATAAAGAAGAGTTTGAACTTTTAGGGCATCTTACAATTCATGATGAGGATTCTGTCAAAATGATGATGCAAGGAGAAGCTCAGTTATATAAAGATCTTCGAGCAAAATTATTAGTGCAAACAGCTTTTGTTGCTATTGATCCAAAAACGGGAGCGATTGTAGCAATGATTGGAGGTCGCCCAGATTATCATGATCAATATAATAGGGCTGTACAAGCAAAGAGGCAGCCTGGATCTGTTTTTAAACCGTTTGTATATACTACTGCACTAGAAAATGGTTATACTGTTTCTCAGCAACTTTTGAACCAGCCAGTAGTTTTAAATGTCCAAAATACAGATGGGTCATGGGTAAAATGGAAGCCTCAAAACTACGGCGGAAGCACTGGAGGGCTAACCACTCTAAGAGAAGGGCTGAGAAAATCATTGAATTTAATTTCTGTTAGAATTGTTCAGCAGGATTATGCTCCAGCAGAACAGGTTAAGCGAACGGCACAAAGAATGGGTATATCGACAGATATTAGAGCTGTTGATGCAATTGCTCTAGGAACAAGTGAAGTAATTCCTTTAGAAATGGTAGCTGCTTATGCGGCTTATGCAAATAAAGGTGTTTATTCTAAACCTTTTGCTATTACTAAAATAGAAGATCGCTATGGAAATACAATTAGGGAGTATAATGCCGTTCAATATGAAGTCTTAAGTGAGGAAATTGCATTTCTAATGACAAATTTAATGCAAACGGTTATGGATCGTGGGACCGGTGGTAGTGCAAGATGGAAGTATAAATTCACAAGGCCGGCTGCTGGGAAAACTGGTACGACTCAAGGATGGAGTGATGCCTGGTTTGTTGGTTTTACGCCTCAATTGGCAGCAGGGGTATGGTATGGAGTCGATGATTATCAAGTTAGCTTAGGCATTGGGCAGGATGGGTCTAAAGCAGCTTTACCAACGTGGGCGAGATTCATGCGAGATGGCCATGATATATTAGAAATGCCAAGAGTAAATTTTCAAAGACCAAGTGGTGTAGTTGTATCTGAAATATGCTCAGTCTCTAAAATGGGGGCAAGAAAAGCATGTCCAGTTGAGGAAGAGGTATACAAGTCGGGATCTGAACCTGCACAAAAATGTAGAATACATAGAAATTAGAATAACTAACTCAATATCAACTTAGGTTTTGAAATCTTTTCACTAGATATCTTAAAACTTTTATGAAGCATTGACTTCGCAACCTCTAGCTTTTTAATGTCTTCACCAAATAATGTATAAACCTGTTCCTTTACTTTTACTTTTTCCCCAACCTTAAAATTAAATTTTATTCCTGCAGAATAGTCTAGAACATCCCTATTTCTTCGCCTTCCGCACCCCATTTCAACTAAAGCCCATCCTATTTTTTCAGTATCCATAGAACTGATATATCCCTCACTATCTGCTTGAACACTAAACTCATTTTTTTTATTAGTGCAGCTTGACTGCAAGTATTCAAGGTCCCCACCTTGCGCATCGACCATATCTTCAAACTTTTTTAAAGCACTGCCATCATTTATAGTTTTGAGCATTTTATTTTTCGCTTCACTTTCGGTTTTTGCTTTTTTATTTTGAAGTAAAATTTTTGCTCCAAGGTCTAGGCTTAATTCAATTAAATCACCTGGTCCATTGCCCCTTAGACAATTTATGGACTCAAAAATCTCGCAACCTAATCCTGCATATCTTCCTAATGGTTGCGACATATTTGAATAGGTTATATCTGTTTTTATATTAAAAGCATTACCTATCTTTTGGAGTTCATAGGCTAGTGTTCTTGCCTGAGTAATCGTTTTCATAAAAGCGCCATTTCCGACTTTTATATCCATTATAAGGCCATCAAGCCCTTCGGCTATCTTCTTACTCATGATGGAACTACAGATAAGCGGCATTGATGGAATTGTTCCCGTTAAATCTCTTATTGAGTATATTTTTTTATCTGCTGGACAAATTTCTGAAGATTGACTAATAATACCACAACCAACTTTTTCAATTTGGTTTTCAAACCTTTTTATTTCCATAGTCGTTTGAAAATTAGGTATCGATTCTAACTTGTCAATTGTTCCACCAGTGTACGCTAATCCTCTACCTGCAATCATTGGAACTATGATGTCTAGAGTTGATAATATTGGTGCTAACACAAAAGAAGTTTTATCCCCAATGCCTCCAGTGCTATGTTTATCAGCAATGTATTTACCTAAATTATTAAATTCTAATATCTTTCCAGAATTAACCATTGAGTTCACTAAAGAAAAAGTTTCTGAATCACTCATTCCGTTAAAGTAAATTGACATCAAAAGGGCAGATAATTGGCAATCATCAATTTTATTTTCTACTGTTCCTCTTACAAACCATTCAATTTCTTCCGAATTCAGTTCAAACCCGTCGCGTTTCTTTTCTATTAATTTTGCAGGAATCATTGATTGTTTTTTTTCTTTTTGAATATGGTTGGCAGGCTTATTCCTATTGGAGCATTTTCTCTAACAGTATGAATTAATAAATATATAGCAATTAATAAAATAATCAAATTTGGAGACCACATTCCTATAGCTGGGGATAAAAAGTTTCTATCTGCCATTTCCTCACCACCTATTAGAAGCACGTAATAAATAAGGAAAAAACCAAAACTTAATCCAGTACTTATTGCAAAACCTCCTTTCTTGCTCATTACTCCAAGTGGAGCTCCAAGTAACACAAATAATATACATGCTACAGGGATAGAAAATTTTTTATGTATTTCAACACCATACTTGTTTTGGCTTTTTTTATAGCTCTTAATCAGGTTGAACTCGTTGTTTAATTGTCGCTCTAAATTTTTTATTCTTTTCTCTTTTTTAATTCTTTGAGCTTTTGACAGTGAATTTTGATTTTTAATTATATCTAATGCATTCGCGATCATTATTTTTCCTTCAGCGGTAGTATTTGGGATTACACTATCTCCAATAGTTCTGTAAAAATTTCCAGATAATCGTTTGTTAACAATTTTAAGACGTTTTTCATAACTATTAATCTTATTTTGTATCATAGGTACTGTCATCTCTCTATCAGATCTATTTGTTGAATCACGTCTGTTAAGTAAAAGGTCTTTTGCTGGAATATTTATTACATGCTTATCAAATATTATTCTTCTGTAATTCGTATAATCTTTTTGGCCAAGCTCGTGAATTTCACCATCATATAAAGTCAAAAGGAAGGCATCTTCAAGCGTGTTTAGATTTCCTGAATTTGCATGTATACTCGTTTGAGCTTCTTTATTACCTTTTGAAAAAATTCTAACATCCTTCATTGTACCATCGATTGATTTCCCCCCTACGATCATGCTGTAATCTGGTAAGTTATCTAGAAAGATACCTGGTTCAATACTCATGTCAGGTCTTTTTCGATATATATCACCTGATAATAGCCTGGCCTTGAAGTTCATCTCTGGAAGAATAAAGTTATTAAAATATATTAAGACGGTTGTAATAATTACGCCGAATAAAATGGGGGCTCGCATTATTGTGAGGAAACTAATACCAGAAGCTCTCATCGCATTTATTTCATTATCTTCAGAAAGCCTGCCGAAAGTCATTAAGGTTGCAAGCAAAACGGCCATCGGTACTGATAGGGCTAATATCCACGCAAGGTTTAAAAATAGGTACTCAAGGATTGTTAATAAATCCAAACCTTTTCCTAGGAACCTATCAATGGCCCTAAGTAAAAAATTTACAAATAACACGAAGGTTATCATTAAAAGAGAAAAAATAAACGGCAAAATAAGCTCTTTTAAAAAGTATCTATACAAAAGTCTCACGGTGTAAGTTACAAATACGAATATAATTATATCGATTGAATTCCTTTTGGAGAACGAATAATTCGTTTAAGTTCTGTCGCTCTATATTTAGAAATTCAAACATGAGCTGTATGGTGAGTGTAGCTCAACTGGTTAGAGCACCTGGTTGTGGTCCAGGAGGCTGTGGGTTCAAGTCCCATCACTCACCCAAAAAATTCGGGGTGTAGCGTAGTCCGGTTATCGCGCCTGCTTTGGGAGCAGGAGGTCGGGAGTTCGAATCTCTCCACCCCGACGCTATTAAGCCTTGTTTCTCGAGTAGAAATGAGGCTTTTTGCTTTCTAGGCTAGTTTAGTCTGTTTTACTTAAA